>ERZ1106948.277-NODE-277-length-26033-cov-32.963662_pt1 | contig 26033 bp, 39 predicted proteins | sample MGYA00403673_ERZ1106948 | MGnify/ENA primary metagenome ERZ1106948 (study PRJEB35170, sample SAMEA104062409) | human gut metagenome | biome: human gut; feature: human-associated habitat; material: faeces | place: Denmark | collected 2012-05-07 ...
TCGACCTTGCGGTTAACAGCCGCACGCTCTAACCAACTGAGCTATGGAAGACCTGTTTTTACTTCCCCGCTACCTTCTATAAGCCCGATTCTCTTCGTCAGTGAGTGTGTATCTTCTATGAAAGTGCCCTCCATCAATCCCACTCTCAAACAAACACGCAATTCCTGAAGAACTCCATGAACGGACTCCACAACGTCAGTCACGTCTCCAAAACCACGCTTCTTCAGTCCCTCCTCCACCTTCTGCTTGTTCGTTCCCTTCACCTCCGTTATGGAGATGATTCCGAAGGTCTACACAATGAAACTCGGTGCGAGTATCAAACGTTAGGATAGATTGCGGGGATCGTGAAGTCCACTTCGGTGCCATCCTTGAAAACGGCTTTCAAGTGAACGTCATCCTCGGTCGTCACTTCGGCGTACTCGCTCAACGACTCCATCTCGGTGTGGAGACGCTTGTGGGCATACAGAGCATATATGGTCTCGTGGGCCTGCATCTCAGTGTCAACACCCAAAGCCCTTACCATAAGTCCAATATCGTTGCGCTCGATCGAGTAGGCAATCGCCTCTTGGAAGCAGGGATACGAAGGGTGCAGCTAGGGGTCAACGACAACAAGAGGAGCAACAGTAGCGGACTTCAAAGCAATGGCGTGGTTCGCATCCTGCTCAACCACCACCTTCAAATCGCAGTCCTCCTTCATGTGGATCGAGACCTCATTGCCAATCATGGCAATCGAGGCAGCACTGCTCACCTTGCTGAAGATCGATCGTAGACTCGCCAGGAACGCAACCTCGTTCTCCTTTTCAAGAAGAGGATGATCGTTCAGAAGGGAGAGATCGTAGGACAGACTCAGCGACGGCACCTCAAGGATTTGAGGGTATTCGTCGTTGTGAACCAAGTGATCCTTGTATTTATCGTGCAAGTTGACCAGTTCCGCCTCAATGCTCTTGTACACGTCGCGAGTGTGCGAAACACCTACACTTCACTAACGCTCTCGAGTGCAACAGTTTATCACCTCCTCGTACTCACGATCATACGCCTCGTCCTTCTTCTGGGGTTTCACTACAATAAAGGCAGTGGACACAGCAGCAAACCCTCACTGAAGAGCGTTGGCAGCGAAGATGTGCACTGCGGCAGCGACTTCGTCAGCGTTGCAAGATCCGTCATTCTATCCTAATTCTCAAACCGCTGTCTATGCACCACATGCACTGAACGCATTTCCGCGGCAGTTGGACAGGTTGCATCCATTCTCCCCGTCTTCGCACAACTATTGTACAACGAAACGATTGCGATAATAAAACTACGTCGTAACAGTCACAAATCAACGTACAACGCCTCAACACTTACCATTTTCTATGAAAACGAAAAGAAGCGCCGAAATCCTCCGGATTTGCGGCAATCGAAGAAGATTTGGAAGCGACGGAACGTCGGAGAACAAACAGCACCAGTTCAAAAGAACCAACAAAACACAACTTACTCCTTCTTGGCAGCAGCAGCCTCAGCACGAGCCTGACGAGAGGCAAAGCTGTTCGGGCTCTGTCTCTTGGCACCGGGGGCGAGGACCACGTTCACATATCTTCTGTTGTAGATCTCTCGCTTCTATCCATGAGAATGAAGAAACGAACCCTACCTTGGCACGACCCACGTGGGACTTTCCCTTCTCCTGCTTCTCGACCTTGGGGGTCTGGTTCTTCACCTTACCGGCACGAGTAAGGGAGCCATGGACCTTACCACCTCCACGGAGACGAAGAACGAGGTGGAGAGTAGATTCCTTCTGAATGTTGTAATCGGAAAGGGTGCGGCCGTCCTCGAGCTGCTTTCCGGCGAAAATCAGACGCTGCTGATCTGGGGGAATTCCCTCCTTATCCTGAATCTTAGCCTTCACGTTCTCGATGGTATCAGAGGACTCGACATCGAGAGTGATCGTCTTTCCTAGATTCTAAGCTGCGACTCCGAGAACCTCACCAGTAAGAGTCTTAACAAAGATTTGCATTGTAAGCCTAAATGTGACTCCAAATGCTGAATTCGCTACTTCTTTCGAACGAATGTGTGTTGTGGACGCTAATCCCGCTTTGTGGTCACAATTCTCTGAATCGTACCCAATTCTTTTACGGACAACGGCGATTCCTTCCAGTTCTCGTTCACTCCCGTTACGGAGGATGGATTTGGGTAGGGGAAGATGTAAAGATGGTTGGTGTCCGTGGTTGGTTGTCGCTCCCAATCTGGGCTGGTTTCCATATTGAATGATTGCGTCGTATTGTCAACGAGAGGAAGATAAGAATGACGCGATTCGGATTGCTATTCCCGTGAAGAGGGAATCATGACGCATCGAATGTGATTTGCAGCGTCTACACACTTCACTAAGACGATCGACGGGAAGAAAGAGTGTCCGTTTTGACTGACAGGCGATTGTGAACTACCACCACAATTCACTTCCACTTCACAATGCATGTCTTGTGCGTGTGAGTAAAGGAGGATATTGTCCTTCAGGAACGAACTCCCAAAACAGGGTCGTTTTCCGTCCTCCAAACGCCCTCACTTTCGTGACGCCCCCTTGATCGTTCTTTTATACTCGTAGCGGCTTTCGTTTTAGGGATCGAGGAAGATGAAATGGCTGTATTCTTTGGTTGTCCTCTCCACTGCGTCGTGCTTTTGGCGTCTCCTCACGCTGTAGTGTTCTTCTTTCTTATTGTGTCGTTGACTCGGAGCAAAAGAGGAGAGTATTGGCAGCAGTGGGTCCGTTCTTTCCGTCTTAGTCCTAGAAACGCCATCCGTTTATTGAAATGGTTGCAACAGAGGGGGAGGAGCGCATCTGGAAAACCAGTCACCACTCCTTCCGTTCATTCGCGGATGAGAAACCGGCGAATTCCGGGCATGATCATTCGCTTCGTACTCACAGAGAAGCCAAAAGAGGAAAGAATCGGAAGAGAATCGTTGGTGATCGGGAAAAGGAGAGCGCGAGTCATGGAAGTGCTAAAGAAGATGGCGGTGCAGTGAAGAGCAGTGTGGAGAAGGAGCGAAAGCAATTGGATAGTGCGCAGCTGTTTTCACTGAAGAGAGAGACTGGTTTATCTCCTGTCGTTGCATCCCTTCAAGAGAAGCTGGAGGAGCGATCTGAAAAGAGAAGTGTTCATTTTTCAGAGAGTGGTCCCATTCAGCTGGGAAGTGGCGTCAATCCTGTGAATCCCTTAGTTTCGCAGATGGAGAGTTTATTTGAAAAGAATTCAGCGAAGAAGGAGACTGTGACCTCGCAATCACTCCCCGTTTCCAGCATCGTGTCTGAGCAGCATTCTGAGCAGCATTCTGAGCAGCATTCTGAGCAGCGGAAGGTGATTTCGGAGAGTGAGACGAAGAAGGATGAAGTGGAGAAGTCTCCTGTGCAAGAGAGTCCTGTCCAGTCACAAGAACAAGTGCAGGTGGAACAGGTTCAAGAGCAGTCTCAAAGTGGGGAGATGTCAGTGCAAGAGCAGCCTCAACATCAACAGGACCAGACTCAAGAGCAGGTTCAAGAGCAAGCCCAAGTGCAGGAGCAGACGCAAGTGCAGGTTCAAGAACAAACTCAACCCCAACTCCAAGAACAGACTCCAATTCAGTCGCAAGAGCAAACGCAACTGCAAGAACAAACGCAACCGCAAGTTCAGTCTCAGGAGCAGGCCCAACCACAACCTCAGCAATCCCAACCACAAGAGCAACCACAAGAGCAACAACCCCACCCCCAAGAAACACTCTCTTCAGAAGCATCCCATCCAGACGCACCCCTCCTCACAAGTGCCTCTCCCTTCCCTCCCTCACTCCAAGGTGGTCCCGAGTACGACAACATCATGAACCCCGAGCACGACCACTCCTTCTTCATTCGCAAGTTCGTCGGCACCAAGTACGACCCCAAAACCGACATCACCACCAGTGGGGGATCCCAAGCTTTCTAACACCTAGTCAACTACTACCGCGGAGGAGGCGTTGACGTCACCGCTGTGCTCGCCGTCACGTTCTCCCTCCTTCTCCTCCTCACACCTAGAATGGACCGTCTGGTGGCGCTGAAGCCCTTCTCCGTGCGGTGGACCGGGTGCGCGCTCTCGCCTCTTGTGACTCATAGACCGATCGTGGTGGCGGTGTACATGAACAAGGACTCCGACAAGACGGACTTCAAGTCCTTCATCCAGGCGGAGCGCTTCGAGTCGCGCATCGTCTCGATCAACTGCATCTTCTCCGCCAAGTCGAAGTACTTCAACCGCCTTCCGTTGAACCTTCTGCGCGGGCAAGCCATCCGCAACGTGGAGACGAGTCACTACATCATTCTCGACGTCGACACGCTGCCCTGTGGTAGGTTGTGCTGACGCTTAATCGAAGCTAACGGTCTGTAGCCAACCTGTACGAGAAGCTGAAGACGCTCCCGTCGGACTATCTGAGCGACCTCCACCTTGCGGTGGTCGTTCCCGTGTTCTTCTTCGCCGACCAGGACGAGTGGGCCACCAAGCCGTTCCGCGAAGCGTTGGACGCGTAGGCGTGGAGTGGCGGGGTGATGGGCAGAAAGAGCACCTCGGTGCCGGTGACGTGGGAGGACCTGAAGAAGTGCTGGGGGAGAGAGGAGTGTGTGATGACCAGTCGGTACAAGAGGAACCACGTGAGACTCGAGAGGGCGTGTGACAGTCAGAACTACCTGCCGAAGGACTTCATGTCCTCTTCTGGGGGCCAGTTGCTCCCGCTGCAGTGTTTTCTCAACGGCATTCAAGAGCCGTTGTGGTTGTGCATGTGTTGTGACGTCTAGCTACGTGATGGTGCCGCACAGCGTGGAGACGCCTCTGCCGCGCGAGCGGACGAAGGAATACGGCACGGAGAGGATGATCTACATCCTGGAGCTCCGCTATCGCGGTAGGCGTTGTGGCGAGGAGTGAGGGGCAGGATTCAAGTTCTCTATTCTGCGCGACGCTTTTGTGTTTGACATTCCCCATGCCTTTAGTATTGATGCGATCATCGCGAGTGACTCCAAAACTGTAATGAAGGAAGCGACAAAGGAAGTGAAGATGTTTGCCAATCACCTCAAACGCGTTCTTCCTGACCGAACCGTCGTGCCTGCTTGCTACGCGTGTTTCTTCAAACAAACAACACTACTTCTTGCAAGAAGCAGGCTTCTCACCCTTGTAAGCGTCGCAGATCATGTCCATCACCTTCTCTCTGTTACGGACCTTGCCATCGACCACAACCCACGGGACCCACTGGTGATCCTTGGGAGTCTTGTCAGCAGCCTCGAGGTGGAGCAGAGGACCCTCAGTACCCTTCGCGCACTCCAGAATGACCTTGGTGTCCACACCAGCCTGCTCGGCGCACTTCTTCACACCATCGTCAGAGAAATCGGTCGACGTCTCCTCGCAAAGAATGAACTGCCACGCCTCCTCATCGGAGAAGTGCTTCTGAGCGCACAGCTCCACGTAGTTGCCATAGCATTCCTTGTCACCATGCTGGCACTGGAAGGTAGGAGGATCACGAGTGATCACTCTCGCGTTGCCATAGGGAACGAGCTCGAGGTCGGTGATGGCCATGACATCGGGGGTCTCGCGAAGATCCTTAATCTGGCTTCGGATCAGAGACTCGCAGCCAGGGCAGAAAGACTCGTAGTACAGAGTAGCCTTCACCTTCTCAGCCTCCAGTCCCTTCTTGCAGGAAGCGGGCTTCTCACCCTTGTAAGCGTCGCACACCATATCCAGGAACACGTCGCTCTCACCCATCACCTTGTCGTCCACCACAACCCACGGGACCCACTGGTGGTCCTTGGGAGTCTTGTCAGCAGCGTCCAAATGGAGCAGAGGACCCTCAGTGCCCTTCGCGCACTTCAGAATGACATCAGGATCGACGAGAGCCATCTTACCACAGTTCTTCACACCCTCCTCAGAGAAGTCAACAGAGCTCTCCTCGCAAATGAGGAAGTCCCACCACTTCTCAGGGAAGTACTTCTGAGCGCACAGCTCCACGTAGTTGCCGTAACACTCCTTCTCGCCGTGCTGGCACTTGAAGGTGGGAGGATCGCGAGTCAAAACCTTGGCGTTGCCGTAGGGAACGATGTCGATGTCGGTAATGGCCATCATATCGTCGAGCTTACGGAACTCAACAAGATCCTTGGTGACAAACACCTCGCAATCAGGGCAGTAGGATTCGATGTAAAGGGAGACCTTCACATTATCGGCCTAGACATCACGCTTCCGAAGGAAAACCCTACGGCCATCGCCAGAGCGGCAATAGTCAAAGTAACAGCAAAAATCCTAGAGAGCATACGTAGATTATTCTGTCTCGAATCTCAAGTTAGGTATTCCAAAAACCCGATCGGGTGTCGACGCATGGGATTGGGGTACTGGAACACAGACGCACGATCTTCCTTTCATCTTTCTGCCACTGCTTGCCTCTGTGAATACAAGACCATAGCGACTGTTAGTTCATTTGTTTCGCAGGGTCATGTGCAATGATTGAAGGGCAGTGAGACTGGAGTTGGAACAAATGTGGCATTAAAGGTACGCCTCTCCGAGCGAGTAAACTGGATCGTGCCTTTTGAATCGCAGTTGGACAATTGTATCGGTACCTATGGACACAACAAATGATAAATGAGCGCGAGAAAAACGATTAAGAGACGGATGCCGCTTCTCTCAGTACTCCCATAGAAACAAGTGAAACTCTCGGGATGGTGCTTACTCAGGTCATTTATTCCAATTCCGAACTCTGACGAATCCGTGTGGTCGATGAAGCATCCAAGTCAGAGTCTTAACCGTGACGAACTATAGAGGATTCCACACTCACTCAATGCTTCTAATGAATAATCAAGTGAGGATTGTTCTCGAAGGGAAACTGGAGAACAGACAGCGGGAATAATGGACTCTGGCTATCGTTTAGAGTGCGGCGGTTCGTCCGTTAGAGCATCACCGTCTTCAACCACCACTTCCAAAAGAAGCCTCGATTTGGGTTTGGGGATTTGGCTGGAAATGCGGAATTCCTATGAATAAGAGGCTCTTCTCGTGAGTGCGGAATCTCAGTACTATTCAAGGAGGAGACAATGGTAGCGCTTTCTGCTTCGTGCTGACGGCGGTAGGACTTCAAAGGACAGAAACTGGCGTACTTCCTCACGTACGCGATTCTCATTTCCTTTTCCGTGCACCCATCGTAGTCTCCTAACGTCTAGGTCATCGGCGCGATAGCTGGCATTCTCATGGACAGCTTCTTCCTCGCTTTCAAGATTTGCGTGGCGGGACTCATTGTGGCCTCGATTGTATGGTTTAGGTGAAGCAAGCGTGATGGAATAGGTGTGCATTCCCGATTGGCCGTTCTACAACCGGAATCCTGTCCAGTGGGCCACTCGAGAGAAGTCGGACTAAGGGGTGTTGTGTTGAACTGCTCGTTGTGCAGTCTCTTGTCGTTGTTGTGTGTTTTCCGCAAACACCTCCGATATTATACAGTTTCTAGCACAGAATCCGATCCACCTCCTTCGTGAAGTCCGGCATGTCGATGACATCGTTCACGTCCCAGTTCGGATTTCGCACCACCATGTTCGCGAACACGTCGTATATGGTCCACAGCTGCGTCTGGACGTCGTGAACGGTCAGATCGGTGTTGATGATGATTCGAACGCCGCTGGGCACCTCCAGGTAGTGGAACATGTACGACTTCGTCTGAAACGAGTGCATCCCGTGCTCCTCTTCCCTAAGCGTGAATTGTTCCGCCTTTTCAAGTACTTTGCAGTGGAAAACTTCTCTATCAGCGCGTTCATCGAAAGGAGGAATCCGCAGATCAGTTTTGACTCCTCCTCGGCATTGTCCCCGAAGGCGTTGTATGTTCTGTTGTACTCGCGGTAGAATATCCGCTTTCCATTGCGATTAAAGATGTAGCAGTTTAGGATCATCGTCGAAGAAGTCAATGCGATAGTGAGAAACAAACCGATGATACTATACAACACCAGGTAGCTGTGGCATCGTCCTCTCTACTGCCATGCGATGCCTTCTGGATTCATCATCTGCAGCGAACGGAAGAATGGGACCTTTTCCCAAGACGCCTGGAAGACGACAATCCAAACGATGAGCAGAACGACCCAGACGATACAGCCAATCAGACACTTGTTAACGTCTACAATAATGGGATGAGTCTCCGTCCAGCACACTCTACAAGCACGCAAACGTACAGGATCGCATCCTCTTTCCATTCTCCGTCTCGCTCTTGCGGTACTTCCACCAATTCATGACGACGAGCATCCACACCATCGGCAGGCAGAAGAATCCGCAGATATAGTCTGGGAATCAGCGGAAACGGAAACACACGCACATATCTTCGCATACTTCAGCTCGTCTGCAGTAACATCTCTCAGCGGCTTGTCGAACATTCCCATAGGAAGAAATGAAAGAAGAATCCGACCGGAAACGGCGTTGTGGCTTCGGCGAGAAGGAGAAGAACAAACACGAGAAAACTACACACTACGTTCGACAACGATCGGAGAGTCGAGAACCGCGAAGCCGGCAGACACGCCCCCCTCATTGGACGAGGATTCCTTCGTCCTCACCAGGATTCCGATATCCTCTCGATGGATCATCTGCTGCGTCTCCGCGTTGTACAACACCGAGGAGTAGAAGCCAATCTCACTCGAGGAGGGTCGCAATGACGCCTCTCCCTCCTTCACGTGATAGGCATCAAACGACTTGGGCATAATGCGCTTCATAAGAATCAACGACACAAGCTCGTTCCTGCACGTCACCAAACGCACCCAGTCCTACATGTCCTTTCGCTTCAGCGTTTCCACGATATCGTTTCCCCAGATGTTGTAGCCGCCTCCTTCTCGCTGCGGCTTCAGCACGTAGTGGTTGGGGTGTTCCATCACGTCAGCCAGCACGCCCTTCAGCTCCTCGTCACGCACCACAGCATCCGCTGGGTACATGGGCGCGAAGCAGCGACGGAGGGCTTCCACTTTCTTCCTGTTGTCTTCAGACAGCGTTACCTTCTCCTTCTCACTGAGAGACTTCTCCTTTCCGTCGATCAATTCCACCCCCTTTCCATCAACTGACTCCACCTCTCCAGCAAACAAGTCCTCCAGCACACCGGGGAGACAGAGCTGCTGCTGGATCTTCTTGCAGCCGATGAGATGGAGAACAATGTTGGGGCACTACGCTCAACGCCGCACACCACCCGTACCTTGATGGCTCGCGACAGCTCCAGACGCTTGCGCACCTCCCACTCCTTCTCCGACGGGTAGTCCGCGGGCGTGTACGCGCTTCGGTAGTACACGACAGCGATCTCCCTGCCCTGCACGACCAGCTTCGCGTCCTCCAGCTGCAGCGACGCCTCCAGCTGGGCATGGGTCTGCCAGACGCAGGGGATGCCGTACTTCTCCATCAGCGTGATGCTCAGCATGAACTGGTCCACGTTGTTGTTCTCGTGCTCTTGGTTCACGATGAGGACCGCCGTGTCGCGCGTCGAGCTACGATGAACACAGAGGAGCACGACTACAATTCGCTGTTGTACACCTCGACGGCCTTGGCGAGGTTGGAGCAACTCTTCTGGAGGGTGTGGTTGAAGTCGCACTGCTGGATGTAGTTGTTCAGGTCATCGACGGAAATGTGCAGGAAGTCGGCGATGGAGGGCAGCTCGCTCCTTTCGTTGGAGATGAGGAACTGATGCAGCTGCGTGAGCTTCTCCTCAACGCCCAGGAACGAGCAGGAAATGGTGTTCAGTTCGATCTAGACATCACGCACGAAGTGAAGGACACACTTGTAGCAAATTTGCTGGGTCCGCCTGGTCAATCATGTAATCAGAGCGCAGCAAACCCATAATGACGGGCTGATACGAGCCACTTTGTATCACCTCCTTGGCAATGTTCACCAGATGGAGCGTGTAATCGTCGGTAACGCTAGAAATCATTAGGAATAGAGAAAGCGACTCCTTCAGTTGATCAAACAGCCACTGCGGGCGATGCGAAATGCGCACGAGCAATTCGGCAAACAGCACGTTCAGCTGCTCGCCCTGGAGGACTCTCGCCTTCGATATCTACCAATCACCCCGTCGTTGCGTTCCTCACCGGAAATGGAAGCAGCGAGAGCGGCATGTGCGAAAAGAGCTGCTTTTCGCCGATATACTCGCCGTGGAGGAGTCCATTTGCCAACGCGTAGGAAACCGCACTGGCGCTAAATCGCTTGATATCCATACTCTTTGTGTGCAAAGGGAAGAAAAGAATGAAGGAAGAGCGTTTGCCGAAAATAGGGACGATAACGGACAGTCCGCCTAAGAGCAACTGCGCGCTAAAGAAGGAGTTGCGGGAGCAGAGAAAGCATGAACCTGAATGCGGTGCAGGATCTCATCAAGCAGAAGGTTTCGGATCTGGAAAGGAACAACCGGGAATGGAATGCCTGCCGAGTCGCTTTCGCCGCCTGTCTTCAAGATTGGCAGAGCGCGTCAGAGCGCGTCGAGCAAAGCGAGAGTCCCTTTCCGATTCGCGACGAGGGCAATTTGGAGCAGTACGAAGCAAGGGAAGCGATCATCTGCAAAGGAAACGCAACGGTGCGTGCTTTAAAGAAGGTGCTGGAAGAAGCGGATCACATGGTATCGGAACTGCTGAATTGCCTTGGTATTCGTCACATCAGAACATAACATGTAGATTCCAATATGAATGTCCTCTTCGATATGCCCATTCCCATTACCCAGGAAAAGACCACGGAGCTCGAGGAACTGGCAGCAGCATGCCACGACTATCTCTTCTGCCACAGTCAGGACCTCCAGCTCATTGTGCGTCTCTTGACTCCCGTTGACCGTGTAGTGTACCATAGTGAACAGCATAAACCACCAGCTGAGCGACAGCGTAGCCCAGACGTACGTGCTGACCATCAAGCACTCGGCCCTGTCGCCTCCCTTTGGCTCGCGTGTTTGTTCAACAAGGAGGGGAATCCAATATCAGAAATCGACAGTTCGAAGACAGTTTAGTTCTCCTTGCTGACCTCCTCGAAGTTCTCGACCAGATCGGGAACATCCTCATCCTCAGCAGCCTTCTGAGCCTCCTCGCCCTTAGCGAGCTGGGCAGCGTTGAGCAGACTAGCCAGACCCAGCTGGTTGATGATACCAGGGAAGTAGTTCTTCAGAGCTATGCGTGACTCGCCCCAATCCGCGCCTACGAGCTCTCTCGGGAGTGCCGAACACAGCGGTGGTGTTGTTCATGGGACTGATCCAGACTACGCATGATTCCACGAACACGCCCGTACCCTGGCACTTAGAGAAGTGGTAGATATCCTCGCTCTTGGGGAAGAAGTTCACCTCGCTGATCATGTCGATAGGCTGGCAACCGAGCTTGCGAAGAGTGAGCTTCAGCTTGCCGTCCTCAACATTGTTGGACTGGTGCACCACCTTCTTGCTTCTTCTGCCGACACCCTTTCCGGCGTGAGCCTTCACATTAACGCTACAATGCGAAACGTACACCATTACCGAACTTAGCCTTCAGCTTGTCACGAGCTTCCTGAATATTCTGAGGAACAGCCTCCATTTTGATGATTCAATCAATCCTGATATAGAAACTTGGAAACCTGTGAACCATAGAATCGACCCATTGCCGATTTCCCGCAATTCCCGCGGCTCGCGTGCTGTTTGGAGGACGGGACGTCCCGCTCTCCAACTGTCCCTATTCCTGTTTGTCCTCCTGTCCTGTCTAGTTTCCTAGCTGCTGTGTTGTAAACAAGATCAACGGGCGTTTGCGGCAACAAACAGCACAACTGCTAAAATCATTTCACATTCGGGTTCTTCAAATCCATGGGCGCTCCAGAGATACTCTCGCGAATGCGCACGATCGATTCGCTCTGTTTATCCAACTTCTGGGACAACGCCCTCGTGGCACTGCTCCACTGGCTCACTCTGCACTTCTTCGAGTAGCTCTTCAGAGAACGGGCGATGGGGTACGCCAACTCGGGATAAGCCACGTTCTTCTCCAGTAGCCGGAGGTAGTCGGTCAGCAACGCAATCGCCTTCGTCACGACCACGTCCTGCACCGCCCGCGATTCCAGCAGTGTCTTCGACAGACGGATGCAGTAGTTCAGCTCCGGGGGCTTCGATGTGTTCGACGGCTTCTCCATGAACTTCTCGTTCTACGAGGTCATCCGCTCCGAGCGCACGTACCTCAATCACGTCCAGAAGCAGCGGGGCGACGGGGATGTACATGTCCGTGGCGGAGATGATCTGAATATACATGTCCACGCAATGGAAACGCATGGGGTAGTAGCGCGCCGTCGGGATCAGATTCACCACACTGTCGATGACCTGGATCAGCGGGTAGACGAGCGGCTTGAACGCCTCCTTCAGCGCGGGCTGGCACACCATGTACGTCCACAGGCGAAGACAGTTCACGAACTGCCAGTTGTACACCGAGTGGATGCTACCCGTGAATTGCTTCAAGCAGTCCTACTCCGCCTCGGTCATGGAGGTCATCGCGTTGCGCACATGGATGGCGAGTTGACGGATGTACACGAACGCGTGCTGATACGAAGACACGGTGTCCATGGAGTACAGCTCCGTCACGCAGTTCCGCATCACGACAAAGGACTGACTGTTGTTGTCGTTGTACTGCTTCCACGATTTTACGAATGTGAGATACATGATCTGAGCGTTATGGACGACATGCGAATCACGGTACCTTCAGAGTCTGCTCCATGAGAAAGCCATTCTCGGAGACCAACTTGCGAAGCGTCAAAAAGGCGTTAAGACGCGCCTTCTACAGAGTGACGTCGAAACCACAAACCCACTTCATTCTCAGCAGTAGACCACTCCTTGATAAGGAAACGCATGTACTTATTCGCCTCCTTCTTGCTCATGTTGGTCTTCTTCTCTTCTTCCATTTTCTTCTTTAAACCAGTGGGTAGCTGTCGAGAAAGTGCCACTCAAACCACTTTTCGCATTCCAGTAAGAACCCAGATTTCGGTTGCTCCTTGAATGAAACGGTCGATTCGTGTGCCAAATCTAGCGATGGATCGTCGCGAAGAGGGAACGATGCTTTCCGCTGTTAAAACAACTCTGCGTGTCAATGCCGTCGCGATCCACAGATCACGCGTTTGGCTACGGAACAGTGCTCGTGATATCACATTCGATGGCACACGCACAGCGAAACCCACAGAACTGTTCATTATTGTTCTTCGCCCATTTGCTTCCTTTCCCTCGGAGTGCTAGACACTCGATGCCTGCTTCCTTTTCCCTGCCTCTTCTCTTATGGCTGCTTCTGTTCCTGGGTTCCCACGGTTGGCTCCTCCCTCCCTCTTTTAGTGTAGGTGACAGTGTCACACTCGTCCAGATCAGTGATTTGCACACGCGAGACCGTCATCCTGAAGATGGAGCTCGTTTGGAGCGTTTTGTTGCAACAGTGCTGCCCCAACTCCGTCCGCATCGAGTCCTTGTGACCGGTGACGTGGTGATGGGGTACAAGACGCGTTTCTTTTCCAAGAGCGTGGAGGAGCAGTGGAAGCGGTACAGACAGCTGTGGGCTGCGCAATCGACAGTTTCCAGAGAGCATTGGCTGGATGTCCCCGGAAACCACGACTACACGATGAAACAATTGACAGACCACGGTACGGACTACGACGCGTATGCAGCGCAGTCCAGCGAACACGGCGTGTCATTCACCTTGGTGGAGACGGAATCGTCCAGACTTTGTCTAGTCGGAGTGGACACCTCCTATACTCCTCGTTTAATCACTTTTCTGGAGTGTGACTGTAGACATGCCGTACTGGCTCAATCTCTACGGCTGGCTTTCTCCCTCTCAACTCACGCGCGTGGTTCAACAAACGCGGAGGAGCAACTGCTCGCTCGCTCTCGCCTACGGTCACATCCCACTCGCCCTCCTCAACACCCGTTCTGTGCTGAAGGCGTTCCAAGAGGCATCCATTCCCTTCTATCTCAGCGGACACCTTCACGACTCGCACGGCGTCTTCCACGTCCTCTCTGCATCCCCTTCTCACGAGTAGTATCGCTACGCCTCCACGTACGACCTGGAGCTTCCCTCTCTGGCGTACACTGGAAGGTGGGTTTCTCTCCGCGTCTTTCACGTAGCTATCGCGTGCTCGTTCTCCGCGACAACTGGCTCTCCTTCACGGACCGCAGTCTCCACGACGCCCTCGAGCCCTTCCTTCTCTTCCTCAGTCCTCCCGTTCCTTTCGCGCCGGGTCCTCACGTGTAGCGTCCCGAGGACAACTCGCAGGCGACGCGCGAGCAGTGGCTTCAGTACGTGAGGGAGTCGACGACGGTGTGCGTGAAGGTGTTCGCGGCGGAGGAGGTGGAGTGGTCGCGCTTTGGACTCACGCTCGACGGTGAGCCGATCACCGCGATCCTCACGCACGCGGAACTGAAGAGCGGAATGGAGCTGGAGTGGCTGTGGGACGCCCGCGACCTGGAGTCCACGACGCACACCCTGGAAGGGATCGTGTATTACTGGAGCGGCGAGGAGGAGAGGGCTGTGCGAGCCACTCGCGTGTTTGACTTGTCGCCAGCAGCAGAAGAGAACGCGAACACGGCAGCAGAAGAAAGCGCGAACACGGCAGCGCAGACGTGGACGATGGTGCAGCTCCGGTGGCTCGAGCCTCTCGTCTTCCTCCTCCTTCCCTGCCTGTGCTCCTGCATCATTCTCCAGTGTCTGCGGCATCCTCGACGCGTGTTCTTCTTCGACGCTCCGTCGCACGTCACCGCGTCCATTCAGCGTCTTCGGAAGAACTCCGTTCTCTTCTCTCTCTTCTTCGTGGCGTCCGTGTCGCTCCTCGGAGGCGTGTATGTGTTCGGGTTTCACCAGGGCGTGCTCATGATCTCGTTCCTGTGGGGAACCCTCACGTATTCGGCGCACACGGGGTGGGAGTACTTCTTCTGGTGCGACATCACGATGTGGAGCGCGTGGATGAGTGTATGCGTGATTCTGCTGATGTTCGTATACTGCCTTCTCCGGATCGAATCGCAGCGTTCTCTGTGTTGCAGGCGGATGGCGCGCGCTTGCGTGTCCATTTCGACTGTCTTTACTCTGGTTCAGGTCACCCTGTTTGTGTCCAATTTTCCTCTCTCGGTGTCTCTCTGCTCTTGGAACATGGTCTGGCTCCCGATCCTCACCATTGTCGTGTCCCTTCGAGAATGCGGAAAACAGGAGCAGAAGAGCCCGTATCATGCCGTTTAGTTCGATCTCTTTATTGCAAACCCGTTTCCTCGCCCCACGCTGCCAGATTCGACGAGAACGAAGCGCGCAGGAAGAGAGATTCCCGCCTTCATGAAGCGTGCAGTGGTCATTCGTCGATCTTGATAGGAGCGGCTTTCTCTTCCTTGTCTCCACTTTATCAATTTGATTTCCAGCCGCATCTCTTTTCGCGTGGAAGTGGATGAAATATCTCGAGAAGCCGTCCCTGTCAGCGCTGAGTTCAAAATTGAACATGGTGACAGAGGGAGATTTGAAACTGAACTGTCGAATTGAACTCTATTCGTGTAGCCGTTTCGAGTGGGCAGTGATGGTAAGGCAAAATGTCAACGATCCAGAAGAAGCTATCAAGGAAGTTGAGAGAAGACTTCCTGAAGGACACGGAAGACGCGTTCACCTCCTTGAACGATCGTTCGAATATCCTTTGCGCCGGACTTCGTGTACGTATCCTTCATGTCGTACAGGGGAAGATGGACGATCCGGAGACGTGCAAAATCTACGGGTACCTGATATCTACGCTGAACGCGTCGTTCACGGACTACGATTTCAGCTCCGTGAAGCCGGGCCAATTCAGGTGCGTAGAAAGCGTGTCCGACGCCATGAACGACATAAATCGCCACCTCTGCGAGGTCTCTGAAGTGAACATGGGAAGTAGTTCCGCCTCATTCCTTTGAGCGTAGACTACACATCTCAGCTCTGGGAGGAGATCAACGACGCGATTCGGTTACGGGACTGCCTGGTGTACTCGTATATCAGCGATATGAACGAGGATCCTCTGAGCGAGGGGCAAATGTCCTGGTGCGGTCTCCCCCTCACGCGTAGTTGGTCCTTTAACTACTTTTTCTACAACAAGGAGCTGAAGAAGGTGCTGTTCATCGCGTGCACGGCGAGGAGGTTCGCGCTGTCCTTGCGCATGAAGTGTAGTGCCTTCCAGACGTCCGAGAGCTTCAATTTGTTCCCTACCATCAGCCAGGAGGAGGTCATGGACGACAGTCCCATCGATATGTAATGCGCATTGTCTTTTGTGTCCGTTCTTTTTGCAAACACGAGGTTTCTTCGTCTTTTAGAATATGTTCTCCTTCCTCCTTCTATTCCGTAGAATCGCTGTCGTGCGAAGCGTCACCTCCTAGTGATTCCTTATGCCGCGTGCGTAACGATCGTCGATAATCAGGAGAGTGAACGTCACTTCTCCGGTAAGGACGAGAGTTCGACGCGCACAGACTCGGATGAATGGTATCCGAGGCAGTTTGATTTGTTGGTGCTCTCTCTGCGCATCACGCCGTAGACGGAGTATTGACGGATTCAACTTTATCTCCCCGCTCCGCAATCAGGATATTCCCTCGTACTGCGATTCGAGTTGGGCCATCACTGCCACAGCGGTAGTCGCCGATCGAATGCGTTTGCGCACCGACGGGGCCTGGCCGACGAAACAGTTGGCCGCCCAGGTCCTGATCAACTGTGATTACGATAGCTATGGGTGTTCTGGAGGATCGCCACTGACTGCCTACGGATACATGCAGTCTACCGGTATTCCGGACGAGTCCTGTCTTCCGCTGACCGGGACGCAAGAGCAGTGCAACGGCTTGAACAGGTGCCGTTCTTGTAAAGAAGACGGAACGTGCGAGGCCGTAACGAACTACCGAAAGTACTACGTGAGCACGTACGGAAGAGTTACCGGAGAAACGAGCATGATGAGGGAGATCTACAATCGAGGCACCATCAGCTGCCGCATCGACGTGAACAGGGACTTCACGTACTACCGGCGCGGCATCTTCGCGTCAAGCGGCCCTTCTCTCTACACGCACTACGTCACCATCGTGGGCTGGGGCGAGGAGGACGAGGACGACTACTGGATCGTCCGCAACAGCTGGGGAAGCTACTGGGGCGAGAATGGCTTCGCGCGCATTCGCCGTGGCTTCAACATCATGGGCATCGAGTCGGACTGCTCCTGGGCGGAACCCATTCTGAACGGGCTCAATGTGACGAGTGTGGCTGCAGAGAAGCTTACCTCTGCAGAGAAACTCGCCTCTCCATCGGAACTCACTTCTGCGTCGAAACTCGCCTCTCCATCGAAACTCTCCACCCCAACAACGCGCAGCTCCACACTCGGCTTCTCCTCGTGCGGGTACCCTACCGACTGGACGCTCAACACCCCCGTGATCAAGACGCCCATCCCCTCCTCCTACGTGAACGTGTCCTCGCTCCCCTCGACCTACGACATCCGCAACCTGGACGGCAGGAACTACGCCACGCCGCAGCGGAACGAGCACTCGCCGCTGTTCTGTAACGCGTGCTGGGCGCAGGCGACGACCAGCGCTATCTCCGACCGCCTGAACCTGCAGAAGAAGGGCGCATGGCCCATGGTGATCGTGTCCTCGCAGGTGGTGCTGAACTGCGTCGGGAACGGCTGCGGCGGCGGCGACACGGGCGACGTGTATCGCTACGCCTACACGGACGGGCTGCCGGACACCACCTGTCAGGCGTACGAAGGACGTCAGAAGAGCTGCTCGGACATGGGCATCTGCATGGACTGCGACCGGAACGGGAATTGCTGGGGCGTGGCGAACTTCCGCAGCGTGTTCGTGAGCGAGTACGGCGAGGTGACGGGCGTGGACGCGATGAAGGCGGAGATCCACGAGCGCGGTCCCATCACGTGTTTCATCGTGATGACTAAGGAGTTCATGGAGTACTCGGGAGGCGTGTTCGTGGAGCACGACCACCGCTACCAGGGCGGACACATCGTGGAGGTCACGGGTTGGGGCGTGACCTCCCTCGGGCAGCACTACTGGATTGTGCGTAACAACTGGGGCGAGAGCTGGGGCGAGAGTGGATGGGTGCGCATGAACATGGGAGGCAGCAACTTGATGATCGAGTCGGCTTGCTCGTGGGGAGTACCCTACTTAGTGTGATTCTTGTATTCTGGTGTCTTTGTTGCACAAACAGGTTCCCCGTAAATAGAAAGGATTACTTCTTACCCTTCTTCTTCATATTTCTTCTCTGAGCCGCCTCGTTGGCAATGATGCTCGCAGCCTTCGAGTTGTTCTTCTTCGAGACCTTTTTCCTCTCGGACTACGCGTCACCCCACGTGTTATATCTCACCTCGCCCTTCTTTGTGTCTTCACTCTTAATGTCGACGGTATCGTTCACTATGCCTTAGGAGCAACACCACGCGCCCCACATTCGACTCCCATTTCCTTGAAGAGTGTATCAAGATCGACCTCCTCGGGCTTCTTCTGAACGGCCTTCTTGCCCTTCTTTGATTTCTTTGCAGGAACTCTCTCCTCCACGACCTCGACGACGGTCGTTTCCTCCACAACGGGTTCGGGAGCCTACGGATTACGGGCAGAACGCACACACGACGGCATCGGGATCGTTGCCGAAGTCCTCCTTCAGGGTGTCGGACCAGGCCATTCCCTCATGGAAGTGAATGTGACGTGTGAGATGAACAGTGCGATAGGAAGTATCTGAACCTTCCGTTTCGTTGAGAAGAGAGAACGTATTGTTTGCAGACATTATATAGCGAGACGAATCGTTCCGAAGCACAATAGCCGTTTGAGGTGGTGGAGAGAGAAGCCGAAAAAGCCCCCAAATCGGGAATTGTCCGTCCCATTTCAAGTTGGGAAGGAACAATCAAAATGCAAGGGTCTAGAAAAGCGTCGCACGGGGCCAAGAGTGGATTGAGCGTTGTTTCGCCGAATAGTTCTCCGTATTCGTCTCGTAGGCGCGATTGCCGTTTCGTCTCATAATCCAGCAACGAAGAACCGTCATAGAGCTATCGAGCAGCAGCAGAACTACATCATGGATCAGTTGAGAAGTGGCTCTGCGCATGCGAAGTGTAGTTTCGCGAATAGCAGTGTAATCCGTGTAGCCACGCCTGAAAAGAGCGCAGCGGTTCCGCCCATGAGTGATAAAGCTGGAAGCGGAAAGGGAAAGAAGACGAAGACCCACAAGTCCAAGCCCCAGAAGGAGGGACAGCGATCCTTTGTTTGTGCTGTGCGTGTGGCTTGAGAGCGTAGATGGATGAGCTGCGCAGCCTTCCTTCGGCTCCCATCAACAGCCCGTTATCGTCTCCCGTGAAGCAGCAGAAGCACGACAGTGAGAAGGAGGCTGTGAAGGAGATTCCTAAGGAGCAGAAGCATGCTCTGTTTGTGGATGAGAAGGGAGACGAGGACAACACACCAACCACTCCAAAGTCAGAGAGCACAAAGCCCGTCGCAAAGCCGACGCGCAGTGCGATGGACGCGGTGCATGCGAAGCTGGCGGAGAAGAAGCTGGCGGAGAAGGCGCTAAGCGAGAAGATGAAATCGGAAAAGGAGAAGAAGAACGCGGACGTGAAGAGGGCTGCTGAGGAAATGATGAAGAAGATCAGCGAGAGAGAAGAGAAGAAGGAGAAGAAGGAGCACAAATCGAAGAAGGAAGGGAAGAAGAAGGAAAAGAAGGAAAAGAAAGAGAAGAAGGAGGAGGAGAGGAAGAAGAAGGAGGAAGAGAAGAAGAAGAAAGAAGAGGAAGAGGAGAGAAAGGAGGAAGAGGAGAAGAGAGAGGAGGAGGAGCGTTTGAGAAAGGAAGAGGAAGAAAAGAAGAGAAGAGAGGAAGAGGAGAGAAAGAAGAAGGAAGAAGAGGAGAGAAGGAAGAGAGAGGAAGAGAGAAAGAGAAAGGATGAAGAGAGAAAGAAGGAAGAAGAGAGAAAGAGGTTAGAAAAGGAGAAGAAGAAGAGAGAGGAGGAGGAACGTAAGAGAAAGGAGGAAGAAGAAAGGAGAAGAAAGGAAGAAGAGAAGAAGAAAGAGGAAGAGAGAAAGAGATTAGAAGAACAAAAGAAGAGAGAGGAAGAGAGGAAGAGAAAGGAGGAGGAAGAGAAGAAGAAAGAGGAAGAAAGACAGCACAAGGAAGAAGAAGAAAAGAGAAAGGAAGAGGAGGAAAAGAAGAAGCAGCTGGAAGAAAGAAAGAGGGTTTCTGAAGAAAGGAAGCGTGTTCTTGCCGAGAAGAGGGCCAAGCAAGCTGAACTGAAGAAGAAGAAACAGGAGGAGAAGAAGAAACAGCTGGAAGAGGCGAGAAAGCGAAGAATGGAAGGGAAGAATCGCGTCGTGAACAGCGCTGAGGTTGAACCGACTCAGGAAGCGAAACCTGTTGAGGTTGTGAAGTCTCCTGAAGAGGTGAAACCCACTCGACCTGAAGTGAAGCCTCTTGAAGCCCAACCCGAGGTGAAACCCGCTCAACCCGAACCCGAAGTGAAGCCTGTTGAATCACAACCCGAATCACAACCCAAATCACAACCCGAGCCGGCAAAAGAGGAAGCAACTATGGACGCCCTTCCTTCTTCCCTTCTTCCTCAACGAAGCAATTGCAAGCGCGACAGAGAAGAAGACACTACGGAGCAGCCTGGAAAGAGACAGCGTGCTTTGGATACGGCCAAACAGGCTATCAAGTCTGGCGTTACCTTCATGGAACGCAACTCGTCGATCTTCCTCTCGGTGCTGTTTTTGGTTACTACGTGGTTTGCCTCTGCTAACTAGTTACTATTCTTAAAGTTGCTCTGTTTGTTGCCCATCACCGTTTTCTTGCCTTTTTTGTCCAAGGATATAGGCGTAACGAAGACGGCGAATGATCATCCTTTTTCTATTCCGCAATGCTGTCTGAATATGAACTGCTGAATCTCGTCTCCACGCAGAAGTACACGCGCATCAGTGAGGATGAACGAAAAGAGGGGAGTTCCTTCGTAAGACTCGGCGAAATGAATACTATGCAGGGCCCCATTCACTTGACCGACGAGCAGGGAACGGAGGAACACAACTACATTCGCCCCTCCACTATCCACAATCTGTATGACCTCTTCATGTATCTCCCGTTCTTTCTACTCATGATTAGACAGGACTTTCAAGAAAAGGAAGCAGAACGCTGCGTCGGTGATTGGATGGGTGAAACCATTCGATGGAAGACGTGCAAACGTACGAAAGGCATGAGCCCTAGCTATCTCGATGTTCTCGAAGACTCCCTCACTCTTGCCTCCCGCATCACCACGCTTCGACTCTACACGCTGTCTCATCAGTACAATCGCATCAACGGCACTCCCGTCGAGCACGCGAATCCATGTCACGCATAGCAAACGCTGATCGGCATTCTGCTTCCGCCCTCCTCTCTTGCGACCATCACGCAGCTGGCGATGTGGAGCATCGGCGGAGCCGTCGTTCTCCTGTCTCCCCTTCTCTCCGCCCATCAGACACGGATCCAAATCGAGCGATTCGGTCTGTCCAGCATCGTGACATCGAGCGGTTTTGCGTCGATCCTCCTCGACATGATGAAGAACGACCCAACGGCCATGCCCACTCTCTCCTCCTTTGTCCTCGTCGTGATGACTTGCTGGATGAATGGTAGAGCGACGCAGCGATTTCGGAGAACGCGCAGAGGACGGCAGAGTGCTTCCACATCGGTCTGTATCTTCTCCACGACCTCCTGAACCCGCTCATTTCTGTATTCCCACAGAGTTGGATCAACGACAGATCAGTCCTTCTCCCCAGCTCCCCATCTCGACGCACATCGCCTTCAAAGAGCCAGCCACCGCCCTTCCCCCTCCGGTCCGCAACACACCCTCTCCGTCCTCCCACAGACGACGACTACGACTCATAAAGAGGAGCAACACCACAAGAAAGCCTCGCACCACGCTTCACAAGGCGAGTGTAGACGACTACGACAAGAAAGCAGAGAAGAAGAAGGAAGAGCCTGTCGTCTACCCCCTCATCACCTATGATCCTGGACTGCTCGACGTAGCCGTGATTGTCGTGTCCCTGAGCAGGACGCAGACCATGATCGTATCCCTGTGGTGACGTGTGAGACGTAGGTGACTCCGCGCACCCACTATCAAATCCTTGTGCAGTGCGACCTCTGGGGGCAGCGCATTCTTCCTCCAGCCCTTCGCAATCCGTTTGCCATCACCCACCTAGCCGACAAGCCGTGTTCTCAGATCGAAGAGTTCATTATGGAGATGGTGGCGCTGCAACACGGAGGATGCGTCTGCTTCTCTTCCCTACCCAACGCGCGGTACACGGTGCTTCCGCAGCTGAAGCCCACCGTTCTGTTGTGCGACGAGTTCGACCTCAGTCAGATGGACAATCTCATCGTCGACGCCATTTACGGACAGAGGACACGCATGCAGCAGCAGCTGTGGAAGCAGTACATTCGTCACGTAGCGCCGCTCCCACTCCCCAACGCGTAGAAGGACCGACTGCTTCTCTCAAACCAGTTGCCGACGAGGAAGGAGAACGCGCTGTTTGCCGGCTTGCTGCAGCCATTTGGCTTCGAGAACCTCAGACTCCTGGTGGGCACGAATGCCGACAACTCGTGCAACTGCGTCCTCTTCCTCCGCACCATTCTTGCGTTCGCAATGGCAGTGCGAATGAAAGGTAGTTGTCCCGTGATCCAGTCCTATACCCTTCAGGAAGCCGGAAGCGTGGTGTTCTCCACCTCATGGAGGGACCACAACTCCTTCGGACACTACGGCGCGCCCCTCATGGGAGTGTTCGTGAGAGTGCAGTTGCGTTCCTTTCCTCAGCCCTAGCTGAAGTCGTCCCCGTCCTTGCGACTCCACGTAACGGACATGATTCAGCTGAGGGGCGTCAGTAACGATGGCGACATTGCGGAGATGGACGAGGACATCGTGGTTGTGTGCCACGGCGGCGACCACTCCGTCCACAAGCCGAAGGGAGAGAAGATCCTGTTGTGCTCGCCGTGCCGGGGAAGAGGGGAGATTTGGGCGAAGGGACTGTGCTTCAAGGACGCAAACCAAGAAAACGGGTGGGTGAACACGGGGCTCTACGGACTGTGGAGAGAAGACGGAGCGATCGAGCTGTTGGATGTCTAACAAACACCTTTGTTGCATAAGCTCATTCGTTGCGATAACGGTTCAAGTCGTACTTCTCAATCGCCTTCTCGCGATAGGTGCTGGGACGCGGCTGCGCCTACACTTCACGAAACCGCGTCACTCTCTACGGTAAGAGGAATCTCCACATCGTTCTCCTTCGTCTTCTTGTTGTTGTCTGCATGAATGCCGCCAATGATGACCACGAGCACCTGAACGGCAATGATCGAGCCGCCCACGATACCAATGATGCTACTCCTTACGACACCTCATCTGCCTCTACCCCAAATGAGCATCGATCCACTTGTAGTACTAGGAATGAGGAGGAATTTGTGAATCTACAGTATCCGGGAGATCCAGGATCTTCTTCACCAACTCCACCTTGTCCGGAATGAAGTAGAACGCTACGCCAACCAACTCAGCGATGCTCAAGAGAATCATGATGATGTTGTTCTGCGAATTACTGCTCATATGCATTCAAACGAATATCAGGTAGCACCGCGACTCATATCCGCCACAAACGATAAACATGGGGAACAACTACGCAACAAACCGGGAAGCAGGGTGTACAAAGGTAACCAGACCCACTCCACAGCCGATGTAGGTGTTGTAGGCCACCTTCTTTGACTACGGGTGAAAGAAACGAACAGGGACTGCGATTTGGATGCAGTAGTAACCCGTGGCTCCCGCCATGATTAATCCAACCTAACCGTTGATAGAGAGCAGAGAAAGAACCATCATCAGAAGCATGTTGAGCGTGATGAGAACGCACTTCCGTGTCGATGACAAACAATCTCCGCAAGACATTGCACACCTTAAGATAAAAAAGGATGAAGATTGAAACACAACAGAAATCGTGGGGTTATTGGGCACTGCTGCTTCCGTTGGTGAATCCATTCTCGGCACATTCCTTCTTCGAAATATCGGTTATAGAAAGGTGCTGACATCAGCAGGAATGAAAACAAAGCCTTCATTTCTTCAACCCTTGATAGAATCGGTATTACGCGGTGCCATTCCATGAAGCATCCCCTGCTCGTATCGTACTATGAACCATCCTTCTATCTATTTCGTCGTTCGCACAGAAATCCTTCCGCTATCATCGACGAAACGCCCGTGCGTTCCCATCGTTTTGGGGTAAACGCCAATCCCGATTCCGATGCTCTCAGTTAGCAGCTACTTGAACAGGCACAAAGAAATCAAGAAGGGGGAGCAGCGGGAGGTGTTTCGGAAAGCGGCAGATACGATTCTGACGGAGCAGAATTGTATGCAATTTGTTTCCGTTTGTCGCATCGAGTCACTTCTAGGGAAACGAAATTCTGAGCAATCTTTATGAACTGCTGTGCAACAACAAGATCTGCCTGTACGACGCCTGCTACGGTTTGGATTCATTGCTGCAGTTGACACTAGGTGGAGTTACGAATCGATTCAGCAAAATGCTCATTCTCACTCTCTCTGTCATTTGCGAGAAGGACGGCGAAACCTATTCCATTCCTTTGAAGATCCGGATTAGCACCATGGATACAAGGATTACGATATGTCCCGACGTTTATCTCTTCTACGATCAGAGTAGGTAAAGAAGAAGTGTGGTGTTGTATAGCGGTTTTCATCAACCCCGAGTTCAAGTACATTGACAGGAGCAACAACCGGATTGTGACGCCGTTGATGCAATCGTGGTCCTCGAATCTCGTTCCTTCTTTGTTCTTCATTGAGAGATAGCAACGCGGATTGAAGCTGCTCATCGAGGACTTCATCACAGTGTTCTCCGAATGTTCTCCTCTTCTTCACTCGTTCCTCTTTCATCCTTCCACTTATGTCTAGAAAGGAAAGTCGCCGATTCAGAACACTCGTGAGCTGTAGATTGCACACACTACATTCCCGAGAAGAATTACACTCGGAAGCGACTACTGGGAGAGGGAGCGTGCGGAAAGGTGTATTTGGGGTATTTGAAATGCATTGAGAGTGACGCGTAGCATCTACAACGACCACGAGGTGGCGATTAAGGAATGCTCTCCCAACCCAAACGTCGAGCGAAGCCAGATCCTCGTGGAATTGGATGTGCTGTCGCGCCTGAACCACGAGAGCATCATTCACAACTACGGGTACAACATTCACAGCAATCCGACCGATCCTTCCAAAGAGATCATCGTGTTCATCATGGAGCGAGCCGACGGCGATCTCGAGTCCGTGATCGGCAAACTGAGCACGAACGGAGAGCCGCGCGAGGATCGCAACGCTGTTCCTCTGAAGTTCAAGAAGCTCTACATTCTCCAGATTGCGATTGGCCTCATGTACATATACAAGAATGGCGTCTATCACGCCGACCTGAAAATCGATAACATCCTGATGGTCAACGGGAATTGCAAGATTGCCGACTTTGGCGTTTCAAAGATTTTGGGTGACAGTGGTGTGCATGCAATGTCGGTCATGTGTAGAAGTGGACCTTTCGGTTAGCAAAGTGGGCCCCATTGGCAACATTCTCCAGTAAAGGAGGGATGGGTGTGTGACGCGTAGTCGTGCTCCCGAGTTACTCCGAGTGGACATCGGGGAGAGAATCAAACCAAAGGAACTGAAGCGCATCCTCATTCACGCTGATGTCTACGCTTTCGGTCTCCTGATCTCTGAAATCCTCACAGGCTGCTCGGAATGCTACGCCTACAAAGGGGAAAAGAGGAGGCTCCTCACGACAAGCACCGTTCGTGTTTTGACACTGGATTCACTGTAGTGGGGAGCGGCGATGCAGGACGGCTTCCGAATTCGACCCAATGAGCTGCTGAAGAAGGATCCGGGTAGGACATGTCATGACGCTTCACCCTAGAAATCTACGGCATTGTGAACGACTGTCTAAAGGACGAGGTACGCGCTGGCGATATCGTTCACCCGTAGTACGAACGACCTCCCATCACCGAGGTGTATAAGCGACTGAATGCCTGGTCGAACCACGACACTCCCGAACTGTAAGTTATATCTGTACTGCTCCTCTTTGTTGCGTAATCCTCGAAAACGGGAATTCTTCCTTTCCTTTTTCCCTCA
>ERZ1106948.280-NODE-280-length-25911-cov-33.791499_pt1 | contig 25911 bp, 45 predicted proteins | sample MGYA00403673_ERZ1106948 | MGnify/ENA primary metagenome ERZ1106948 (study PRJEB35170, sample SAMEA104062409) | human gut metagenome | biome: human gut; feature: human-associated habitat; material: faeces | place: Denmark | collected 2012-05-07 ...
AGATGGCCTTGTGAGTGGTGGCCTGAGTCGCGCCACTTCAATAAGGATCCCTTCCAACTGTACCGACGAATTTCCAAGCTTTACAAGTTGGAACGACCAAGAAAGCTGGATGACGGATTTAGTAGGTGGTTGAGTAAATAGGATTGTAGGCTCACTTAAAACCATAGAAATGCACACATGACAGCACCACACGTAGATTAAGTGCAATCACGACACCACTTGAACAGATGAACTACGGAAGCGTACCCATTCACGCACAGTACACAATGAAGCCACACAGCGAAACCAACAATGGTCAACATCTTCGTGGGAAAGAACATCACGTAATGGCACAGTACGAATAGTAAGAATCACAGAAACCGCCCATTTCTCCAGACATGCAAGAACAAGCCATCCACGTCATGTGTCTTCTCGACTTTCCAAATGAACGATTCCAGAAGCGTCGCACCAAACCCCAAGTTGTTAGCATCAACAAACAGGTAAATGTGGATTTGGAGGCGATAATGACTTTCGTGCAGCCAATCACAATCGAGCACAGTATTCCCATCGATTCACACTCACAAACGGCTTCAATTGTTGCGGTGATGCTGATAGAATGGGGTGTAGAGAGAAAGTGTGCAATCTGTTTGAAAGGAAATAGGTATAGTCGATTATGAGGTGGTTACTCTCCTCGCATAATAGAGATACTCGATTACGTACATTTCACCTATCGATTCAATCCCATTGAGTTGGAGGGACGATGTGTGAACACAAGCCACTTCTTTCGCCTTAGAGTTGATTGTCTCAGTGTGGTTGGGAGTCTGTTCCAGTCTGAGTTGGAATTGCGATTGACAGTGTTGCTTTTGAAATGAACAGTCACTTGTACAAGAATAAACACGCTCAAATGATTAGTAATAAGACATTATCAAAAACCATCCAGGAACTGCCATCAGATACTTTAGAGGCCTTACTTCTGTTAAGTCGTTCATCGACCAGCGACGACAGAAGAGTGAGCTGCGAGTCATGCCAGACGTTATCGTCTATGTTGGACGAGCTGGCTCCGGCAAGTCCCACTACTGCCACAACGACGAAGCCTATCAGGCTTCTGGATACAAGTATCCCGTTCAACAAATCGGGAAGGTATACTTCGATGGTTACACAGGGGAAAGTGTTATCTGGTTTGATGAGTTTGGAGGATCCGTACTGCCCTTCCACGTTTTCCTCCGGCTCGCTGACAAGTACGAGACAAGAGTCGAGACCAAGGGAGGAAGCGTGTGCATCACCGGGCTCCAGAAGATCCTCATCTCAACCACAACGCCTCCAAAATTCTGGTGGAGCGAATCCAGAAAGTTCAACGAGGATCCCTACCAACTGTGGAGACGTCTCACAGCCGTGTACTACATCCCCAGACCAAGCTGGGGATTCGCCGATCCTATTCTCATCCAGCGACCTGAGAACTTCGATGAATTGGTCGCCTCTCAACTGGAAAGAGAAGCAGAGGCACACGGACCAAGCGTGGATGGAGAATCTCTACGAAGACAGCCAGGATCCGTGGATCCCGTACATCAGCGGGATGACGACACCGATAGCGAGCGAACCATCGACATAAATCAGAATAATCTCTTATAGCATCCCACCGTATACCATCGTTTATCAACGCAATCAAGTCACCATACAACTCGATACAACAACCGCCTGATATCACTCAACCAAACGCTTCTTTACGCCATGATTCACATACAGCCTTGTTCTTACACAGCCAAGAGTGTGCAATGAAACTAATTGTGAACTTCTGATCCATTCTAATTAGGGTCATTTAATATGAGCTCGTGTCCGTGTCATATTGGGTCATTCTTAGGGACCATTACGACGAAAAGCCCTCGCTTCCTTACCAAGAGGGATTCTCAATAGCAAAGAGTATACTTTTGATCACTCAACACAAATGCAACGAATCCTAAAGGTACACAAAAGAACACTCATACTGACCCCTTTCCGAGATCTTAGCGTGTCTGTAACGGATTTAACACATAATTCAAAACCAAAAGGGTTGATAATCAAAGACAGCGGAAACCATTCAGTAAACACAGTGAATCACTCTGATTTACTCGAGCATCTTAACACAGTAACAACACCACAGCAAACGAACTTGCTACACAAAACTCGATAGATCACTTGACAAACCATCCAAGATCGAGGACTGACTCTCCATAACCCATTCATCCCTTCACAACCCATCCCCCACTCCAACAGCAAAAGCCCGAAAACCTTACCACAATCGCATTTGCAAAAACACTGCATCCCTTTTTCTTCCATCAAAATCTACTGAAGGAAAGAATGTTCTCTGGCTTGACTGGTATTGCCGATAAGTTTACATCGTTCATTCGTGAACCCGTTACTCCCTTGGGAAACGCGGTTCATGACGCCATTTACGCGAATCCCTACGGAAGTCCGAACTTGCAGAAGGTATTTCATTCATTCCGATTGTCCCTAATCGTTCTAGCTTACGGATATGGTGTTGAGCACCAACGACTCGGATGCGCTTGATGAGGTGTGGTTTGTTCTCTCGAAAGCGATCGGAAGCGGCAGCAACAGCGAAATCCGGTCTGCCCTCAAGTACGTCTCGCTGTTTCTCGCTTACCGACAGAATTGCTGACTATCTGATTAAGAACACGGGAGCGCGCTTCCACAACACCTGCACACCTCTCTTCATGCGCAGACTGAAAGAAATGATCCTCGTAGCGACTTCCTCGCAGTGCTTACCTGTAGACAAAGGGAAAGACCGGAGGCGCCGACAACATGCACCTCATGAACGACGCGCGCGCGATGGTCCGTGTTTGGGGCGAGGGCTTCCTTCCCTACGCATCCCAGGGCAGAGGCAAGGTGATCGTCGAGGGATATCAGGACATGCAGCGCGATGGTTCCTTCTCTTCTTCTCTCTCACGGATAGGCATTCGCTTCCCTCCTGCTGCGAATGAGGAGGAGAACAAGTGGGTCCCCATGGTCACCGTTCCCTCTCGTTCGTCCGCTCCCAAGACGCAGTCGTACAGCTCCAGCAGCGTGCCGTCGAAGCGCGTCAGCGATCTCAACCCCAAGGAGCTGTACCGCAACGTGAAGCGTCTGCTCTCCAAGCTGGACGAGGAGGGACTCGACTTCTTCGAGAACGCCAAGGCGAAGGTGAGATTGCGAATGGAGTGTGAGAAGTAGTCCATCGCCGAGGAGAGTGTGGCGAGTCAGAAGCCCCTGATGGTGATGATCGATCGCGAGACGACTCGGGGTGATGATGAGAATGTTGGGATCATTGAGAGACCTCACCTGTAGCTGCTCAGCCACCTCCTCACGCTGAACGACATGTGCCAGCAGCTGAACGGCCTGTACGCCAAGTACCAGAAGAACGAGGCCGCCAAAAAGAAGAAGAGCGACAGCTGGTCGGACGACGAGGACAGCACGCCGAAGAAGGACGATCTGTGGTCCGACGACGACCAGCCCGTGCGCAAGCCGCGCAAGGCGGAGACGGCGGAGCCCGAGGTGCAGGTACGTTCGACGCGCCGCCGCGCGAACAAGCCGCAGGAGGAGGAAGAGAAGCCTGCGCCGAAGAGCGCGAACGACGACTTGCTGGGTCTGGGTCTGTGGGACGAGACGCCTGCTGCGCCTGTGAGCGAGGCGCCCGCGAAGAAGAGCCGTAAGCCGAACGACGACGACTGGGGATTCGACGACGAGCCCGCGCCCGCGCCGCGCCGATCTGCGAAGAAGGTGAGCACGGTGGACGACCTCTTCGGAGAGGACGAGGAGGAGCCCGCGCCGCGCAGACCCGCGAAGAAGGTGAGCAAGGTGGATGACTTGTTCGATGACGACGATGAACCTGCTCCCGCTCCGCGCAGACCCGCCAAGAAGGTGAGCAAGGTGGACGATCTGTTCGACGACGATGACGAACCTGCTTCCGCTCCGCGCAGACCTGCGAAGAAGGCGTCGCGTCAGCCGGACGACGATGATTGGGGATTTGACTCTCCCGCGCCGCGTGCGAGCAAGCCGGCTCCCGCTCCGGCTCCGGCTCCTGCTCCTGCCGAGGATCCTTTCTCGTTTATGGATTTTACGAAGACGCCGGCTCCTGCTGCGGCTCCTGCTCCTGCTCCTGCTCCTGCTCCCCAGAAGAAGGATGTGTTTGACGACTTGTTCTCTATGTAAGGTTGGGATTGTGATTGTATACTGTTGCTGGCTTTGTTCTATACGTGAATAGAGTGCTCGCTTTGAGAGTTCGAGGATAGTGATCTGGGGAGAGTCGTGTCTCCCAAATGAGAATGTGTTAGTGCTGAACTTGCGTAGAACAAACGCAGTACTATCGCTCACAACACGAAAGTGACAGAGATAGCCGCATTCAACAAACAACTCACAGCGAAAAGTGAAACGTCGGAATCGTGCGCTCTGTCGTGGGGTCCTCCTGTTTTGGTAGACACTCGCCCAGCACGCGCAGGAATCCCTCATAGGTGAAGCAGCAGTCCTTCTTCTCGACCAGAACGAGACACGAGAGAGCGGAAAAGGGGATGTCCTGAACGTGGCAGTCGATCACCGCCATCTACACATCGACCCAACAACAAGCAACTACTTGAAGCGGATTCACCGTCGGATTGTACGCCGAAGACTCAATCATCGAGCCCACCGCCACACGTCCGTCCTCTGTGAAGAACAGGGCAATCGCAGGACACCCCGAGTACCAGCTAAAACTGCGTGAAAAGAGACTCCACGCAGCGGATACGGTGTTGGAATAGGCCTGCTCGTTCATGTTCGTGTGACTCTTCAGAGAAGCCATAATGGCCTCGAAACGAGGCTTCATGGACGCAGTATCCACAAGCGATGCAGACTCGAATACGTGGTGGATGACACCATCAATGGGCAGCTCAAAGGAATAGGGCAGCAACTCCGAGAGGGGAGAATCCACACCCGCCTTCTTGACGATGACGCGCATTTCCTTCGCGTGCGGCAATTCTTGGAGAATCTGTCTGCAGTGACCGCAAGGGACTTCGGTGACTACACCTCACGCAACTCATAAACTGCGACCAGCGAGGATGCGAATTCTCTCCTGCTCGTTTCCGCACGTGTGAAGGAACACATTCGAGAGAGCGCACTGCTCCGCGTGGACGGTCTACGCATGACGACTCTTTCCAAGCGGAACATGGTTGATTGCGGAATAGGCAATCTCCATATTCGTTCCGAGGAAGATGCGGCCGCTTTCCGTGAAGGCTCCCGCTCCGACTTGGAAGTGGCTGACGGGAACACGCGCCTTGCACTTGATCTATCCATATGAATGCACGAGACAAGATTGAACCTTCTCAATCAACAGTTGAAGGAGATCCTCAACGGACATTGCATTCTCCGTCAAATAGGCAGAAACCTCTTCTTTGGAGTAAAAAAACTGGATGTGCTCAAGATCAATCATCGGTTCAGGGGAATACTGGGAGAGGAATCAAGTCTCAGCTTTGCACGTATTACGCCCTATGCAGTCCAACACAAGTACAGTTCTCCTTCGGGAGGGAGAATCAAGTTCATTCGATTCTTCAACGCAGAGCCCTATTATTGGTTTTCGATTTACCCTTCGTCCTGCTACTGCTTTCTGCTCGCTGTCGTGAGAGTTCGTTCCAAATCATGTCTGTCCACTGGTTCACAGTGCTTTGGATCCTGCTCCAAACGGCGCTCTCTGTCGTAGCGATTGCTGAAGGGAGTCATGCGTAGTCCCCCTCCTCTCTCAATCTCTGCTCCAGAGAGGGTTCGATGGAAGTGCAGCGACTCATCGAGAAGGTATTCTCTTTCAATGATGATGGTGTGATTCTATAGTACGTTTCTCCGGTTGCCGAGTACTACGAGTTCGTTCTTCCCGACACGTGTCCCCTGAAGATAGAGAACTCGCGGTTTTACTTGGAGGTGAAGCGCCGGAGTTGCGACTGAACCGTAGAATCAATACAAGGAGAGATTGGAGGACGGGCACTACAGGTGCGGCAAATGCGGGAAGGTGTTCGTCCACGAGTACTATTTGCTTCTGCACAACGAACGCAAGCATCCGGAGCTGCAGAGTAGTGTAGGAGCAGCGAACGCGCTGAACGAATAGTCCACGATCTGTCTAGACAAGTACCGAAGCGTGTTTGACGGTGTGTCCGGCAAGAAACCGAATTGCCGAGATAGCGACGTGAAACGAAGCCTTATGATGTGCCAAGTGCGTGTTTTGTCCTCACATCATCGAATAGAAAACGTTGATGCTCTGTTTTCCCACGGAAGAGTACGCCGTTCAATCCGATCTCTATAGTGCGTGAGCGTTCTCCTCCTTATGCGTAGAGTATATGTATCGGTCTCTGTGTTCCCCCTTGTTGTGTGAGAAGGTACTTGAGGAGAAGGTGGAGGAGTACACGCCTGTGACCATGACTGCTATCGTTTTTCCTGTTGTTATTGTAATTATTGCGTTTGCAATCCTATTCATTGTAATGTATAAGAAGTAGGAAAGGGCTGGTGGCGTGATGCGTAGGTTTAGTGCTCCGAAGGACGACTTGCGGATTTTTTCAAAGTTTGACTAGTCTTCATCGTGTGGGTTATGCTCTCTTTTCGGTGTTTGTATTCTTATCCAACTCGTTTCCTCTACCATGTCAGGAGAACTGGAGAACTGTCGCAATGACATGAAACGCATCATCGCGGACTCCACCATGTTCTATTACCAGATTCTGAGTTTGTCCTCCAATCTCCCTTCGTACGCTTCCCTGTGCATATCCTAATCACGCATAGCGTATTCAAAAATGAAGCACGTCCCAATTCAAAGGAGGGACAGAAAGTGCAGTCCGTGCTCCTTCCGTTCTCGTAATGGCAGAGATCCTACTCGTTACGTGCTAGATACTTCAACAGTCAAGATCGGAACGAATCCAAGCTGGTCAGGGTGATCGATGTTCCTTCCCTGCAGAATCTATTGGGAGAAGAAACGATGGGTTGGCTCCAATCGTTTACACTGCTTTTCCTCCGTGACGACTAGGTGTGGCTCTGTTCTGGAGAGCGTGTCCCTGGTCGCTTCTCGAATCAACGTGATTCTCAACCAAATCGACACAAACCACTATTTCGGTGTGAAATGTTGGATAGGGCTCCTCCCTTCATTCCTAGTTGAAATGATCCTGACGGAGGCGTCGATGAAGCCATTCATCTGCCAACTCATAGCCAATCTGGGGCGTCTGCTCCTGTTGGTGGATACCGTGTTTCCGGGCGAGTTGCGTGAGAAGCTGCTCGTTCTGTACTATCGGTTGATTGTTGTGTTTGTGCGCAGTTGTTACGACTAGTTGCACCCAGGAAATCGGGAGTTGTCCTCCGTGACGAAGCAAATGATGAAGAAGACGGGCTATGCGGGCGAAGGCGTGTTTCCGCGCTCGTACCCCTACTCGTACTTTGACCGATGCTCGATCCAGGAGCTGCGCGTGATGTCCATTCTGGAGATGCTGAACGGCTGCGACGTGTACGACAGAATGCACTACTACAGTCTGGACGAGCACAAGAACCACCAAGTGTACTCGCCCCAAGCGAGCGACGCGTACCCCTCCGACATCGTCCTCACACGTAGCATCCTGCTCTCCTACTTCTGTCCGTCCATCCAGCAGAAGGCGAATGAGCCCCGGTTTTCCTCTCTGCGCGCGATCCTCACCCGCGTGTTCGACCAGTTCGCGGAGGTCCACTTCGGTCCGGGGCTGGTGTTTTCGCTTCAGGGCGCGATGGTCAACGCAGGCGCGCTCTCCACCTCCCTGGAGCAGCTGATGAACACGGAGACGCTGAATCGCGTGCTGGTGGGCGAAGGAGGTGGTGGTGACGGAGTAGGCGCTGGAGGTGCCGGCGATGAAGAAGAATCTGGAGAGCACGCTGCAGTACCTGCAGGAGAAGGGCGTTACGTTCAGTTTGGTGTTGGTAGGTGTGGGTCGACGAAGTAAACTGAAGGCGAATCATAACGAATTGCTGGCATTGATTCATCGCAACGTGTACTCCGTAAAGTGGTTCCTGCTCCACTACCTCGACCCGCGGTTCTCCTCCCTTCTTCGCAGCAAGGTTGATATGGTCGCTATTCGCTGCTCTTCTCACGGTTAGAACGACGTGCTCTGGCTCCTATTTGCCAACGCGAAACTGCTGCAGGAGGTTCGGAACACGATCGAGTACATTAAGAAGGACCAACATCGCATTTGGGGACACTATCACGAGATCCTGACCCGGTACTACGAGAGCAGGCGTGGGTGCGTTGGCGTTGGTTGAGGTGTAGCCAGCACGGAGGCGGAGCGCAGTCGGCTGGACGCGCTGCTCGATTTCAGCACGAGTCCCACGCGCCTGAGCGAGTGCAACCGTCTGCTGAAGGAGGTGAAGGAGTCGCTGCGCGTGGCGGCAGACGGTGATGGAGGGAGAGTAGCGGGAAGAGAGAGTGATGGAGGGAGAGTAGTGGGAAGAGAGAGTGATGGAGGAAGAACGATGGGAAAGGAGAGCGAGTGCCTGAAGGCGGTGACGAACATGATGCGCCTGACGCTGCTGGTGCAGAACACGGGACTGGAGGAGCTCCACGTGATCGGGTGTTGCGACTTCTGCTACACGGTGTTCACACAGTACGGGAGCGGCGTGGAGAAGATGATTCGGTCTGTGAGGCAACGAGGGGTGTGTAACAGTCAGAAGAACAGCGAGGCGATTCCTGCTATCGCCAGCTTCGTCGCGCAGTTCAAGGACTCGCTGCAGTTCGTGAAGGAGCACGACATGTTCGGCGAGGACACGCAGGGCGCGCTCCACGCGTTCTTCCTCGCCACTACCGACCGCTTCTCCTCCTCTCTCATCGCCCCGCTGGCGTCGCTGTCGGTGCGTCATCATCGCCTCACGGTTAGGTACGTCGATGCGATGAAGCAGCTGGAGCAGCACTACGGACAGGAGGTCGAGCTCCCGAGCGAGATCAAGAACGAGCTGGCGCTGTACGCGCAGCCGGAGCACCGCGAGGCGATCGCAAAGGCGACGCAGCAGTGCGCGTGCGTGTACGACGAGGTGAGGGCGCTGAACCAGTTCCTGGAGCGAGAGGGCTGCGACGGCGTCCGCGAGCGGCTGAATCGCCACATCGTCCAGTTCATCATCACCTCGCTCATCACGGCGCTTCAAGGGCTTGGGGTGCCCCCTCGCACGGTTCGAGCAGAGAGGACGCGTCACTCGTAGTTATCGTTCGCCACCAAGGCGGAGCTGAGTCCGTTCATGCAGTCGGTGGTGGAGACGGGTCGGTCGCTCCACCTGCTCCACCGCTGCCTGGTGCAAATCGAGGTGAGCGCGAGTGTGGTGAGTGAGGGTTAGGACGTGCTGCACATGAAGGGGGACGAGGTGTATAAGACGGAGTATGACCGCATTATCCACTACGTGCTCTTCGAGCAAATGAAGCTTCTCCACAACATCGCGGACAACCAGAACCCCTTCCAGAGCGAGGTCCAGCCCATCTCCATCCCGCCGTTCGCTTGAATCTCTCGTCTGACGTCGTAGCGCCTCCAAGACGTTCCTGGCGCGGATGGTGGAGTCGCTGGTGAAGTCGATTCGGGACGAGGAGTGCTGGTACAGCGAGGCGACGTGTGGCTGGTGCGACACCGTGGGGGTGGTTACGAGTAGGATTTGCAACCGCAAGCCCGTGTTGTTCTCCATCGAGTCGTGTGTCGTGCTGTTGAATAAGTGGGGGTGTTGGGGGACGATGACAAATAGTCTGGGTCCCGCGATGAGTGAAACGCTCGACCACTACATTCGGTTGTGCATCGGTTTCTCGATGAAGGAGTTTCACTCCACCGTGTTGTACCACTCCAGAGCCAACGAGTGGTCGTGCGGCGTCTCTCTCACGTGTAGCTTCTGCTCGGTGGACTGCAAGGTGTACGCGTTTCCCCACAAGTTCGAGCTGGCGCGGAGAGTGAGGTGTAGTGTGCGGCGAATGCAGTCGCAGTGCAACACGGAGCTGAACATCGACATCGAGTCTGTGTCGCGCATCGGCGTGGTAGTGTTGCGTTGTGGTGTTGAGTCGTAGTTGGTGTTGTTGCGTCACCTCCTCCTCCGCTCGCTCTTCTTCCATCACATGAGCACGCACCAGGAGCGCTGCATCGCGCTGCAGTCGCTCGCCGCCACGCTCTCCAAGCAGACGGAAGCACTTGGACAGGCGCAGGCGGGCGTGGACCGTGACAAGTTGCAGAGCTTCTTGCAGCAGGTGCGGCTGCCTCCAGGGACTTCGCTGGACGAGCTGAACGAACAGTTCCGCGTCACGGGTCTGGCGAACCCGTTCACGGAGCTGTACTGGAGAGAGAAGGAGTTCCCGCAGCTGCCGTACGTGCTGTTCTTGACGTGCGTGGAGGCGGCGCAGCAGTCGCAGTAGAGAGAGTGTTCTGTCGTGATGTGTAGATTCGTCGCCGTGTCCCAGACCGTGTACAACGCGTCGCCCAACCAGACGCACGTGGACGGGATCGCGCTGGCGGTGGGCGTGGCGGCGCTGCTGAACCAGATGGACGTCAGTTACGCGAAGGTGGTAAGGGAATGGGAGAGGGGTTGAGCGTAGTTCATGGAGTACGTGCGCTGCTACATCCGAAGCGAGATTGGGCGCGACATGGAGAAGAAGGTGTTTGACAATATGGGGCAGATGGGTCGGTTGCAGTGGCTGGCGCTGAAGATTGCTTCGTTTAGCGAGTTCATTCGGAACGGGTGTGCGTCGATTGTCACGGATATTGCGTCTATAGTTTGTACGTTTTGTTGTCCTTGTTGTGAGTCGCTTTCCGTTCTTCTAGTGATCGTGAGTCACTTCCCATTCCTCTAGTGATTTCAAATCTCTCTCCATTCCTCTAGCGATTACAAGCCCCTCTAGCGACTCCAAATCACCCCTTTCACCCACCGTTTATCATCTCATGCTTTCAAACACTTCTTTGCCTTCCTTCGTCTAGGCAAAAATGGAGTTGAACAATGCTTTCCTCCTTCTGGGCGCTATCCTATGTGCCATACTCCTGTAGGGCGTGTTTCCGTCACCCTCTCATCCCCTGTAGTTCCCTTAACGCTCAGATGCACAAACTCTACATGAACAACGTGTTCCGCATCGCGCGATCCAGCGTAGTGTGTCTGGGTTCGTTCTCACGCTCTAGCACCTCCAGTCGGATTCAGGCTCCCTGTCCTCGTATCGTCTTTCCGTGAGAGACAAGGAATGGGTCTACGAAGAGAGTGACGGAAAGAGACAGATGCGTCTCGTTTCGCCTCCTTTCCTGTCTCGTCTGTCCCACTCGTTGTTCTCAGTATCGCAGCCTGTGCAAGAGGAGCCGATTCGAGAGAGAAGCCCCGTCAAGAAAGCCCAACCAATGGCACCCAAACCGACGGCGCGTACGATTGACGTGAAGGTGGAGGTCGGGAACTCGGCGGAGACGAAGGAGGAGGTCCGGAAGGATTTCGAGAGCAGTCTGCGCAACAGCGACGACGAGAAGCTTCCAGAGATCACGATATTGCAGATCGTGAAGCACACGGAGCCGCCCCCCAGTCCGACCACATCTCGCCCCTCCTACGCGCCGACGACATCTCTCCCCTCCTACGCGCCGACCGTGAATTTGACGAGACTGACGCAGCCCTACACCCTATCGTCGAACGACCGTCGCTTTCGCGGACTTCACTTCAAGCGATTCTCTGGCAGTGCAGCCGTAACGGGCTGGTCCGTTTTTGAGAAGCGTCCCACTGCATCGCTGAACGTCAGCATTACGCTGGCTGTCGTTGTCAGCGAAGATCAGTTCCATCCCGAGCGCTTTGTGGATTCCTGGGACGGGTAAGTGTTCTTTCTCTGTTCAACACCAGCCCCATTCTGTTTATCGTGACCGCGCTGCAGGACTCCCACGTCGAAGACCGCATCGCCGCATCCAACTGGCCGCAGCGAATCGATACGATTGTGTGTTCCGTTTCTCAGGGAAGCGTGTACCGCAATCATTTTCCGATCAATCTGCTTCGCAACGTGGCATTGCTCCATGTGAAGTCCTCTCACATCCTGCTCGTGGATGGTGATATGCGCCTCTCTTGTACGTCTCGCGCGTGTCTGTTATGTGTAGCCGGACTCGGGTCCTTGTTGACGCCATTTCAGGATGACAACGCAATCACGATCATTCCAACCCTGTTTTTAGTTTCAAATCACAGTGGAATCCCTGCGACCAAAGCGGATCTCAGTCAACAGTCCTACAAGGCTGCATTCACACTCTCTCGGCCGAATGACAAATCATCCGTTTTACTGTTCGTGCGCGATCACACATAGAAGGTGCTTCCCTCCTCGTGGCTCCAGAGTGGCTCGGGAGTGAGAGAAGTCAAGTGTGTTGCGAATCCAGATTTGCAGCCGTTTTATGTCATGAAACTCTCCCCCACGCTCCCGTTCTTCCACGACGGTTTCACTGGATATGGCTTTAACCACATCGAGCACTTTGAGGAGTTGCGACTGCGCGGAGTGCGAATGAAGCTGCTGATGGACGGCTTCCTTCTGAAGCCGCCACACGCCATGTCTGTGTACCAGGAGGAGTTCATGAGGCAGTACGTCGAGCGGTCGAATTCATCCATGGAGGTTTTGTATCGACGCTTGCAGACGAAGTGGTCTGAAGTGTACGAGGAGATTCACGGCGTCGGTTTTTGTGACGACGGTGAAACACATCTTGCCTGTTATGTTTGTTGATCAGGGGAGTTGTTCCGGAGACTGTGGAAGATCATCAATCCCTCATGGATAAGCGTAATGCTGTATTTGAGTTCGCCCCTTCTCAAACAACTCCAACCACCCTTTTGAACAAACACACGCAACTAAAGACAGAAAAAACAATCGTTACGGATATGCATGTGAAGGAGAGTTAAAGCAGCCAGCAGGAAGCAGAGTGGTGGTTGTAGTTCCTGGTAAGCACTCGCTGAAGGTAATCATCCACACTCTGTGAAAAAGGGGACGCGACCGGCTTTTGCAGTTGGGAGAAACAAAGCTGCATGGACGCAGGAGTCCGGGGCACGCCAGAAAACGAACTCTTGCGAGATGGAATACAACCCTCTCTGATTTCGTCATCCGAAGTCAAGGCATCCAGGGAAGATAACGAAAGGGAAGAAGCAACGGAGGGCAGAGAGGCCCCGGAAGGCTCGGAAACGATTTCGATGTTTTCAGCGCAGAACTTGCCTGCACCATCTTCCTTCACCGTGAACGACACCTTCGTTCCCAAAGTCAGTGTCGACTTCAATTCCTCCGGAATCGAGTCGTAGTAGAAGGTGATATCACGGACACCGTTGATCTTCACCTTGGTACGAATGTAGCCATGCTCCATGCGCAGGAATTGCACTTTTCCAAAATGTACTGTAGGAGCACTCAGGTTGACGGGGGTCGACAATTCACACATTTTGGATAATAGAAAAGAATGGGAAGAGGCAGCTGAAGATGTCTCCAAAAATACTCGACTTTTCCGTCGTCATGAAGATTCTTCATTGTTTCATGGAATCTTCGTTGTTAGGCGCGCACTTCACAAATAGCGAATGCAACAAACACGCCTCACTCTTTAAGAAACACGATATCGTCCTGCGTTTCCAGGTAGCGCATGATGGACGGAATGCAGCAATCGTTGTGAAGGGCGATTGACTCCAGACAGCAGTGCTCCGTCACCATCTTCCTCACCTTCTTGGGGTCGGGATTACACTTGCAGGGGTAAGACAGCATCAACTCCTGCTTCATCGACAGACACGAAGAATGCCTCGAAAGAGAGTTCTTCTCGTGCGATATGTGGTACAGGGAGTGGTGGAAGCACGAAAACAACTCTCGATAGGCGCCGCGCCCATTTCGCTTGCGATTGTCCAGGTTCAGCTCCTCGTCGTCCTCGTACCGCTTCCCGACGCCCATGCAGTCCACCGACATGCCCACGTTGTCGTCGGGCATCAATTGCACGTTGGGATTGCCTCGGGTGGAGAGCGTGCTGTTGAAATGGAGATAGAAGGAGGTCACGTCGTTGCTGATATGGGGGTAGACGTACACGCGCTTCAGAATGCGGTGAATGCAGCAGAAGACGACGAAGCGATGAAGGTCGATCCTGTGCTGGAGCTTCGTGTACGCCGGCATTTCCGTGATTTGGAGGATACATGTGTTCTGGTGGAAGAGGGACAGCAAACCCCGCAGGTCGCTGAAATCGATCATCTCCTCCTCCTCGGTCTCCTCGTACATGCCTCGCGAGCCGAGACTGCGCGGAGTGTCGATTCGCAGCGAGGACGGGTAGTACCGAATGTGCGAGTAGTTGTACAAGTCCGTCAGCACGTCCTCCTTCCAAATGGACTCGAAGTCTTGCAGGGAGTAAATGTTACACACGTCGAACATATCGATGAGGCTAATCGCTCCCACTTCCAGGAGAAAGGAGAGACAGGCAAGCAGCTGCGTTTCCGCCATAGACACGACGTTCTGTATTTCGTACACGCAGCGAACGCCGTCGATCGCTCGCAGAATGTCCTACGATGAACGGGGAGAAGCGAGCGTACTTCGTACATCACCGTATCCGGGAGAAGACGCAGAATGTCGTTTATGGGATAGCGGAGGAACGGCACTTCGCAGTCCCTTGGCTACGACTAACGATGGTGAGACAGCACAAACCACATAGGGCAGTTCTTCCATCCCCGACGTGGGGGCAACCGGGAAGAGGATTAGGCGAGTGAAGGAGTCGATCCAAATGTCACAGTTCGTGTTCTCCTTCAGATTCAGGTAGATGTCCCTCACGAGCATTTCCATGCGGTACTACATGTCAAAAGAGAGAAGCGCCCTCACGATAGAGTCAGGTCGCTGCAGGAAGTCCTTCTCCCGCTCCATGCACTCCAGCTTCAGCGCGATTTTCTTCACCATCAACTCGTACTCTGTGCTCGCACCGCGCTGGAGAATGAAGCACACATTGAAGTTGAACGCGTTGCGCGTGTAGTGATGACTCGAAATTTGGATCGGAAACCCGACGACCTCGATTGAGTTCAGAGCGATGCTGATCAGCGAGTAGCAGAGCTGATCCTTGGTGATCACGAAGTCGGAAATCGAGTTAAAGGTTTCCAGCGAGATGCAACTACGAATCACGCTCCCCGTCATCAAATCACTCGGGAGGGTACTTCGCAGCAAGTTTCGGGCCTTCTATGTTGTGAAAGAAGCTGTAGAACACGCCCAGCAGGCTGTCATTGTGTTTCTGACAAGCAATCATAATAAATGGCACAATACTACTCGCGCTGACTGAAGTGGCGACGGCTCGATACCCGCTCCTCCAGTGACATCCCTCCACTTGTAAACGCGTCCTGTCCCATCTTGCTAACCGTGAATTCCACAACGAGCACTTACGACAGAAACACGGGAGCCACCTTCTTTTCCTCCTCCTTGTAATAGCGCTCGTCCTCCGCGAGTCTTCGGCTTCGCTCGCTCTCCTCGTGTTGGGCGTCGGCGCGCATCTGTTGCAATCTGGCTTCGACTTCCTCGTTCGTCATCTTCTTCGATGGCTGGCGCTTGTTCTGTCTGCGTGAGGCGTCGCGGCTTCTTGAACGGGAGGCGTAGTGATGAGAGCGATTCTGCGAAGCGTGCTCGTGAGATCGGCTCCGAGAAGGAGAATGATGATGAGATCGGCTTCGGGAAGGAGAACGATGGGAAGAGCGACTTCGGGAAGGAGCGTGACGGTGAGAACGACTCCGAGAAGGAGAGCGTCTGTGATGATGATGGCGGGAGGAACTACGAGAAGGCGAACGTCTGCGATGGTGACGCGAACGACTGTCCTCCGCATGACGATGACTCCTCTCCGAACGATGATGCGATCGTCCCTTCCCTCTCTTCTTTTGCAACTGTTCCGTAAAGTTGTCGCTCTCTTCGCTGCTGTAATCACTGCTATCACTAGCATCCTTCTGCAGCCCCTCCTGTAATGCGACTCTTCCCTTGTCAGAGAGATGATCCGTCTTCTTGGCTGACGAAAAATCAACCGAAATGTTGCTTCCCTTCTCCTTCAACTACCGCATTAGGAAACGACCGCACGCACTACCATGGCAGCAATCTTCAATATCTTTTGCGAGTTGGCAAGACGGTTCTTGGTCACGTCCATCTCATACTTGCGCATCTTCATCAGCGGATCTTCGTTGACTCGGCGCATAATCTCGTTTGGCTATTCATCATGCGGCAGCAAAGAGCGCACATTGTTCAAGTCGTCGTCTCCGGTAAAGATAGAGCCAGCGACTTTCTTCTCTTCCAATTCCTGCAGCTGGCTTTTCTCTTCCTTGTTCAGGTCGATCGCCACTTTGCCCAGCAGCATATCCTCCTCCTTCTGCTTGCTGTTCATTCCCGATTCGTACAGCCAGCCCACTTTTCGATCCGTCTACATGGGAATTGCACTGAAAACAGCCCAAACTTCAAACTCCTTATCGTCTTCGCCGTTCTGCAGCTTTCGCAACTCCATGCGCTGACGCGACTGCTGGATCTGCTTCTGCAGCTCGGCGATCTTCTTCTTTTCCTTTTCCACCTCCTGCTCGCGGAGCCAGACCTTCTCTCGATTCTGCCCCGTGAGCACTCCTCTACGCGCCCTACCTTCACATTCGACGGGTTCCACCGTTTCTTTGTCAAAAACTCCAAAGCCATGGTCAGGAAAGGACAAATCTGTTTCGCAACAAACACTGCAGTACTGCAGTCTCCGGCGAATCTGCAACAGCTCGATGATTTCGTCCACGGTGTTAAACCAGGTCGTCGTCGTGGGACTGGCAAAGCAGCTCAGGCTGTTGAGCTCCTTCATCTGCCTCAGGGTTCCAAACATCAGAATATCGATCAGGCACGGTCTCGAGTTGCCGCTGATGAAGACGGAGTCGGGGTCCTTGTTCGCCGCGTTCACATCGTTCGCGTTGTCAATGGCCTCGGCAATCTGCACGCCAACAACGGCGATCGGGTGGTCGGAGGAGGTGGAGTACGTCACGCCTAACCTGCGCAATCAGGAAAACGGGAATCAGTCACCTCTTTCGCGCATTGTACTGTTCAGCCAAACGAGAGTAGTAGGGAGCGACAATGCGTCCGTAGGCACGACTCGGAGCGCTGAGGGAGCAGAGCGGATCGTACATGAAGCTGTAGAGACGCCTACGCTCGGAGACAATGCCAAGCACTTACTTCAAATTGCCAACAGACGACGATATGTAGAGGGATACGGACGGAATCACTTCCTTGTGAATGTAGTCGATCCATTTGAGTTCTTCGCTAGATAGCGACTTCTTGCCGATTTCTTCCACGTAATGACTGCAAGTGATCACCCCACTTATGTCCATACCGAATAATCTTCTTCGGGTCCGATTCGTACACGGACTTGTCCTTTTCGTAACAAATGATCGGAACCTCCTTGTTCTTTGTCAACTTTCTCTCTCCCCCCTTCAGGATGGGGTTGACGTCCAGAACGCGGTAGTTCACGTCAAGGAACTGGAGAAGAGTCATGATCTCATAACAAGCAGGACTAGGGCTCACAGTCGATGAAGCGGGAATACTTCGCTCGATTGAGGAACAAAGTCGCGATGGAGGACATGAGTATGAGAAAAGAGTGGCGAAACTGAGTCTGTGAAACGCTCTGGGGAGGGGAATGGAGTGTGTTGGATGTGCTATTCGCGTTGTTGCGGGTGATGGTGATGAGCACTTGTCGTCATATTCTGCTCATGGAAAGAGCAGATAGAGTTGCGCAGACTGCTGGAGTCGTGTGACGACTCTGTGAGAAGAGGAAAAAAGGGGAGATTTCCGTCAGAGGTCAAATCTTTCACTTTATGCTTGCTAGACAGTTCATTCGCAACGTAAATCCTGCGTGCTGTGACGACGTGTAGTTTTCAACTTCAATGCCACGCGCACTCGTTGCAATCTCGGAAGGCTCGGAGGAGCTCGAAGCGGTGGGAGTCATCGACGTTCTGCGCAGAGCGAAGGTCGAGGTGACGGTCGCTTCGGTGGACAAGACGAAGGCTGTGAAGTGCGCCCGCGGAACGGTGATCGTTGGTTGTTGCGAAGAGAGCTAATGGGGCAGACTGCAAACGCGCTGATCAAGGATGTGGCGGACGAAGAGTTCGATGCGGTTGTTCTTCCGGGAGGTATGCCGGGTGCTGTAGATTGTGTGCTTCGCAGCCTGAATGATAGAAGCATCTTCGTGACTGCAGCACCCTGATTGACATCCTGAAGAACCAGAAGGAGAGCGGAAGGATCTATGCTGCCATCTGCGCATCTCCTGCCGTGGTGTTTGCGGTAGAGTTGTTGTGGTGCTGTTACACGTAGCACCACCATCTCATTGATGACATGGCAGCGACGTGCTATCCTGTGCCTCTGTGCCTTTTCATTCATGCGTAGTCGTTTAAGGATGAGATAAAGCACTGGAAGAACCAGAAGGTGGTGGTGTGCGACAACTGCAGTAGGTCTGAGTGGGCGTTTCGAGTTGTAGTCACTTCGCAAGGTCCTGGTACGGCGATTGACTTCGCGCTTCAGCTTGTCGCTTCGCTCTGCAGCGCAGAGACGCGCGATGTGGTAGCCAAAGGGTTGTTGTATTAGCGTTTTTCGTTGTGTTGGGCTTTCTTGTTGGAGCAGTGTTATTGTTGCATCAGCGTTCTCGTTGAGTCAACTATTCTAGCATCAGCTATTCTCATATCAACTATTCTCGTTGCTCTGACAAAACAAACACACCAATGGTACAAAACCTGCTTCACTTCACTCCGTGTCCACTACGCTATGAACTCCGCTCTCCTCCCCTACGCCAAAACACTCGTTCATCACGCGCTGAATCGCTTCTCGCGACAACCCTTCCTTCTGAAGCGCACGCACACACGCGCTCAACTCCTCCCTCCTCCCCTCGTCCTCCTCCTTGATTCCCATCCTTTCATTAAACTCCTTCTTGCCCTCCAGCACCAGCGTGAATTCCCCCTTCTTGACTCCGCTCTCAATCGACGCCACAGCTTCTTGCAGCGACAGCTGCATGATCGATTCGTGCATCTTTGTCAGCTCGCGGCAGATGCACATGCGACGATCCTGCCCCAGGACGGCACACAACTCCTTGATCGTGTCTTCAATGCGATGGGACGATTCATATAGGACGGTGGTGCACGAGGTGGAGGCAATCTCCTTCAGACTGCGAATCACTCCCAACAGTCACACTCACGATTGCACTCGTTCCTTCCCCGATCGCTTGATGAAACCGTAGAACTTGTAGGGCGTGGTGTAGAAGCCACTGCAGATGAGCGCGCAGAGAACAGCACTCGCTCCTGGAATCGGAGTTACCGGAATGTCTGCATTGTGATTCCCGTTTCAGAGGCATACGATTCGCAATGCACGCTTTCACGAGAATCGATCCCGGATCGGATATGATGGGAGTACCCGCGTCGCTGACCAACGCTATGGATTTGGCTGGGGATCAGAACGTCATTTCGCCCTCACATTTCTTCAGTTCGTCAACCAGACCGCCGACGCGACTCGCTTCATTCTCCTGATTCAGCGAAACGATGGGCTTCTGAATCTTGTATCTAGCGTGTCACATCCACAACACCACTCACTGGGAGAGAAGGAATTGCGTCGTCCGCGTGTCCTCTGCAGCGATAAGATCCACTTCGCTCAGAACCGTCACGGCTCGTTGTGACAAATCCTGCAAACAGCCAATGGGAGTGCTAACGAGATGACTACACGTAAGTTCGATTCTATAACACGACAGTGCTCCGGGAATGCAAAACGAGGAGCGAGAAGCAACATCACGCGAAAGCACGCCTCGCATCGCTTTCGTGGTTGCTAGGCACCGTCCGTACGTAACAAACATGAACAAGCAAAACAACTACCACTTCGCTAGAGAATACTGACTCTTCGTATAGGAGTCCTACCCTTTCACACAACAACAAACTCTACTTCCGCGCTGTCGTCCGTAGACGAGTTGCAATTATGAAAACCGGTGCACTACGCATTACTCCCACTCCACGCGGCAACGAGTCTGTACCGACGTCCTCCATCCCCTCTACACATCAGCGATACTATTCCCCAACTACACGGCCGCATTCACAGTGTGACCGTCACACAGTCCACACTCCGAAAACCGCCTTCCGATCGCGTTCTGAAACGGATCCTGCGTGCGAAAACGGGTTGGTGCAACGCAATCCTCTTCCGGAAGCGTTTTGCTCGTCTTCACAACACTCGAGAGCGGAAGCGTGCACGGCTACCCATCACGGATTCACATTCATGCGTACGGATTGGCGATAAATGACGATTACGTTGCTTCTGTCAAAGCCCATCACCTGAAGCACGGTATGTGGCCGTATGCCGTCCACCTGCGTCACCGTCTCAACAAACGAATACTTGTCGACAAAGAGCTACCATGGAATCCCGCCCTCACCCCTACGATTCCTTTGCTGCTGTCCGACGCGTGGTCATGCCCCACAGTCTCCTGGTCCCTCTATTCTTGTCAGGAAAACGGAAACGCTACGCCATCCACCGAGCAACTGAAGCGAGACTCGATGGACTCGCGAATGCTCTTCCGACTGTGGTTATCGCCCTGCGACCGGATCTTCGCCGGCGATGATGCCATACCGTCCGAGGACTGCTTTGCTATCGGAACTTGTTTCACGTACGTCGTCGGAACCCAGCCAATCTACTCATCAAGCCATCAGAGCAGAGAGCACTTGGTCCCTGAAGGAGCACAAAATCCAGTCGTCCTTGAGCTCGCCGTCGTTCCACAGAATGATATCACCAGCGTTCATGCTGAGTTGGTTCTCATCGGCGGCAGTGAAGTCAAACAACGCCTACTCCGTGACTCCGGATTCGATTCGGTCCACCTTCAACTTTCCTTTCACCGAAAGCATTCGACGAACAAACACAATCCCATAATGCTCCCAACACCGCAACCATACCACCGGAACGGCTCGCAACCGCCAGCTAAACAGTCCACACGTGCAACAATCCTGCTCTTGTCCCTTCAGACTGACACATGGAGTCCATCGTTACCCGTATAGAGCCGATCGGCGAGAAAGTCGTAGTGAATGCCGCTGACGTCTTCGAGGGCGTAGTTGTCCGAGGGGTTGAGCGTTCGGCTATCTCGGAAGAAGAGGCGGTCTCCGGTCAGCAAATCGAACATCTCGATCTTTCCCGTGCTGATAATGTCGCAGTAGTAGCAGAGGAGGATGTCTTGATTCGTAGAGATGAAGGCGATGTTGTCGTGGCGATTATCCGCATACATGGTGTTTTTTGGCAGACTAGAATGAAGGGGTGCTTCGGGGAGTACGTCAGAGTGAGTGCCAGCGTGGAGTCGTACACATCGATTTGGGCCTTCGAGAAGACGAGAAAGATGCCCTGGTAGTTGAGGAAGACGATGAGCCGTGAATCGAATCCCTTGCCCGCGTTGATGCTCATGATTTGGTTCTTGATCATCTACAGGATGATGCAAGGGTGCGGTGCTACACTATAGATGACAAGACGATGGCCCTTCTGCTTGATGAAGATGTACTCCTCGAAGACTTCCAAGAACTCGACCTCGTTTGCAGTATGGAGAAAGAAGTTCGCTCTGTAGATGATTTCCCCCGTAAACAGGTTGATGGCCATGATGGGCATGACGAGGATGCTGGATTGCGAGAGCGACTTCACTCCCTGCGTCACGAGCAGAACGCTCTTCCTATCGCTCATTTCTTCCCACTCGTCACACCCGACGCGGATGTCCTGGATTCTCTCGTCGTGGATGGCGTACATGAAGGAGTAGTCCTCCTGCTTCCAGAGCTTGTATTCTCTAGTGGCTTAACGACGGCACGCAACGGTACTCTTTCTGCGCGCAGTAGGTGATGATGATACGATTGTACTCGTCGAACTCGAAGTAGCTCGGCGCCATGAACACCTCGTCGCGGAACAGCAGCGTCGCCTTCGCGATGTCCTTCTCCACGAGAGCGGCGTACCCTATGCTGCGACACTGCAGGACGTTCACATCTTCTTGCTGACGATAGGAGACGAATATCACTTCGTCGTTGAGTCGATTCACGAACACCGTTTCGATCACGTCAAACTTGGAGGGGTTGAGAAACATGTGCCGTTTGTAGGACTGGGTGTTGTACACCAAGCAGGCTCCCTTGTTGGTGCGCAGAATGAGGTAGTTGTGGAATTGCACGATGTCGATGATTCTCGAGCGATTGCACATGGTCGTTCCGTAGAAGAAGTGGATGAACTCGGAGTCGAACAAATCGATAAAGAACTACGGGTGATGTCGGCGATGCGCGTCCACTCGTGCGTGAAGCTTCGTCGCCGTCTCGGCGAGCGAGTACGAGCTGCAGACACTCCACTGCCGCTTTCCTGCCAGGAACTGCTCGACGCAATTCTGCGGATGCGCTGCCCTCTCCTTCCTTTCGGTGTAGAACAGTGAATCGGAGCTGAACAGATCCTCCTCCACGTCCATGCTCTCCCGGCAACGAATAGTACACCATCGTCAAGTGGAGGGAAATGTGCAACAAACAGTCCCATGCTACTATGTTACTTGCGCTGCCAGAACTTCTTGCCCATTCTCTACACATCACGGAACAGCCACAGCCCCACGTTCAGAATTGTATTTGCCTGCTGGGACAGCGAGATGGTGTCCTTCGCCTTGTCCGAAGCACTCGTCAGCACCTCGCGCTGTCTCTGGAGCTCGGTCATCGTGCCCAGACCGACCTCGCCCGTCTCAAAGATGGTGCGCGTGGCATCCTCGATTGTGTTATTCTGTCTACTCGTTACCGCCACTCGCCTCCCTTTACCGCTCCAGCATATCCACTTGGTCCTCCATCTGTCTCTTCAGTTCTCTCGACGCCTACGCGTAACGCAGTTTTCATACACAAACAGCACCGCCGCCCATCAGCTCCGATCGCTCCACCTGGACCTTCATGTTCGCCAACTGTCTCTTCTTCGACTCGTACTCCTTTCTGAGCGTCTCCACCTTCTGGACGACCGACGCCTTGAGCGAGGAGGGCAGCATGCGGGTTTCGATATCACACTGCTTGAAGCAATCGTCGGCCTCCTTAAGCTGCTTTTCGCAGTCCTTAACGAAGGATACTACGAATGAAACGGAAAGGGAGCAGCGCACAATTGTTATCGGTACGTCCCTGAGCGATGAGCTCGTCACATCTGCGGAGATTGGACTTAATCTCCGAGATGTAAATGTCCACCATATCCGTCATGATTTCGGCTTTGCAAATGAGATATGGGCAACATGGCGTTCCGATCGAAAGCGGCGCTCTGGCGCCGACCCTTCTCGCCCTATCTTTCGATTTCTATCCATTTCCAATGAGTGATTCTGAGCGTATTGTGCTCGTCGTCGAGGGCTCATGCGTAGAGGAAAGAGTGGAGAACAACCAAGTGGAGGAAACCGTGATTGAGTCTTCGCAAGAGGAGGATTCTTCTTCCTCTCCCGAAATCGACGAAAACGAGGAGGACTCTTCTTCCTCTCCCGAAATCAACGAAAACGAGGAGGAGATCACCGTATTGCCCATGTAGCGCGTTTGACTTGTAGTTGGATCTGCCGACGGTCACAAAGAGAAACAACACAGCGTCCTACTCAGAAAAGGAATTGTCAAAACTGATATCGTCCTCTTCCAACGAACTGGGAGCCATTCTCACCGATATGGCAAATCTCCTCCCCGGACTGAAGGAACAGATGAAGAAAGTGGAGGGCATCATCGCCTCCCTTCCCAAAGATCTGGATATGGGCGTGTCCCTTCTGGACCTGAAGGCGCAGTTCCTTCTCTCCTACGACGAACTCCTTTTAGTGTACATTCTAATGAAGCTGGATGGCGCAGATTTGAAGGAGCATCCGCTGTTCGAGAGTCTCGTGCGCTCGCGGTACGGGCTTTGTGTGCGTAATGATATGCAGAACCCTCTTGGAGAAGCTGGAGCCGCTCGAGCTGAAGATGAAGTCGTACATTGACACCGTGGTGAACCCGCAGCAGGATGCGTCTGCGTCGAACCCGCTGACGTTCCACGCCAATGTGGACGACTTCGACGTGAGTTCGAGCGAGGAAGAGGAGGAGAAGCCACAGAAGGCGAAGAAGGACGCGATCTACCACCCTCCGAAGATCGCCGCCGTGCTGTATTCCGAGAAGGGTTTCGTGCTGGTGTTGGGCGTGAGGGATAGATGCGGATCGTGATGAGGCGCGACGAGAGCGGCTGAAGGAGCGCATCGAGTCGAACGCGTTCATTCGCGTATGCACGTTGGCGTGCGTCTGAGGAATAGGAACTGCGAGACGAGGTGAGCAATCGTCCCGAGACGATTAACATGCGCTCCACGGGCGACCTCAGTCTCGATCGCGAGATGAACGAGCGAGCGGATTTCGAAGAGAAGAACTTCGTCCGCGTGAATCTGACGCGCGATCAGAAGAAGAAGCTGAAGCACGCGCAGCTGGATATGCAGCGCGGAAGAAAGATCGGCGTGGACGACGAGTGGGGAACGATGCAGCAGCTGGCTCGCCAGTCGGAGCAGATCGCGAACCAGGTGATTGAGGAGGGGGAGGATGGCTTGCGATACAGGAGACTGGACGTGGGAGACGGTCCATCGAATCGCTCCAACAAGCGGCCCAGAAACGGCTTCAAGGGAGGAAAGGGAAAGAAGAGACGCCATTGATTCTTTTAGTGTCCCGTGTTTGTTCCATCTCTCGATGCATTCCCTTCTCGTTGGATTCCTTCTCCTGGCCGTGTGCTACTGCGTATCTATCTCTCCATCTGACCGTGAGTTGCGCTTACGTTGCTTTACATGTAGTGTGCGGAACATATAAGACTTCTTCCTGTGATATGCTACGATTTCGACTCACTTCGTAGCGGGGAAGTCCATGTACACCATCCAGCTGCGATCCACGCCTTCCGCCATCTCTTCGATCAAGTTTCGCTACTACAGCTATTTCGATGATAGCCAGTCCTCGTTTTTGATCGGCTTCAGCACTCTCTTTGCTCCGAAGGATTCCTACGCTATAACCGAGAGCGCTATTCAAGGCAATGCTACGGTTGCGAAGGTGTACGGTTCGTTTGGCAGTATGTACCGTGATCTGGTTACGTGCAACAAAGGGTGGGAAGAGCTGCAAGAACTGGATGTCACGTAGTGCTGATTCTGTCATTTCAATTGTAGGGATTACGTGTGTACCATCGGCGGAAAGGACGGTTTTGAAAACATCCGAGGTCAGTTGAATAGTGACATCTACGTGTACATACGACGCGATGGTGACAAGCTTCTCTTCAACGATGGTGTGTATTCCAAGGTGAATTCTGAGGGTTGCAATGCGGACACGGTGAAGTCCCGCAGTAATCTGTGGCTCTGGATCGCCATCGCTGTTGTTCTCATCATCGTCATCGTTGTGATTCTGGTAGTCGTTTTGAAGAAGGGAAAGAAGTCGACCATGCCAGTGAAGTAGCGTGCTCCTTTCTTGTGCTGCGCTTGCAGTTGAATCGATAACTACAACTACTGCTTGTCGTGTTTGTTGGCTACACTCTTGTGCTGTGTCGTTGATTCTCAAATCGTTTTAAGTCGACACCGTTTTTCATGTACTCTTGTCAGGTTCTTCTATTGCTCCTTCTTGCCTGCTTTGTAACGGCCTTTTCCCCATTGGATTGTTGCTTCTAGTTCCGCGTCTCATTTGTAGTGTGTGGATCCTACATTTCACAGAAGAGTGAATTCCATTGCGTAGTACTGAAGTTGTAGTCGGTAAGGAGTACACCACTCTCCAGGTGTCTGCAACATCAAGTAACATAACTGCCGTGACGTACAAGCGGTTTCTGTTCTCAGACGTTACAATGGACATCTTCCTGACAGGAGATGCGTATTACTACACGGACGTGTCTCCCTTCACTGTGGATGGTTCTAAAGTGGCAGTGAATGCAACTGTGTCAAAGGCGACCAAGTCGTTTAGTCGTATCTTTAAGACTGCCTTGGTGTGCAATAAGGAATGGAACGAGCAGGAAGAAATGGATGTAATGTACTAAAGTGATCAAAGTAA
>ERZ1106948.292-NODE-292-length-25220-cov-33.672203_pt1 | contig 25220 bp, 43 predicted proteins | sample MGYA00403673_ERZ1106948 | MGnify/ENA primary metagenome ERZ1106948 (study PRJEB35170, sample SAMEA104062409) | human gut metagenome | biome: human gut; feature: human-associated habitat; material: faeces | place: Denmark | collected 2012-05-07 ...
GGACGAGGAGGACGAATTGTAACTGTAACTGGGTGTAACTGGGATGGGGTGTTTGTTGTGTGTGAAACTCCTTCGTGATGGCGAACAGTTGTTCCTTCGTTGTTTGTTGATCGGTTGGTCGAATCCAAATGTCAGCAAAGAACATAATCATAGGCGAGATTCGAACGGTGCTGTCCCGTCTCCGTTTGAATAGTCGCTGGAGAGCAGAGATGATCGTTTGTTGCTTGTTCACTGCATTCACCATAGTCCTATAACTCGGATTCGCAAGAGCACAAGCTGATCGAGTCCATGACGGACTTATTGAGCCAGGTCTCCGACAATGAGATCGGTATTGTGTCCATCGCGATAGTCACTGCGTAGAATTGGATACGATCGATACGAAAGTCCTTCTGATGCCCTTCATTATGGTTTTGAAGAGCTCGAACGTTACAGGGCCCATCGTGGAGTCGGTGCTCACGTCGATCGATACATTTCTCCAAACAGGGATTATCCAGAAGAAATCAATCAACATTCGCGAGTCGATGAGCATTCTTCTGGAAGCCGTATCGCGATGCCGTTTCGAGGCCACAGATCGTAGTCAGGACGAAGTGGTGCTCGTACACATGCTCGAGCTGCTCCGCTCGACGATTTCCCTTCCTATCGGCAACGTGCTGAGCGACACGGACATCTGGAACATATTCGACACTGTTTTTATCAACAGCCAGGAGGTTGGTCTCCGCCCGTGCAATCACGCGTAGGTGGGGTACTCTCGCCTTCTCCGCAAGGTGGCGGAGCGAGTGCTGCGCGACATCACCATCATCATCTTCCGCCGCTTCTCCTCGTCCACCTCTCTGATGGAGTTGAATCAGCAGCACATCCAGCAGCACAAGTTGACCGGCATGCAGTTCAAGATCCAGCGCGGCATGTCGATGCACTCGGTAACGTCCACCCCCAAGACGGACGCCAGCGACCTGTCGTCGCCCACCGTGAAGACGACGTCTCCCGTGGACATCGCCCCGAGCTGGGACACGGCGGCGCTGCGAATCATCACCTTCCTCTCCTCGCGAATCAACCCGAACGTGCATCTCCTCGCCGTGACTCATCTCTAGGCGCGTGGCGTGGGCGTTTCTGAGGACGACTCCAACAACACGTTGTGCCTGTGCTTGCGTCTCATGCGAATGGCGCTGGAGTCGTGCGGGAGCGTGATCGCCTCGTCGGAGTCCTTCTTCTCCGTGATCGCGGACGAGTTCTTCAAGCACCTTCTCATGCTGGCGATGCGTCCCTCCGTGCCGCCCGTGATGCTGGCCGAAATCATCCGGATTTTGTCCTTCTTCGTGGGCGTGATGCGCGTGGAGCTGAAGCTGCAGATCGAGATGTTCTTCCAGCGCATCGTGTTCTGGTCGCTGGAGGGCAACTCCAAGAACCCGTCGCTGGTGCCGCTGGTGCTGGACATGCTAATTGACCTGAGTTACGACCCCACGTTCCTGGTGGACCTCTACGTGAACTACGACTGCGACTCGCAGCGCTGCGACGTGCTGGAGACGTTGTACAAGCTGGTTGGGGTTGGGTTCGCGGCTGACGTGTAGCTGTCGGAGCTGGCGCTGAACGACCACTCGCCGGCGTCGAGCACGGCGGCGTACGTGCTGACGATAATGCACAACAGCATCAAGAACATCGACCGTCGCATCGTGGCCAAGCTGGAGCAGCAGCAGCAGGCCATCGAGGAGGGCCGCGCGCTGCCGTCCGACGAGGCGTCGAAGGAGGAGTGCGCGTATCACATCAGCCCGCAGATGCTGTGGGTGGCGAAGCTGCGCAAGCGCACGCTGCAGAAGGGCGCGCTGATCTTCAACCAGTCCGCCAAGGAGGGTCTGAAGTACCTGCAGGAGGCGAAGCTGCTGCCCACGCCGTCCACGCCGTCGGACGTGGCGCACTTTCTGCGCTACACGCCCGATCTGGACAAGCGTCAGATCGGCGAGTACCTGGGGAAGAACAACGAGGAGAACAAGAAGACGCTGAACGAGTACATTCGCACCTTCGACTTCACGAACATCTCGCTGCTGACCGCGCTGCGCATGTTCCTGGACACCTTCCGCCTGCCCGGCGAGGCGCAGCAGATTGACCGCATCATGGAGTCGTTCGCGGAGTACGCGTTCGAGCAGACGACGGACCACGAGACGCTGATCAACCCCGACGTGACGTACTGCTTCTGCTTCTCGATCATCATGCTCAACACCGACCTCCACAACCCGAACATATCCTTGTGCTGGGAGGTGGTGGCGCCTTAACGCGAAGATGAAGCCGGAGCGCCGCATGCAGTTGAAGGACTTCATCAAGCTGAACAAGTCGTACGGCGACATGAACGGCGGCAAGGAGCTGCGCGAGGACTTCCTGGTGGACGTGTACAAGAGCATTGCGAGCGAGCAGATCTTCACAAGCAGCGCGGTAGGCGTGGCGGCGTGTGGTGATGGACAGACCAACAACGACCAGCTGCGGAGCGAGCAGTGGGTGAACGTGATCCGCCAGACGCACATCCCGCAGACGCAGCAGTTCATCGCGCACTCGCCCGCGTTCTTCACCAACTGCACGAACTGCGACGTGGGCATGTACGACCGCGACATCTTCTCCATCATCTGGGGACCGATCCTCGCCGCGGCGGGCGCCGTGCTGGAGGCGACGGACGACACGAAGCTGCTCGAGTTCAGTCTGGACAGCTTCGTGATCCTCGCCCACGTGGCGTCGTACTTCAACATGACCGTGGGCGCGGGCGTGGCGTGTGAGGCGTAGAACGTGCTGGACAGCCTGATCTACTTCCTGACGAAGTTCAGTCGCATCACGACGGAGTACGTGACGGAGGGCGGCGACAACGACCCCATCGAGTTCATCATCGAGCTGGGCGAGCAGCCCGCGGCGCAGCTGTGCCTGGTGTCGCTGTCGGGCATCATCCGCAAGCTGGGCAGCACGCTGGGCAAGAGCTGGAACGAGGTGATGGAGGCGCTGTGCCATCTGTTCTTCCTGGGACTGTTCCCCGTGAACGTGCTGATCAAGCCCAAGTACCAGCTGCTCTCGACGAACGAGCGCGCGACGCTTGTGATATCCTTTGCGTGTGCGTGCGCAGGGCCTTAACGCACAGACGATGGTGGACGGCATCATCGAGGAGAAGTACACGAACCGCAGCGGCCTGCTGTCGCGTCTGTTCGCGTGGAGCCCTGAGGAGGACGTGGGCGAGCGGCACATCCAGATGGCGCCGATCGACTCGGGGATGTGGGAGGAGTTCCAGAACACGTACCACGACATGGTGGAGGAGGACGAGGAGAGCAAGGTGGTGATCAGCGTGCCGGGGAAGGGGAAGACGATTGAGAAGGAGGTGGAGAGCGAGGTGGTGGCGAAGGAGGTGGAGAGCGAGGTGGTGGCGAAGGAGAGTGAGGAGAGTGAAGGTGGGAGTGGTAGTGAAGAAGAGAGTGAGAAGGAAGAGGAGAGCGGTAGTGAGGAGGAGAGTGAAGAAGGAAGCGAAGACGACGACAGCGACTCCGCTTCGGAATCCACTCAGAGAATCGCCGGCAGCAACCCGTACGAGCTCACCCTGCACGAGACGAAGTGCATCGAGAGCGTGCTGGAGTGCATCGAGAAGTGCCGGCTGGACCTGCTGTTCTCCGCCTCCGAGGAGTGGTCCAACACCACGCTTCTCTCCTTCATCGACGCCGCAGTGCACCTCGCCGAGTCTCCTTACCGTAGAACAAGTCTATCATCTCAACCGTAGAACTCCGCCAGCGCAAGAAGGAGGAGGAGCACCGAACGTCGGTGATCGCGTGCATGTACAGCCGCGTGTTTGTCATCGAACTACTGACGGGCGTGATGAAGGCCAACGTGAAGCGCGTGGAGGTGATTCAGGAGCCCGTGCTGGCCTTCTTCGCCTCCATCGTGGAGCGTTGCGAGTACCTCAACCTCGAGCTCCAGTCGCTGCTGGAGTGTGGCTTCGACCTGGTGTACTTCTTCCTGTCGAGTGGCGTCACGGACGCCGTGCACAAGCTCCTGAGCATCATCACGTCGGTCACGCGCCTCGCCCCCGAGGTGTTCCAAGCCGTGGCGTCCATCATCGCGAGCGGGCTCACCGTGCTGATCGCCGAGTACGGGCGCGACCTGGGCGTGGTGGGGTGCTGGAACGCCGTCATCGATCTGATGAACGAGTGCATGACGGTGCCGCACGCTGTGAGGTGAGTGTGTTAGAGTGCGTTCATCGTAGTCGCTGCTACAAGAGTCTCGACCTGATGTTCAGCGGCAGCAACGCCGACTCGCTCCCGCCGTGCGCCATCCAGCTGATCCGCACGACGCTGCAGTCGGTGATGCTGACTCCCGAGGTGTTCAAGACGCTGATGGAGGACGCGCTGGTGCTGAACCGGAACTGCTGGAGGATCATCACGCAGCAGGCGAGCGAGGAGGAGGACGAGCTGATCGAGACGCTGTGGCTGCCCATCGTGACGACGGTCTGCGACCACTGCGAGGGCGTGGAGAAGGAGAACTGCTGCGAGATTCTCGACGTGTTGCGCGTGCGTGGCGGAGTGCGTGGATGAGAAATAGGCGCTTCTGTGCAGCGACTCGTCGCAGCTGGTGCCGTCGGCGATGTACTGCAAGATCATCGTGGAGAAGGTGTTGCCTGCGCTCAAGGGCGTTCTGCTGATCTCCGCGGGAGTCGTGCCGAGTCGGTCGAACGAGAAGCCGCGCGTGACGCGCATCGCGGAGAGCGCGAGTCTGACGAAGCTGGTGACTCTTCTGCAGGACGTGCTGACGTCGCGCTTCGATTCGCTGATCGTGACGAGCGACTTCGCTTCGATCTGGTCGATGGTGGCTGTGTGGGCGTGGCGTGAGCAATAGAGTGTGAGCATTCTGCAGTTCGTGCAGTCCGTAGCGGTGGCGCAGGGCGCTCTCCAGAGGGACAATCTGCAGGTTGTGGGCACGCTTCTGCAGGTTGCGGACAAGTACTCGCTCTTCACGGTGGGACGTAGTGTGTGGCTCTGATGGGTAGACGGAGGAGGGTCCTCACACGTCGGATCTGTGGAAACAGACTGTTACCTTGTTGAGTAGTATTGACGAAAGCACGCTGGTCGGGTTCTTGGAGAAGAAGGAGTGAAGCGTTTTTAGTGATTCGTGTGTTGTTTGCATGAACACAGGATGATGGTTCCGTTTTCGGTAATGGCATCTCTGCAAGGAGTGGCCGTGTTGCACTTTCCCAGAATCGACTTTCGTGGGCTGTTTGCTCAGAAGGGATCCCATCTATCACAAGGATTTGAGTGCACGTGATTCAACTTGTGTCTGTCACACAAAGAGAGTTTTACAGCGTTTCGAGTAGTAGACAGTTCACCACAATGGCCCCCAAAAAGAAATCAAATAAGAAGAGCACTTCTTCTGTGACTTCAGTAAAGACGTCCAACGCTATTCCAGATAATGGTTCGGCTGGTCTCCAATCCTGATCGTATAGGTCCCATCACAGATATTATCAAGAAAGTCGTGAGTGAAGGGTTCTCGGTGAAGGACGTTGAATCCGCCTTCGACAAACTGTGGAGCGACGGCCTCGACATTGACGATAAAGATTACGCCACGGAATCGATCATATCCTATTTGAAGGTGATTCGCATCCGGTCTGGGTGAGGTATAGGCAAAGAAAGATAACGAGACGGTGCCAGAGCCCGTTCCCGTGAAGGGAGTTCACAAGGAGGAGTCATCGAGTATGGAGAAGACGCTCCAGGAGGTTATCTCGCTGCCTAATGTAGCCGACGTGCTGGATGCGCTGTCCCGTTGGTACAACTCGTCATCGGAGGAGGATGTGCATTGTTGCTCCTTTTCATCATTCCTAGCGCCTGATTCTTGTGGACGGTTCGATGATTCACGACCTGTTCTACCGCATGCTGCATCTTAAGGGCGCTGCATTTCCCACTTCGGAGCTCGCTTCTTTCCTGAAGACCGTGTATTTGATCCCATCCGTGATTTGATGACGATGCGTGTGACTTTTAGGACGTGAGCACACTTCTCGCTGACGCATTCGTGTGCATTCACGATGCGCTCGACGATCTTCCTCAAAACGACATGGAAACGCTCACCGTGTTTGAGCAGGTTCTCCACCAGATCGGCGCCAGCGCGGGAACGACCAAATCGAACATCGTGCACATGGCGAACGTGGTGTCGCTGATTGGTGGGAACTTGTACATCAAATCATTGTTAGAGGAGGCGAAGAACGCGGTGAAGAGCATCGAGGGAAGCGACCCGAAGAGCCAGTTCATGCGTCGCGACCTCCACTTCAAATGCGCGAAGCTGGGCTACGAGGCGTTTGGTCTGGCGGCAAAGGTGAACCCGTCGGACATCGAGGCGGTGGAGAAGGAGCCGAAGATCGACGTGCAGGCGTGCTTCGTGGTGCCGGGCGATGCGGAGGCGGCGCAGAAGGAGAGCGAGTCGCTGACGGCGCAGTTGAGCGAGGTGGAGAAGAAGTGCAAGGACGACACGCTTGCCGACGCACAGCGTGTGGATGTGTTGAAGAAGAGCGTGAGCGAGCTGAGTCAGAAGCGTGAGGCGCTGCGCAGAGAGCTGGAGAGCGTGGAGCGCGAGCTTGCGCGCAGCGAAGGCGAGTTGAAGGCGGTGGAGAAGCGTGTGGCGGAGTGCACGAGTCGATACGCCCAGAAGATCGAGTCGTTGCAGGACCGTCGCGATGTCGGTGGCTGCGTCGTGGAATGATGAGTAGAATGCCGCGAAGACGGCGCGTGTGGCGGTGGCGTGTCAGGGCGTGGTGTCTCACCTGAGCACGGCGCAGACGCGTTCGTCGGACATCATCAGAGCCCTGAGCAACTCGTTGAAGGACGAGAGCAGCGCTTCTCTGCTGCTTGAAGAGACCGAGGTGTACTTGGAGGACGAGCTGAAGTGCGTGGGCTTCTTGGAGGAGCGCGCAGCGAAGAACAAGCAGGAGGCGAATCGCATCGCCTCCACCTTGCAGAATGCTGGACGCGGCGACGACTCGCTGCAGCAGTTGTCGAAGCTGCGACGCTCTGTGGCGAACGACGTGGAGGCTGCTTCGGCGCTGCGTCGGTTCGCGCAGGAGATCGAAGAGTTGTGTTCGTCGATGCTGACAAAGGAGGTTGTGGAGGCGGAGAAGGAGCGTGTGGTCCGGATCTACGTGCTGTTCTTCAAGCTGCATTTGAAGAAGACGCTGCCCGACGAGCTGTTTGAGTTGATTCGGGCGCCGTTCCAGGAGGCGATTCCGAAGCCCGCTCCGGTCGTTAAGCCTGCGAAGGTGGAGAAGCCCGTTGTGAAGGAGGAGAAGAAGGAAGAGCCGAAAGCCCCGAAGCCCGCAATGAAATGGGGTACCATAAAGAAACAGGAAGTGAAGGGAATCGACGAGATCAACAAGGAGCTCGAGTCTTCTAGGGTGTAGTCTTGTTTGTTCGGAGAGACTTCTTCTGTTCAACAAACACGGGACATGATACAATACTACATTACAACGCAGCAGTCATTCCCATATCCATAGCCCGGAGGAGGAGGACCGTGGTGATGATGGGGAGGGGGAGGGTGATGATGATGGGGAGGAGGACCACGATGAGGAGGTCCCGGAGGTCCAAAGTGAGGAGGAGGGGGACCAGGAGGTCCGCGATGACCAGGAGGGGGCCCAAAATGCGGAGGTGGCGGACCGAAGTGACCAGGCGGAGGACCGAAATGGCCCGGAGGAGGACCAGGAGGCCCATGATGACCTGGAGGCGGACCGAAATGACCAGGCGGAGGACCGAAATGACCCGGAGGAGGGCCACGATTTGAACCAGGAGGAGGAGGACCGGGAGGCATTACAAATACAAACGAAAGAAAAGAATGAAAATGAAAAGAGTGCCGGATACAACGTATTTGTGTTGAATGAAACTCCCGATCCAGTCGTACTCGCTTTTCATCCTGAAGACTGGCTTCGATGACTTCGCTGCACAAGAGTCTCACAGCCAATCTAATTGCATTCCCAAAAGGAGAAAAACCGTATTCCGAATCATTCCGGATCACTCTGTGAAAAACGGTTCAGAATACACAAAACGATGTGGAAACAAACAGAACCACCACGGACAAACAGCCGAACTACATCTTCTAGAATATGGTACAATCATCATCTGGAGGGGGACGGCGATGACCATAGGGTGGAGGAGGAGGAGGGTAGTAGCTAGGACCGCCAGGAGGTGGAGGAGGATAGCCGGGACCAGGAGGAGGCGGAGGGTAGTAGCCAGGTGGAGGAGGAGGGCAACCGGGGCCACCGGGAGGTGGAGGAGGATAGCCGGGACCACCTGGGGGAGGATAGTAACCGGGACCACCAGGAGGTGGAGGCGGGTAGCCAGGACCGGGAGGAGGAGGAGGCGTGTAACCGGGACAGGGAGGAGGTGGGGGAGGATAGCCGGGAGCACCAGGAGGTGGAGGCGGATAGCCAGGACCACCGGGAGGCGGGGGCGGACAGCCAGGACCGGGAGGAGGTGGATACATCGTTATTGAAGCAATCCAAATAAAGAATGGACCGAATGCGATTTGGTTTTCGATGAAACTCCCATCTTCAAAAGAAGCGAGACGAAACTCGATTTAACAAACAAGCCACACACCAAACGACTTAGTACGGACCTCTATTCGTGCCGGGAGGAGGAGGGCACACAGTCTTTCCACTTGGGGGAGGAGCGCTTCCAAAGCCACTAGGACCGGCAGGAGGATAGGTACCCGGAGGAGGATAGCCAGGGCCCGCGCGAGGATAACCAGGAGCGGGAGGAGGGTATCTCGGATCACTAGGAGGAGGAGGAGGATAACCGGGACCTGCGGGAGGTGGCGGGGGATACCTCGGATCGTTGGGAGGTGGCGGAGGATAACCAGAAGGGTTATAGGGCTGAGGCGGGTAATTGGGGCCCGGAGGGGGTGGAGGAGGATAACCAGGACCCGCAGGAGGTGGCGGGGGATATCTCGGATCACTAGGAGGTGGGGGAGGGTAGCCAGGAGTGCCCGGTTGCTGAGGAGGGTATCCAGGGCCCGGAGGTGGAGGCGGGTATCCAGGAGTACCGGGCTGCTGAGGAGGATAGCCGGGAGCGCCAGGTTGCTGAGGAGGATATCCGGGAGCGCTAGGAGATGGAGGAGGGTATCCAGGAGCGCCATACGGGTTCGGGGAGTATCCCTGACGCCCGTAGTTCGGGGGCATGTTCGGATAAGACATAGTTAGAGATCCTTCATTTCTTACGATGAAACTCCCACAGTGACTCGAATCCCAGAAAGCATGCCAGAAAGATACTGCTTCCTACTGCTGACAGAAGGGACGGCCTGAGAGACTGATACATGACTAGAGAGAAAAGGCAAATACGCGGCAACGTTCGGTAGCAACAAACAGGGATCACGCAGGGAACACTTTAGAAGGGGCGTCTAGGACCGCCAGGGGGAGGGGGAGGGCAACCGGGGCCACCGTGGTGAGGAGGAGGGGGATAGCCGGGACCACCATGAGGAGGAGGAGGGCAACCAGGACCTCCATGAGGAGGAGGAGGATAGCCGGGACCACCATGAGGAGGAGGAGGGCAACCAGGACCACCGTGATGGGGTGGAGGAGGATAGCCGGGACCACCGTGAGGAGGAGGAGGGCAGCCAGGACCACCACGAGGAGGAGGGGGAGGAACCATGATTCGCTAAGATATAAAGAAAATATGAAATCCTGAGATGTATTTTCTAACAGTAATGAAACTCCCATTCCGTAGAACTATCGTGCAGTGTGTTGTTTCGCGTGAGACTGCGTGGATTCGCTCGATATCCGATGCTCCAGAAAGTGGAGATGTGAAAAACACACAATGAGCATCGCTTCCGGAGACTTGTTCGCACTCCATCTTTCCTTCCGAAACGCATTTGGGACAAACAACGATCACGAATTAATAAGGATAACGGGGTGGAGGAGGGTAACCGGGTCCACCGTGGGGAGGATAGCCATGAGGAGGTGGAGGAGGATAGCCAGGACCACCGGGAGGAGGATACGCGCCAGGAGGAGGATACGCACCGGGAGGAGGATAGCCACCCTGAGGAGGATAAGCACCTGGTGGTGGTGGAGGAGGGTTTCTTGGGGCTACGCATGAACGCAGAACGACTCAACTACCATCCTCCCAGCGGATAACCACGTGCAAAAAGCCTTCCTGCTGACCCTTCGTAATCACGGGGAGGTTCGTGTCCATGTATCCACCGACGGCAGCGACCTGATTAAGATTCAGAGAGCAGGTGCCGATCAGTCCGTCCTTGATCACGTTTTTGTTCATACTAGGAGTAACGCCCATATCCACGAGCAAACATTCTGAAGTTGATCGCTCCCATCATATCTCTGGCAGTCATGCGGAACTCCTCTCTCCACACTACGATCACAAAACACTAGCAACGGATACCGGCGTTTCTTCCAGCGTTCTGCTTCACGGAGGTAGCTCTCACCGTGTCGCTCGTCTGGATTTCGACGTAAGGATCCTGCTTACCAAGAAACTCCGTCTCACGGAGGTTCGTCGCCTCCATAATGGTGATGACAAGGGAGACCATGGCAAAAGATAAAAAACTATGTGTTGAACACACTCTCTGTACACACAACGGAACGGAAGCTCCAGATTTCGAGCCGATTTCGGCGTTGAGTCAAGTTGTCTTCGTAAGGAATGAAAAGCAACACAATAACGAATGGCTCTTGAAGAATCCACGAATATCCGAGGATGGCTGCTCAAGAAGGGAGGGCTGTCGATGGGTTGGTAGGGGCTGTGTGCGGGTCCTTACCCTCACAGGAAGAAGCGTTTCTTCGTATTGCAAAACGACAAGCTCGTGTACTACTGGAGTTTACGAGACAACGTTCCTCTTCCGCCGTTTCCTGACCCGTAGCAACCGAGAGCCATTTTCCACTTAAACCAAAACTCGAAAATCATCGACTACGGCGTGAACGACAACTACCACCAATTCTCACTGTACGAGAACGACAAGCGCGTGCTCTGGCTCGCGGCCGAGGACAACAAAGTACACACTCTCTGGAGTCGGTGATGCGCAGGCACGCTACTGGATCTCCGTGATTCGGACGGAAATCAACCGACATAAGGACTCTGTTGACAGGAGAGATGAGGAGGAGGACTCGTTCGGTAGGGTGTCTTTCACGAGCATGAGCGATAGACTTCGTCCTGCCTCCCCTGACGTGTGGTGCGGATGACGCGGGGTGTCTGCGCGACAGCATCGAATCGTCCGTACTTCCTTCAAACATGCAGGAGGTCGCATCGTCTGCTCTTCTCAACGCTAGCTGTCGTACCTCCTCCACTCCTCCTCTCTGGACACGACCCTCGAGGCGAGCATGAACGGTTGTCTGGCCTTCTCGGTGCACTGGGTATCCCTTCTCCTGCCTCTTTCACCCTAGAACAGCACCACCCCCGTTCCCTACCGAATGCTCACCATGTCCATCCCCATTGACATGGAGTACGTCTCCTACTTCCTGGTCGACTGCGAGTGCGCGCGCAATCTGTGGGACCCCATGTTTCTGTACGCGACGCTCGTGGAGCAGATGGACCGCAACAACAGCATTCTGCAGCTCTTCTACAAACCCATTCCCGTCCTCAACTATCCCTGGTACGTTTCGGTGACGGTCGTGAGGAGTAGTACGATCCAGAGCTCGCCGCGCAGCTTCTGCGTCTGGCGCCACTTCACGTACGACGAGGAGGCGAAGGCGTACTTTGTGTTCTTCTCGTCCACCACCTGCTCGTCCGTCGCGCCCTCGTCGCTGTTCGTGGAAGGCGAGCTCCGTACGCGCTCCTGCTTCCCTTGAGCGTAGACATGGGCTACCGCGTGGAGCCCGTGAACAGCGGCGTGACGCGCATCACTATGGTGTACTCCGTGTACCCGTCAGGACACATGAGTCGCTACCAGTACTACATCGATCTGTTCCAACGGTACTTCGTGATGTCCCTTCCGGGTCTTCGCGACATGCTGAGTCAGATCCCGGAGTACCACATCTTCAACCTCATCGAGCGCATCGTCAAGGGCATCCAGCCTGCGCTGCCCCCGACGGTTCTGAGCCGCAGCGCGTCGTCTCGCTCGGCCCAGGACGCGGAGAGCGGGGAGTTACTCTCGGACGCTGAGAAGGAGTCGAACCCGGATGCGGAGAGCGAGGAGTCGATCCCGGACGCCGCGCTGCTCCCGCCGTACATCACCAATACCATTCCCCACGCGTCGGAGTGCGACGTGATGGTGGGCCCTCTGGCGGGGTCTGAGGGATAGAGCCACTGCTGGGAGGAGGTGGACGGGACCATTTGGAAGGTGCGCAGCGCGGACTACGCGACGACGCACGAGAAGATCCGATCGCAACCGAACTACTGCCGACTGCTGTGTGTGGACCTGTTCAAGTCGGACACACGCATCTCGCACATCGCCGCGCGACCGGAGTGCGTGCTGCCCAAGCTCAAGGAGGTGAACACGACGGACATGGCCTTTCTGCTCGTCATCAACCTTCAAATCGCGGGCAACGTCAGCATCGTGTCCTACCTCGCTGTTCCCAAGTCCGCTCGCCCTGAGGACGGCGCCGTGTCCTCGCTGTGCCAGCGGCTCCGCACGGAGACGGACGAGTGGCGAGACTCGCGGATGAAGCTGCTCCCGCACATCGAGGAGGGAGGCTTCTTGATCCGGAAGGCGGTCGGGACCACGCCGTGCATCATCGGAACGAAGGGCGAGAGCGCGTACTTCTCTGTGACGATTTGCCCGCGGACTGACGTGTAGGGAGACGCACCCTGTCCGTATCTGGAGTGCGACTACGACATGGACGGCAGCGCGATGGCGCGGAACCTGAGCAAGTACCTCTTCTCGGCGGACAGCATGGTGATCGAGCTGGCATTCGTCATCCAGGGAGAAACCCGGGAAGAGCTGCCGGAGCGTGTGCTGGGAGGGTTCCGTTTCTACCACATCGATGTTAACAAAGCGCAGGCGATTTGCGGTGTTTGTTTCATTCTTGTCTGATGTTGCGTTCTCTCATTCTTGTCTGATGTTGCGTTCTCTCATTCTTGTCTGATGTTGCGTTCTCTTTGTGGGAAGGCTCTCACGGGGAGACGTGGCGGAGTGGTCTGGAGTCGATATCGGCCCTTTTCCTGTAGGGAAAGCCATGAAGTGTTGAGAATAGCGGCAAACAGTTATCTTCTCTCCGGCAATTATGGGAGTGGGCTCACCACAGTGGTATGTTTCATTGCAGCGGAGAATCACTCGTAGGGCATTTCGCGGGTTCTTTGTCTTTTGGAGTCGCATACTGATCCATCGTCTATCTTCATCGTGTCATATCCAAATGGGATTGTGGATGGGTGGATTCCTTAACCTCCTGGAATCGGGATTCCGAAAGGGCGAGAATTCAAGAATCTGTCGATCTGTATGCCTTACAAATCGTTGTTATGCGCAGACTCAGCCCCGTCGGTTCCTATGAGACGGATGTGAACGGGCTGTCGACGTTCCTCCGTACGACCGCGATGAACTGCGAGGATCTGTTCAGGGGAGAGAAGTACAGACTGATCGGAGAGCGGGAGCAGTTCATCACATTCGAGGCGAATCGCCACCTCCTCATGTCCAATAGCAGCCTCTTCGGCTCCAACGCGCAGACGACGCAGTCTATCCTGCGGAACATCTCCCTGTTGAAGTCCCGCGGCATTTCCCCGAGCGAGTACTCCAAGCGCTTCACGTCGCTCTTTCCGGAGGGCTGTTCGGAGGACACGCGGTACTACTACAAGAAGTACAAAGACTTCGAGACGATCTACGCGCTGTTCGACCAGCTTCTCCAGGACCGACGTCTCCTCACGATGGATGACCTCATTTTGCGCTTGCTTAGCAACAGGGATGTGCTGAAGCAGCTGACGCAAGTGAAAGAGCGAATTGCGCATCACGATTAGGACTTCTCTTCGGCCGTCGTGTTTAGCTGCGAGACGCTGTCGCCGATCCAGAATCGCTTGGTTGCGGCCATCGTGAGTACGCTGGAATCGCCATCGCTCATTACGCACCACACCTCTCTCGTTCGTGAAATCCACACCCTCTCACGTGTAGCCGCAATACGATCTGTCCAATCCGGAGCAGGCGTACGAGGATCAATGTGCATCGCTCACTCGCCTCTCTTTGGACGGAGGCTGCTACGCGGAGAACTATATGGACGTGCTGACCGCGCGCTTCGGTCCCCGGACCAAGACCATCACTCTGAAGGAGGTCAGCGAGTGGAAGGAAAAGAAGACGAAACTCCCTCTGAAGCCGCGCGTGCAGTCGTGGAGCGCTCCGGACGCGGCGAACTGCGTCCGTCTGAACGACTTCTACTCGTCGATGGAGGAGCAGCAGGGCGTCGTCGCGAAGATCAAGGAACTACTGAACGCGCCTCCTCCCGCGCCCTCCTCGCCCTCCTTTCCCGCTTCGTTGGAGTCTGTGATCTCGCGTGAGGCGTTCGAGCGCGTGCAGCGTGTGACGAGAGAGAACCGCGTGGCGAATCACTGCATGGACCGCGTGATCGGCGTGTTCTTCAAGACGCAGTCCGAAGTCCGGCAGTTCGTGTCGTTGCTGAAGGACGAGGGCATTCCCTGCCAGACGAAGGAGCGCGAGGACTCGCTGTACGAGGGCGTGAACATTCTACGCGTGCTGTACGACCCCGACTCGGCGCAGTCGAACTTCGTGGACGTGCTGCAGCTGAAGGCGCTGCACCTGTCGCCGCGCACCATCAATCGTCTCATCCGCAACGCGCACGCGCAGAAGCGAACGCTGTTCGGCGAGGTGAAGGAGGAGCTGCGCGGCGACCAGCTCTCCGACGACGAGGCGAAGTCGCTGCGTCTGCTCACAAGCACCATCACCTCGCTGCACGACGCACTGCTCCAGTACCCGGGCTCGTATCTCCTCTATCAGTTCTACGCACGTGTGCAGGAGCTCCCCCTCGTCATGTCCGACGCGGCACGGCAGTCCTCGCTCCTCCGGCTCCTCAACGAGCTGCTGTACATCGAGGACGGACGCTCGCCGCTCCTACAACCGCCCTCCACGCCAGCCTCGTTCAACAAGCTGCACGACTACATCGAGTGGGAGTGGTGGTCGTGACTCACTGCTAGCCTTCTGCAGTTCCTCCCTCTGTACCCCTACACCTCGCTGAGCGATCGCCTGAAGGAGGTGCAGGGACACCCGCTGCTGAAACTCCTCCACGTGGACGACGTGGATACGGTTTCTGCGGAATCGGAGCTGGAGCAGGAGGCGAAGAGCGTGGTGGTGGTGGGCACATATAATGACATGGGTCCCAATTACTACACAGTTCGCTTCTTCGTCGCGTCTCACAAATAGTCCCTATTTCTGCCGCAAATGAACGCATCCCGTGTCCCCTCACGACGAGTGTATTCCTCGAGCATTCTCCCTCAGGCGCTCGTTCTGCCTCACAGCGCCTCCATCGAGCCCGTGTGTTCTGCTCATCTCCCTCACATATAGTTCCAACCGCCCTGGCGCGACGCCTTCGTGCTCCCGCTGTTGCTCTCGCGGTCGCTCACGGCTCCCTTCCTGTCCTTCACGCAGTACACGCGCAATCTCACCAACCCCAACCAGCGTGCGGCGAAGCCGAGTTCGTATCTGACGGTTCTTCTTCATGGTGTGACGACCAAGTCGTCTGGGCGGGTGCCTTCAGACGCGCCTCAGTCGTCGATGTCTCCAACCACCCCTCAGTCAGTGGTGTCTTCAGACACGCCACAATCACCCACATCACAACCCACCCTCCACTCACCGACATCACAAGCCACACCCCCATACGATCTGGAGGTGCTGAAGGAGGACGGACGCTACCTGGTGAGCGTGAGTCGAATGAACTGCTACTTCCAGTGTCCCTACTGCTTCTACCTCCGCTACGTCGCCTCTCGCTCGCCTCCTCACACATAGGTCCTCGCCCTCACGCCCGAGCCATCCATCCACCTCTCCTTCGGCACGGCGATGCACGGCTGCGTCGAGGACCTCTCGACGGTGCGTGCTGTCCTCTCTGATGATCCCTAGCTGATCTACAACGAGGAGAACAAGAAGGAGTTCGCGACGCGCGTCGCCGCCACGCCCACGGACGCGAACCTGACGGCACTGCTGAACAGCCACAACAACGAGACAGCCATCCGCGCGCTGTACGCCAAGTATGAGGCGGACGGCGAGGAGGTGAAGACGGACGACGTGCTGAAGGCGGTTCTGCGCCACCACTGGAAGAGCGAGCTGTACAAGCCGGCGTCGCTGGAGAAGGTTATGAAGCTGAGCTACTTCCATGGCGTGATGGACTACACGCGGCGCGAGGTGAAGCGGTTCTTTGGGGCGAAGAGGAAGGAGGTGCGACCGCTTGCCGTGGAATCCGAGTTTTCAATCGACGGAGAAGTGGAAGGGAATGATGCCGATGACCCCAAGCTGTACCGTCTTCGCGGCGTATTCGATCGCATTGAGGGGTAGAAGCGAGAGGTGAAGTTGAGGAGTAGGAAGAAGGGGAAGGAGGGCATTGTGGACTACAAGTCGAATCCTTCGCGAAAGGAACTCACGGAAGAAAGCTTCAAGTCCAGTGTGAAGACGTACTATGGTTTGCAGTGCGCCAGGTGAGATGTGGAGGGCTGACGTGACGCCTAGCTACATTTTCGCCTTTGAAAAGCTCTATGGCTACAAACCCAGTTTCGTGTGCACTGTGTTGGGAGTTCACCGGTAGATGCGCTTCGAGAACATCGAAACGGGGATCCAGTATCGCCCCGATGTCGCGGACGTGGACCTGTCGATCGTCAACGACTCCATCGCGCGGTTTGTGAGCGGAGTGGAAAGGGGGGATTTCTCCCCGTGCAGCAGCGATTTCCAGTGCTCTCGGTGCGAATTCAGGAGGACGTGCAAAATGCACGAACGATAGAATCCTACGGTCACCATTGTTTGTTTTCAAGGAAACAACGCAGTATAACCACACAAATCCAACCATGCGCTCCCTTAATCTTACAATCGAATTAGGCACCAATGAGAATGTTGTTGATGGGGATGTGAATCAACTTCACGAAATAGCCGACCAGACCCATAGCGACAAAACCAATCGCGGTGGCAGTAGCGGTCTGAGTGAATTCTATCCGTTACCCTCAAAAAGCACGCCCCACCCTTCTTATCAGGCTTCGTGCACTTGTTCACGAGGAACTTGCTGTCTCTGATGAAGTCCTTCACGGGCTGAATAATATCGGTCTCAATGGTCATGTTTAAGCTCTTGTTTGTGATTTCTTGACGACAGAAACAGTATTCGGGTTCGGATTGAATGTGTCCCTATCATTTCCTGAACGTTCCGTGCCAAGCCTTTTCGATTCTCTTTTAGGGCACTTATTTTCTCTCAAGCAGTTGTCGCTTTGCAATCCCGTTTTGCAAGAAACACACTCCTACTGAGACGCCGTCTCCACGTCCACGCCAAAGTGCGGCAACACTGGTTTCAACACGCTCATCAGATACTCGTTCGCCTTGATCTCCTCAACCAGCTTCGTCTTCTCCTCTTCCTTCTTGGCGTCTTCGTAGCAGAGCAACTCGATGTAGGTGAAGATGACCTCTTGCCACGTTCCCTTCTTCATCGCCTTCTTCGTCACTGCCAGATACTTCAGGGCGTACTACACATCAGAGGAGATGAACGAGGCAACGTCGTAGCTCTTGACGCGATAGAACACGAGAGCCGATTCGGCGTTGTAGCGGAACGCCTCGTCCTCGTCAATGTCCTTCGTCTTGTTCAGCTGCTTGTAGTCGTTCAAGACGTTCTTCACATTCTTCACGGAACCGTCCTCCTTTCCTTCCATTTCTTGTCCAAAGATGTAGGCCTGCTTCAGGATGACGGCAATCTCCGGATTCTGACGCAACTCTACGCATCACTTCTATGAAGTCTCACACACCCTCATTCTTCTTTACAATCTCCTCCACATTGGATTTGGGCGATCCGACAAGCAACTGGTAGCTACGCGTGAAAGCAAGCCCAGAAACAGACTAAAGGGAGAACAGGACCCCATTGAACGAATTGGGGTCCTCGTGACTCAACACGCAGTCAAACAGACGGCACAGCGTGCTCACGCGCTGCTTCTCCTCGTCCTCCGACAGCGGCTGGTCCATCTACGCGTCACCACTCGCCTCCACACGCACGTAGCGCGCGAACTCCAGAATGGTCGCCGTCTCCCAATTGCGCACGTCCGTCGGGTCGACGTGGACAGCGCACGCGCCGTAGTGTTGCACGGACGCCGTCTCGCCCTCCATAAGCGCCAGGTGGGTCTGTGGGTGATGCACTGAGAGTGACAACAACGTTCATGCGATAAATGGAGGTCAGTAGAGAGGGAATCGAATCGTAGTGGTGCGGGTCGTTGCAGAACCAGGGCGAGAATCGCTACAGAGTGAGTCAGCAACACGGAGTGTACGTTCATGGAGTCAGTGACGAGGCGGAGAAGAGTGTTGCCGTACTGGATCGTCTGACGCAGGGAGAGCGATGGCGTGTGGCGGTGAGCGAAAGAGTCGTACAGGGAGCAGAAGTACACGAAGTGGTAGAAGAGCGACGTGGGGTTCAGGTGCAGGAGCTATCGATCACACAGTCATCGCACACACACTCTCGTCGCCTTCTGTTCGAGCGATGCGTCGCTCGTCACAACACGCATTACACTCGCTCTCTCCTCCGACTCGCCCAACACCGACAGCTCCTGCGCAGTCACCTCGCCGCGGAGAAGTCGCATCACATCCCCACTCTCGCGGAAGAAGTTCTTCTCTCCACCCAGCGCGTCATCCTTCAGCCCCTCAATACAGTACTCGTTCTGCTTCAGCTCCGTCGCCACTCGCTTCATGACGCGCGCTGTGTTCAGAGCCACCGCGTCGTCCCTCGTCTTCAACAGGTCCTCGATCGCGCAGCACGTGGTGATCGCCTTGGCATACAGTCGCTGCTTCAGGAACACGCGAGCGCTCAGCAGGCAGAGACGCGGGTCGTGCGACTCCAGAAGCGAGTTGGCGCACTGGAGGAGAAGCGTGGAGGACTTGTCGGACTCGTCGTGACTACGGTGAAGGAGGAGGAGGAGGCGTACGAGAGCAGGATGAACAGCGAGGCGCTCTCCGGCAGCGAAGACGCCATACAACACGTCTCTGCCAGCTATGGATCACACGCCCTCACAACAGCAACCTGCTGGGAGATAGCTGGATCGTCGCCGAAGCGGTAATGCCAGTAGCCTAGTTCTCACACAGTCCACTCGGCCCCACTCTCCAGGAACTTCAGGATCACGTTGTCCGTGGAGAGACTGCGTCCGAGCTGCACCACCGCCAGCGCCTGTTCCTTGCGTCCCTCCCTCATCAGAAGGAGCGCGTAGTAGCAGAAGGGCACGGCCACGTCGGTCTGGATGATGGAACGATGCTGCTTCTGCAGCGCGATGCACTCCAATAGCGCTCGCTCCTTCACCGCCACGCGGGGGTCGAGAAGAGACAGAGCGATCCACAACCGACACAGGTCGTTCACGCTACTCGCGCGCGACTCCTGAGCGGCGAGCAGGCGGCGGATGAGGCGGTGGAGGGTCGCGAGAAGAATGGAGGTGCGGAAAGAGATCGTGGCGGAGGGCGTATCCACCTCCTTCACGCCCAGCGAAAGACGCCCCGAGTGCGGAGCGGTCGCGGCCTCGTCGCACATCAAATCGGTCCTAGCTGTAACGCGCCTCGCTCACGAGAACCATATGCCGCTCTGGTCGGGGTCGAGCAGCAGACGCTGTTGGTTGAGGCGGCGCAGCTGCCGGCGAATGGCCTCCACGCTGTCGTCTGATCATCACGCCTCCTCGCTGGCGTACCATTGCGATCCACGGCGATGGAGTGGAGCAGTCGCAGCTCCACCGCCTTGAGCTCCAGAATCGTCTTGCTGTAGGGGAGAAGCTACACCTCACTGCCGCACCCAACACACACTCGCTGTGCTGTGGCGATCCGATCCAGCGCGATGGTGGCGACCTCCGAAGCGTAGCCGAGAGAGCCCTGGTTGTACCTGCGGGTAAGGAGGCGAGACGAAGCCACTCTTGGAGCGCCAGCGCGTAGTACACGCGACTGTACTGGTAGAAGAGGATCTCTCCGTGGTAGAGAAGAGCGCAGTCCGCGCCGTCGATATCGGGGTAGCACGTGTCCATGAAGGAGAGCTCCTTCTCGTACTGCAGGGAGGTGTGGAGAATCTAGTTGTGAGGCGAGGTGGGTAGAAGCACCTCCGCCTTCAGCACCGCGCAGTCGATCCAGAAGTGCTTGAGCGCGTCGTCCGTGCTGAGCACGAGGCAGGGACCGAGTTGGCTCTTCTCCTGCAGCAGCGAGAGGGCGCAGTCGATCACGCGCAGCGCCGACGTCAGTCTATGCCTCACGCCACTCCACCGCCACCACTTCAGCAAGGAGTAGTAACATTCGCTCTCCGCCTTGTAGTACTTGCAGATCGCCTCCCACGACGCCAGCGTCGCCACGTGCTTTCCGCACTGCGCGCACAACTCGTCCTCGCCGGGGTAGCGAGCGCGCAGCGCCGTGCAGATGCTGATGAGCTTCTGGTACATCGCCGTCGACGCCTCGAACTGCTTCTACCCGTCAGAGAGAGGAGAGAGGCGCACGAGAAAGAAGAAGCACCTGGCCTGGTTCAGACACGCGACGATGGTGAGCTCGTCGGAGACGTAGGAGGACGAGGCGGAGCTGCAGAGGTCGATGATGGACTGGTAGTTCTGCGTCGCGTAGAAGATCTCCATAGCCGCATAGAGCGCGTGCTGGTTGAATGGCTGGATGGAGAGGACGAGTTTGTAGGTTCTACGACTGAGCACTCGGCTTCAGCGTCACTTCAGAGCGCGCTCCGTGTCCTGGAGAGGATCGCGGTAGAGCGACGCCAGGAAGAGAAGCGACTCGATGTAGAAAGTCTTCAGATAGGCGCTGTGAAGCATGTCCGAAGCCACTGTGGAGGCGTGCAGCGAAATGGCTTGCTTGAGATGCGTCAGCGCGGGCGTCACCTCGTGGGTGATCATGTCCTTCTTCGCCAGGAAGAGACAACCCACAATGCTCTGAGCGGTGTCGCAGAAGCGGTTCAGTACCACTTCCACGGCTTGCAATGTGTCGTCAGGCTGATTCGATAGCACTCCGGATAGAAGCCAGATTTCGGCAGCACTCTGATTCATCTCCATGCCCTCCTGCTCCTTCTGGAATAGCGCAAACGCCTCCTCGGGCTTGTCCATAACGATAAACATCGTCGCCTTCATGCAGATCCGTGTGGAGCTGTCCTCCACGCCTCGTGTCTCGATGTCCTTAAAGCTACGCGTCAGCTCGCACCATCGCCCCAACGCCTTCTCCGCCATGACCTCGGAGTGCTGCGACAGCGCGAGGACGAAGGAGCACTGATCGAAAAGCGCTCGCTGTTTCGTGAACTCTTGCTTGCACTGCGCGATGCCCTGAGACAGCACCGTGCTCGCAGCGGCGTACTCGAACTGGCTCAGATGATATCGGACTACCCCCTCACCACGACACGCCGCGCCTACACAACTCGAGGTACACCGAGCTCTCCTCGCAGCTCTTGCTGAGAATCAGCCCCTGGTAGAACTCGACGACCGTCTACTCCTCACGCCACGCCACACCACGCACGATCGACTTCGCCTCGGCGATCGCCTTCACGCAGCGCTGGCTGTAGAGGTGGATGAAGTGCATGCTCTTGTGGTCCATGCCCGCTGCCGCGGACGCCTCGGCGAGCGCCTCGCGCTGCTGCAGAGGGAGGAAGAAGACGTCCGTGTGCGCCCTGGAGAGACGGCAGTCGGCGAGCACGAACGCAACGGGCGTGTCTTCGAGAAGGTGGTCGAAGGTGTCGAGGAGAGAAAAGCACTGCTGCTATGGGTCACAGAGGAGGGAGGGAGGGACGTTGGTTGGGTTGGCGAGGCAGGTGTCCATGATGTAGAGATACGCCTTTTGAATGAGGTGGATGGAATCGAGAGAAGAGAGCGATCGACTCCCATTCTCCTTCAAGTGGGATACAACGTCCGTGATGATGCGGATGTCGTCGAGCGATTCACAGGAGATCGATCGCTACACGTGAATGCAACCTCTGTGACGAATACGAGATTCTCGCTGAGCTTTGAGATTGCTCCCTTCCGGTTCTCAGGAGACAATCCGGGGAGAGAAAGAATCGTTCGAAGCGTCTTGATCACCTCCTCCTCAGCCCCCATCTACACATCGAGAAGTGAAAGCAGAAATACAGAGTCAAACAATTTCATCAGCTTTCTGTACTCCTTGAACAGGTCGGGAGCGTTGTCCGCCTTGCGCAAGTCAACGATCTTCTGCTGGTACGTCAGCGCATCCTTCATTGCATTCTCCCTGCCGTATAGCTCGACGAGGTAACGCAACGAGTTCAAATGGTTTGGAGAGAGTTGTAATACGGAGAGAAAGCAATCCTTTGCCTTTTCCATCTACGCATCACATGTCAATAGCGAGAGGACGTTATTGATCGAAAAGTATGCCACTCCCTGCAAATACAGAAGAGTGGGTGTCCGATTTCCCTTCATTCTTTCCTTCGCGTGAGTGGGGAATAGAGAGAATACGATATCGCAAGCGTCGATAGCCTTGTCATACTTCTTGGCCTTGATCAGCTCGTTGATCTTCTGATCGTCATTCCACGATAGTGTAGTCACCTTCGTACTATCGCTGCTGCTCATTCCAATCTAATCTGAATGGGAATCGGATAGAGGTATTCCACATTTGGGTGGGATTACAGTATCCCGAATCGCTTCGTTTTCTGTCACTATTCTGCTTTCCACCCAGATTGTCTCCCTGTGAAATGGGTCACGATACAACCCATTCCGCAGCGAATGAGAACGAAAGGAGATTCCATTGTCTCGATTCTGGAAGAATGTCATAGTCCTTCAACAATACACTGAACAGGATCCAAACAGCAAATAGAACGCTCATTGCCACAGATCACCTCAATCACTTTTCGGATCAATTGGAATGTTTATATCGCATAAGCCACTTCCAATTCGCATCTCCCCATCTCTATACAACCAAACGAGGTGTTTTGGCGATGAGAGTGTGTTCGTCTTGGATGCGAGCAATACCGTCTCGGAAGTGGAACTAAACTGTCTGGGAAGTGAAAGTCGCGTTTCCAGGGTCAATCAACCCTAGTCGTCCCAATACGGTCCATCGATGCAGTCGATTACTGTAAATCGCGTGACGGTCGAATTACGGCCACACTTTTCAAGAACGCGCTAGTAGTTGATTCACAGGGTCATAAGTGGGATTCATGAGCACAACTCACGTGCAGAACGACGATTACGCTATCTGAAACCGTGAATCGCGTCAACATCTCTCCACTCTCTGAGCATCGTTCTTTCTTAGCAGACAATTCACCCGTAGAAGTGCTCGTTGTTCTCTACGGCGATCTGGTCATCCTCTCCTACATTGTCGAGGAGGATCGAGTCACCGCCATCGATCCCATATCCTTGTCCTCTCGCTGCAGTGTGGTTGATGTGTACCGCTCCATTCTATGTTCTCCTCTCGTCGAGGGGACCGTCATGATCTGGTCTCTCCATGAGCGGCGTTGGGATTCCATCGGAGTGTTTCCTATCAACTCCCTTCGCGTGACGGGCATCACCATCGTCCGCTACCCCACGATTGTGCTGAGTGCTGCTGCAGAGTCTCCCTCACCTCTAGCCACGTGGGAAGGTAACGTCGTTGTGGTGGAGTGGAACGAGGATGCCTCCTACAGCGAGCGCTCGCTGTCCATTCCCCTCGGTCGGCCCGAACTGAGCGTTGGGGGTATGCTTGTCGCACTCCATCACCTGTAGACTGCTGCGGCTCGTTCGTTCTGTACGACACCCAAGCGAGCGTGTTCGTGTTCACGCGAGCGGTTGCCAAGGAGCTGTTCATTTTGGACGCCTCTCTCTCCGCCCTGCTGTTCTACGCCCACTTCGACGTGTTCTTCCGAGGACTGGCGCTCACGGACACCTCCGTGGTCCACGCCTTCTCGAACGATGCCGTGTACTCGCTGCAAATCCCCTCGATCGAGTGGCTGAGCGCTTGCCCCATCCGAAGGTCGCTCGTGGTGCCTCTTTCGGTGATTGACGCGTAGACGGGCGACGATGCGACGACCACGTTGAGTCCCTGCTGCTTGCCCCATCCGATTACTCAGACGGTAGGGCCTGTGACCGTCCAGGCGCATTCAAACCACCTGTTGGAGAGGAGGACGACGATGATCACTAGAACCATCACGAAAGATGGGGTTCCTACTGTGCTGTACTTGAGGAAGAGAGTGCTAGCGTTCATGATGTTGAGTCAGGAGAGACTGATGATTGGCAATGAAACGGAAGTGTTCGTTGTGGATGTGACGTCGCTGAAGAGAGTCGCGTCGTTGGAGATTCCGCAGAAGGACGTGCGTGAGTGGGGATCAGAAGGAGTAGTGAAGGGTAGAATGACGATTCTGCGAGATGAGGACTCCACACTCTTCCTCGTATACTGCTGGATCAACGACAGGAGAGAGGTGGTTTGTGGCTATCAGAAAGTGGGTGTGGTTGAGAAGGACATGGAAGTGAGTCGTATGAAAAGGCATTACTATTTATGAATAGTGGTGCTATTCCCGCTTCAAATCGTCCCAAAAGACGTGAAACGCAGGAAAGCGATCAAGGAGGTGAAGAATGGAGAGCTAGTGTTTGAATAGTGTTGTACTCTGCCTGTATGTCATGTGGTGTTCTGAAACAGCTTTGAGAAAGACATCGGGGGCAGTGATGCTCCTCTACATCGAGACAAGTGTGCAACATGCTGCAAAGCACCACCATCTTTGAGCCCTTGCCCAGAAAGAGAGAACTCCACATCCCACACCCCCAAGTGTTCCAATCCACGCCATTTGTTCCACGTTTCACACAATTCCTAGTATCCGCAAGTGTGGCCAATTTCCGATGAATATCGATCAAGACGGTAGTGCCAACAACGGCTCTTCAGAGAGCGGTAATAAGAGTGTAAGTCGCGTGGAATTGGCGTCACCGTAAGGCCTCCGACCTTTCCTACATCCGAGTCATATCAAAGAAGGTAGTCTCGATGCAGTCCAATTACGTTCAGGGTCTTTCTCATGTGTACTACTCCTCTGTCACCCAAACCAGCGGTATGCCATCCCTGAGAGAGCTTTTTCGGTCCTTTTCTCGCGTTGTCTCTCACGGGTAGAATCGGCCACGGTCCCTCGAGTTCCCACACGATGGGTCCCGCCAATGCTGCTCGCATGTTCAAGGCGCTGTACGATTCTGCCGCAGACAACTACGTTGTCGTTT
>ERZ1106948.293-NODE-293-length-25204-cov-31.911806_pt1 | contig 25204 bp, 38 predicted proteins | sample MGYA00403673_ERZ1106948 | MGnify/ENA primary metagenome ERZ1106948 (study PRJEB35170, sample SAMEA104062409) | human gut metagenome | biome: human gut; feature: human-associated habitat; material: faeces | place: Denmark | collected 2012-05-07 ...
AGCGACCGGACTTGTTGCTTCTCACCTCCTTCTTGACAGTCTTAACCTCCTCCTCTTCATCTTCAAAGAGACTAGCAAAACGATTCTCCGAGGACTGCGGAATTGTTAGCTACAGAAACGACAACAACAACACCAAACAACGAGGAGAGCACTCTCCCGTTACGGCCCAACACGTACCATTCTATACACTACGACAGATGCAAACAACAACTATGTTGGATTCTCTAGGAGCGACTCAAACCCACGATAGATCCAGTTCATACTTGGATTTCATGGTTTATGAGAGGGAAGGGTTCCGCAGTGTCATTCCGCGCTCGCTTTCTGCCACCTTTCAACGAATATGCAGTTTGATAGTTGATAGAACATTCAAAGACGAGCCGATCCTAGAGTTTACGTTTCTCTGTGACATGAAGTGGCGTTTGGAGAATGGATTCGATAATACAACGAACCATCCGTCGAGCACCTCGTTCGTGAAGGAGATTGGTAGTCACAAGAATCCATCGACATGAGTGAAACACCTATCGGTCAAATGCGTATCTACGAACTCCGCATGAAGCTGAAGGAGCTGGGTCTTTCGAGTTCGGGAACGAAGGGCGATCTGATTTCGCGTCTGTCGCAGTACTATTCCGCGAGGAGCGAGGAGACAAGTGTGAAGGAAGAGAAAAAGGAGGAAGTGACGGAGAAGGCGGCGCAGGATGCGAGTTCGAGCGGGAGGGAGAGACTGATTTCGTAGTTGCTCCAAAGAAGCAGCCAGAGGAGGTGGAGGCGAAAGGAGCGGAGAGTCCGGTTCAGCCGAGTGATGACACGGAACAAGCAAGACAGACAGTTGCTACCGTAAGTGCGAATCCATGCCCAAACCCTATTGTAGATTCAGAACCCGCGCCCTCCCAGCCCCCAAGCGTTCTCCCAGTGAATACATCGGCATCTGTTTTGGAGGCGCGCTGCAAGCGCTTTGGCATTCCCTTTGACGCTGCGTCAGTGAGTGCGCAGAAGAAGTCCTTGGACAATGCAAAGTCAGCGAAGCAGAATGAGAGTGCAAAGTCAGCGAAGCAGAATGAGAGTGCAAAGTCAGCGAAGCATAACGAGAATGGAAACACAAAGCAGAGCAAGAAGAGTGCAAATGCGCGACAGGGTCAGCAAAGCGCAAACACAAAACTGGAGGAACGGAGAAAACGCTTTGGTGCTCAGCCTGATAAGGAAAAGTCGGAAAAGAAGTCGGCTCCCCCGAGGCTTCTCTTCAGAGACTGCAGCGAGGAGGAGAGGAAGCTGCTCGAGGCGCGCATGAAGCGTTTTGGTCTGTTGTAAGTCTTTGTAGTATTCTCTGTTTCCCGAAAACCCCCTGTTTTTCGCACCTCGTTCGCTTTCCGTCCACTTTTTTCGTTCCATGCTCTCGAAGCTTCTTCTTTGCAGGTGGATTCTGACTCCTCTCTATCTGATCCGTGTAGCAAGCCGATTCTTCGCGCCGGCTTTCAACCGGTCACTCGTTCGTTCGCGACGCGGTTCTACGATTCCTCGCTGTACCGCTCTCTGCAGAAGGAGTACCAGAGCGTATCTGAAACCGAAGAGAAGGGTATTCTTTGCAGTCATGGTGTTTTGTAGACGTTTCTGCCAGTTTAGAGAAGCTCACCAAGCAGTTCAACAAGATGTACGTCGTTTGTGCGATAGGTGACGCGTAGGGGCTGGGAAGTGGCGAACGAGTTCGGTTCGTCTGTGGTTGCCCTCTCAAAGCAGATTTCCGACGACGAGGACGTGTTCATCTCCTTCAAGGCGGACATGCAGAGCGACATTTCCGTTCCGGAGGATGTGAGTCTCCGTTTCCCTATTCATGGTCTAGAAGGACTCCAACGACGCTGAGCTGCAGTTCAAGGTTTTCCAGAACGTGGGCACCCACAGCAGCGAGAGCGTGGATCGCAAGACGGAGAGTGGCGAGCCCGAGGAGAGCTACGGCATCGACCTCCAGATGATCTTTGTCGTAATAATACTCTCCTTCGCATCATCGCTAGTGCAACACGTCGACGGACAAGCCTCTGGAAGTGCTTCACATGGATTCCGCCGTGGGCGTGGAGAGCGATGGCTCGGACCTTGAAGTGGGCGAGGACCGCTACCCCGGACCCCCCTACGACGAGTGGGACGACTCGATCAAGAAGAGCGTCGTGGACCATCTCAAGGACCTCGGCATTACGGAGAACTTCTCCAAGCTGCTGCGACAGTTCGCGCTGGACAAGGAGTACAGCGAGTACATCAACTTCCTCCGCAATATCGCCGTCGTTCCCGAGGAGGAGGGCCAGATTCCCGAGTCGAAGTAAGTTTACCATTCTTTTCTTGTGTTTGTTTCCACGTGCCATGGAAATGGAGCAGAACGACACATCCATCCAATCTCCCGAGGAGAACTGTAGGGCGGAGAGAGGGCGGCGTGATCGTTAGCAGTCATCGAAAACGAGGCGTCAAGTTGCGAAACGAGCTTCGTGAACGAGGAGCACGTAGCACCGGACCGAAAGACGTGAGTCTGTAGAGCGACTATCATTCTTGCCTGTCCACGACAGTAGACGAGTCTTCGAGTATACAGGATACCAGTTTCAATTATAACGGACTTCGTCACCTGTAGATGGCGATGCGAACCCCGTTCTTGCGACTTGCGAGGAAGTCGGTTTCGTCTTTCATTTCCCCTTGAGTGTAGATCCATTTCCGCTTCTCGTTCCTCCGCCCTTCTACTCGATTGCTAGCTTTTGCGTATTCCTCGTGGTGTTGGTGTATCTGATATTCCAAGTGCGCTCTCTCTCCCATTTTGAATCCTAGAGCCCCTTGTTTTCCAAGGAATTGTGCTCGGAGGACTGGAAGGGGTGCAGCGTGCTGTTTCTGAGAGTAGGGGATGACGCAGTGCGTAACAAACAGGATATTCGACGTTTCTTTGACTTCTATTACTCTGCTGTTTATTCGTCCAACACTCGGACTTGCACGGACAGGACATCGAACGACGCCATGCAGCTGTATATCTCTTCCTCCAGCACCTCTTCCTCCACGGCCTCGTTAATGAAGGCTTCAAAGGCAATGGCAGTGCTTCCGTAGCAGCCCGTTGACCGCTCGTATCGTCCAATACGTACACTATGGTTGCGGTTCGTGTACTTCATCATCTCGGCTACCACCGCTTCTTCATTCGTCCCTTCCTTCACCGTAACGGTGATGACGGAATTGTAGTAGTCCGCATCCACCGTCCTGTTCTGCACGCCGTGCACGAGCTGGTTCTCATACTCGCGGAGCATCATCTCCATGTCATAGGGAATGTCGCACTCCTTCCTCCGTTCACTCACGAGCGCATAGGCCTGGTCGTATGTCCACCTCCTCTTCCACATGAAGTAGGCAATGGCGCAGGTGGACGAACGCGTTGCTCCGTAGTAGCAGTGGATCAGCACGCTGCGGCCCGAGCGAACGTAGCCGTCGATCGTCTCGTTGATGCCCTCGTAGTACTCTTTCAGCGACAGAGCGCAGTTCTTTCTCACATTGTGTCGTACAACCTCGATGGATTTGTTGTTCAGTTCATACACTTGTTCTGTGCAGTTCACCACCAACGCGATTTGCAGCTGCTCCAACAGGGACTACGGCTCACTTTGGCTCTCCATCCAAACCTCGTTGGTTGCAGCCGCGAGCGTTCCGACGTAAACGTGATCATCGATGAAGGAAAGCAGATCCATGTGGGTAATCTAGTTTCTATGAGATAGCAAAGCGTTCTGGTGCAATAGGATGCACGAGAGTGACAATTCTCTGATTCTTCCGCAGGAGCACACAGACACACTCTGGAATGGGTTCTGTGATCCACTCTCGCTCTATCCGGCGGAAGACCTGATCGCGTGACGGTTGACAAAAAGAGGGGGTATTTTGGTTGAGCGAAAACGGGATGCAGTGATTTCACGTGACCATCGTTTATGGGATGTCATCAAATCCTGTGAAAAGTGAGGACAACTACTCCAAAAGTCCTGCTTCCGTTGAGCCCGTACAATTGCCCATGTCACCTGCCGTCGTGGAAGAGCTGGAGAACGATATTTCCCCGGAGTCCGTGTCTGCGATATCACGGAAGGAGTCCCACCGCGCGAGCGAGCGTGTTCGTTGTGTTTTTCTTCTGTGAGGTGTAGAAACGGCGAGAGCGTCTGAGCACGAGCATGAACACGCTGGATGCTATCATCAAGCAGACACGGAAGTTCACCAACAAGAAGAATGTAAAGCTGGATAAGAACTCGATAATTGAGCACGCCATCGGGTACATCCGGGAGCTGCAGCAGATGAACGAGATGTACGCGAAGCGGCTGGAAGAAGCCTCGAACCAGATTCGCGGTCTCCAGAGAATGGTCATGATGCTCAATAGTACAGTTTCTGCCTCCCCGTTTACGCCTAGAAACGGACCCCTCCAAACCCATGTACCCTATGGCACCGATGGCCTATCATCCGGCTCTGTTCGTCTTACTGGAATGCTTTATGGATAGAGATGACAAGGTCTTGCCGACGTGCCCTTTTCCTCAGCCGATGCCTGCTCCATTGGAAGCAGTGAAGGCTGGTTTTCTCCCCCAGCCTTGGACTCCATCGAGGGTTAATACCGTAGTGGTGGTGTGTGTGGTTTACGCGTAGCCGTCTCCCAGTAGTCCTTTTGATTCGCTGATTAAGGCTGCTCATATGATTCAGAACACAAACCATTAGTTTGGTGTTGCTTGTTGAATAGAAGGAGCAGTAGTGGTGTTGTTTGTTGAATGAAGGGATTGTAATGGGATTGCTTGCTGAGTAAGAGAATCAGAGATGGCATTGCTTGTTGAGCAGAAGGAGCAGTAATGGAACTGCCTGCTGAACAGAATCGCAATGGCACCGCTTGAACACACTACTAAACTTGCTTGAACAAACACACAAACAATACTGACGATAGGCTCCCAAACCCAGCAGGATAGCCCCTAAAACACTAAACACGATACCGTTCATGCGGTGAGAACGCTACTCCTTAACCAAACACACCATCCCAACTTGCTGCTCCTCGATCGACTTCGACGAAATGACCAGCTTCGACTGCTCTCCAAACGTCAGATAGTACTCGCCCTTCTTCTTCTTCAGAAGACCGCGGAGATGAACGTGGTGGTTGGTCCGAAGCGTATCCTTCTTCTCGTACACACTTCGCTCCACGGACCGCTCGCTGGACAAGTGCAAACGGTCTAAATCCGGAGCGTACTCCTCCATCTCCTCTTCCGTCAGAAGCTCCTTTGGACCCTCGACGAGCGACAGGATGGACAAGCTTGGATTCGAAAAGGAGGAGGGCGGAATAACGTGAAGATACTGGCCACCTGGCGTGATCACGTCAAACCGATGCCCCTCGAAGGAAACACGCACTACAATGAGAGTATCAAGCGACGCCCTTACGAATGGAAACGTTTTCCTTCCAGCAGTTGGAGTGATCATCGAAGTTGGTAGAATGACACTCGATGGTTTTCTTCGTCACTGCGGGCTCGTCGCTTCCGTCTTCGACGCGGACAATCTGCAAATGACGCCACCCACGAAGAACCACCTTTCCATACACCTGCGTGGGAATCGTGTCGCTCTCGTCGCTGTTGGCGAGTTTGCGGATGGCTTCCTGCAGGCTGAGGTACTCCGTCCTGTTGAAGAGGGAGGATCTACCGCTAAGGGGGAGACACTGCGAATACTTGACAAGATAGGTGGAGCCGAGCAGAGTGAACATGGTTCCCGAGAACATCAGCGTGTATGAGCCGGTTCGATTCTTCTTCTCCTTTCCACTCGTGATCGAGAGCGCGTGCTTCAACGAGCTCTTGATATCGTGTGCCGTGAATTCGGTCTTCATGGTGAATGAGAATGTGCGTCAGTTCTGTCATTTCACTTCACTCCCTCGTGGAAATACAGGAGTCGATACGAAAGAGCACTTAACGACAATCGCGATTCAGAACACACACGACAATGAAATGGCATACAAATTACAGTTCAGCATCCATCGCTTCCTTCACTCTACGCACGTAGTCTACGACTCACCCCAACGGACCATCCCCTACCACTCTTCTCGTAGCAGCCCGTGCACTTCAGTCCACGCTCCGCAAGGAAAGCCTTCATCTGAGAAATGCGCATCTTCTCGGGAATGAGCGTCTCCTTCGCGGCCTCCTTCTCCGCGCTGTACTTCACGGCGCAGAACTCCGTGTTCTTCTTGTTCAGCTTGCGGATGCAAATGTCCTCGGCAGGCATTCCGAAGGAAAGAGGGCGCGAAACCTCCCTCTTGATGGGGTCGATGTGGTAGCAGATCTTCTTCTGCTCGGGGCTCAGCGACTTCTGCTTGCAATACGCGCCAATCTTCTCTTCGATCGTGACGATGTCTTTCTTGTCCGCCTCCGTCAGTTTCTTCTCGATGCCGCTCACAACGTCGATACACACTACGGCGTCAGCAACCGCACTCAGTTTCACCCTTGCACTCGTCCGCAGTAAGTCGCTTCGCATTGGCCAGCACGCCCAACGACAGCACGAATACGAGTAGAATCAGGCTCTGAAATCGCATGGTCACAAAATGCAGATGATGATAGAAAAGAGTGACTATTTTGGGTTTCCATCGCGCGTTTTCCAATCGAAGCTTCCAAAGCGAAATAGCCGTGGATTCTCCCCAGTTCGGCGTAACGCAACGGCGTAGGGCTCTACCATCGGCAGGAAGCACATCGCCTCTCTCCACTCCGTCACTTCCTTCTTCCATGTGCTATTCTATTGTCTAGGAAGAGGCCGTTGAAAGGACACATTTGTACACTGTTTCACCTCATTCCATGCTTTTCGCTTGGGATCGTTACCGAGTCGCTTTCTACCGCGTGCTCCATACGGAGAATTGCGTACCGTCGTTTTGACTCCACCCATGATCACACCACTCCGTTTTCCCCTCCCTTCTCTCCGTTCGGCACACCCCTCCACTCTCTCCTTGCTACACTCATCGAACGCATCAGTGTCGATCCCCCGTATTCGACCCCACGGTGCTGAGCCTTTTCACTGTATTCTTGTCGACTTCAGATACAGTTCCCACCCGGTTTCGTTACTGTGCCGTTTCCGTCTATCCTCATTTGAATCTCCTGGCTGAAAGCAATGGATCTCGTCGTTGCGAACCGCTTCCGCGTGGGACAAATGATTGGAAAGGGCGCGTTCGGAGACATTTACATGGGAGAGGAAATTGAAAAGAGTGTGCATGTCGCGCGCGAGTGACCCGTAGAGACAGTGATTGCCATCAAATTCGAGCCGACCAAGGCGAAGAGCAAGCAGCTCGCAAATGAGATGAACACATACAAGTGCCTTCGCGATGGAGTCGGCTTTTCAAGCATCTATTATTACGGAACGGAGGGAGAGTACAACGTCATGGCGATGGAGCTCCTGAGTCCGAATCTGGAGGAGCTGCTTCAGTACTGCGGAGGGCAGTTTTCCGTGAAGACGGTGTGCATGCTTGCACAGGAAATGATTCATCGTCTCGAGTTTTTACATAGTTGCGGCTTTGTTCATCGCGATGTGAAGCCGGACAACTTCATGCTGGGTTTGAACTCCACGGCGAACGTTGTGTATCTAATCGACTTCGGATTGAGCAAACGTTACATGGACACGGATAAGAAGACCCACGCTGCGTAGCTGCCTCCCTTCTTCCTCATCTGTAGGTATCGTGAAAACAAGAACCTCACAGGGACTCCGCGCTACGCTAGCATTGCAGATCATCTCGGGATCGAGCAGAGTCGCAGAGACGATCTGGAGTCTCTCGGCTACATCTTTGTGTACTTCCTGAAGGGCAGACTCCCGTGGCAGGGACTGCGCGGCAACACGAAGAAAGAGAAGTATCGACGCATTATGAACAAGAAAGTGAACACGCCACTGGATGAATTGTGTTCCGACCTTCCCTCCATCTTCGAGGACTACTTGAACTACTGTCGCGGACTGCGGTTTAACGAAACTCCCGACTACCGTTACCTCCGTAATCTGTTCATCGACTACATGAAGAAGGAGGGAATCGTGGACGACGGAGTGTACGATTGGATAGCGCCGAGGACGGAGGGCGCGTTCAAGCCGTGGGAGCTGTCGTCACTTTTCGTGTCCGACGGGAAGCTGCTGTTCGGACTGGACCAACCGGGAAGGAGGGAGCTGCGAGACGCCATGCTCAAGTCAGGTGGGTGCGGGCTGTGCGTGTGACGTGTAGAAGTGAACGGCTTCGCCGGTCCGGCGCAGGACAAAGCCCTGCTGCCTTCATTTGACATGGGTCGCAACGCGGACGGGTCGTCCGGGAACCTGCTTACCTCAAAGAAACGCGAGAGTGCTTCCACAACTCGCAATTCGCTGAGCTCTCCGCAATTGTCTTCCTTTATGGGAGCGAGTGATATTCCCAGCATCCGGATTTCAAATGGCACATCGCGAGGCAGCAACCGCGACTCGGCACGAGGGAGCTCCCATCTCACGAAGGGAGACAAGTAGCCAATTGTCTTTGTGTGCTTCCTGTTTGTTATGGAATGACCGTCGTTTCCATTCGCGACGAGGAAGACGCACTAGGACCGAGGAGTCTGCTTCCGGATTACATATTTTCTCCCCCTACCGTCCAGGAGCTTATCGATTCTTCCGAGCAGGCACTACGCGACAAGCCATGCATGACCCACGAGGAATTCACCTTCTTCCTTCTGAAGCTGGCTTCTTTCTTCCAGACTCCTCCAACTCGTTCTTGCTCCCTCTTGTCGTCATGTGTAGTGGATACGTTGCTATCAGCTCTAATTTCGAACGTGCTACAAGTGATGCGTCAGAAGAAGTGCTTTTCGCACGAAAGGAACGCGTCTCTTAGCTTGCTGCTCTGCTCCTATTTGGTGGGCTATGAAACATACACGGATTCGATCATCGATGTGGTGAATAGCGTGGTGGTGAAGTATATCCTCGATTTGAAAGACGAAACGTTGCACCAGTGTCTGGTACAACTGGTCGATGCACTTCTGGAGAAGAACAAGGAGGAGTATCCCATTTGGTTTGATTGGGTGCTTTCCCTCTACGCCATCCATCGCTACTCCGCGCTGACGCAGTTCACGACTCGTGTTGCCTACAGCGACGGGCTGCTTCGTCACATCAAGGAGTTGCTGGATGCGTGTGTGGCGTATCGCTGTGACGACGATGATAGTGATGTTCACTACTCTCTGCACATCATCACGGGTGTCATGGTCAGTGTGAAGTGCTCATGATCTAGGCAATCCTCTTGTACCCTTCTCACAGCCAGTGCTTCTGTAACCTCATTTTGGCAACGCGGAACAAGTGGAATCACGTCTTGGCCGACGTCGACCTCGCGAATCAGAAGCTACGGAAGTCCAGCTGGCACACGCTTCCAGATCACATCTGCTACCTTTTCCAACGGGTCGGCAAGAGGACAACCACTCCGCTACCATGCCCGACGGATGATGCAAATCAGGACGATTTCTGGAGCATCAAACCGTTCGTGCACAGCTACTTGGTCGTGCGAAACGCCTTCTACAGAGGCTATTGCAGCAGCGAATCTGCCCGATCCGACGAGCTGAAGCGCCTCACTGTTGAGGAGCATCAGCTGATCGCGCATCATTACGAGAAGAGTTGCATTGAGTTCGCATGGGAGCCCGTGTACGCCCTTCTCCGTTCCTTCGAGGCGGATTCGGAGTCGTATAACACCGTGCTGTTTTTGCACCTGATTTCTGACACTTCTCTCACTGCCTTGTCGCCGCAGCCGGAATCCTTCATTTCCAGAAATAGCGGGGACGTTTGGAAATGCATTCAATGGCTCCACGCTTTCACGACGGACGAGGCGTTTCGGTCGCAGTCTTCGTTTTACCTCCAACCGTTCCTTCCCTCCAACCCCGCCTTTCCCGCCATCCGGCCCTACGTGTGCTACGCGCTGCGTTTCGTCTCGCTCCGCTCTCCAGAGGACAACGTGATGGCGATTCGGTGGCTGCTTTCGGAAATGGGGAACCTGAAGGACGATTACGATCAGGTCACCAAAACAATCAATCATGTGCTTTTGAACGCTCCACAGCTGAGCTATTTGACATACGCAGTTGGCCTGTCGCAGGAGCTGAATCGCATGATCATTCTCCCTTTCCAGAAGGGACTGACACAGCCTTGTTTCTCCATCCAGAAGACGATTCTGCAGATCCTCGTGCGCGATTCCCCCGATTTCTGGAATTCCACCATTGCGAAGATTGTGAGTCTCTACACGTCGAACACGTTCCGTATGATTTACACCGAGTCCACCGCGTAGTCGTGCAGCTGTGGACTCACGTATAGGAACATCGAGGGATTGAGCGAGCTGATCGACGTGATTCACGACGGGAACCTCATGGACTTTGCGCAGCGACTGCCCTCCCTGCTGGGACCGAAGTACACGAGAAGCAGCTCGGTGCGCACCGCGTGGGTGTGCACCACGATCCTTCAAAAGTGTGTGGAAAGAGTGGGGTGCCACATTCCAGGGTATTACGAGGACATGGCGGTGGAGGGGATGGATATGCTCTATTTTTGCCATTTCGTGCTCTCTCAGGAGGTGCGAAGTGATGATGCGTGGAGTGCGCTGCAAGTCGCGATTACACGCTTTTGGATGCTTCTTGTGGAGCACGTTCCAGAATCCGTGGCATCGTGGCTGGAGGATTGGTATGGAGCGTTGATGGAGAGGAGGGAGAAGAACATCCCCGATATTCGTCCCATTGTGTTGAGGAATTCGCAATTGAAGTCTGAGGAGAGTCATTTGATAGATGTTCTTCCCTGTTGTACGTTTATCCTGAACAAGGAATAGAGGATTTGTTTTAAGAAACGAGGAGGGATAGGTTACATAAAGGAATGGGGTGGATTGATCTGAATAGTGAGCACATGGTGAATTGATCTGCACCCCAAAACACTACACCCCACGATTTGGCAATACGAATGAAGTCGATGTCCCATTACGATGAGAAGAACCATCCACATAGGAATGACTGTGCGCACGTCTTGAGTGGCGCTTTGCGATCTCAGACAGAGAGGACAAAAACTGGGCATCGGCTGACGACGAGTCCTTCAATGGAGGACTCACGTCATCGGAATCACTCGCGTTGCCCACATAAGGCACATTCTGCGACGGCTCTTCCTCAGAATCAATTCCACTCCCCCTTACTGCAGACTGAGTGCGATTCAGATCTGTAGCAACGACTTCCACCGAAGAAGAGCTGGATGATAGGGGAGGTTTCCGTAAGGAGGAACTCCCAACATCGCTGAGAAGGCGATCTGGATCGGTGGCATCCAACTCGTCCTGCGAAAGTGTGGAACCCGCGTGCAATTGACGCGACTTCACACACATCATGGAGTAGGACCCATAGGAGATAGGTCCAAAGAATGCCTCTTGCAGCTCCTTCCACGACTTGTCGCCTTCAAAAACGATGAACTCGCTTGAGAGACTCTGCGATCTCTGGGCAAGATTCACATACTACAGATTACGCTCCATCCCCTGCCCCACAGTGCACGCCATTAGCACGACGACCAGAAGGCACACAGCAACATGCATGAGCCAAACAAACACGACAAAGGAATCACTAGCCCTTCTTTTTGCTCATTCTCCACGTGTCGTCGCGCGAAGGAATGAAGAACACGGGCTTCAGCTTCTCCTGCTTCTTCTCCTTGGACAGAGTCTTTCCGCTGGCCTGCTTGTAGAACTTCGGCGCCAGCTCGATCAACCACTTCGGGTCTATTGCTACGAGTGACAATCCCCTCACAGAACGTACACATCACGTTCATCATGTACTCCCTCGACGTCATCTTGATCTGATCGTAGCACACCCACTCCGGCTCTCGACCCTTCATCGACGACGACGGGTGCAGGTACACCAGATTGCCATCCAACAGCGTCTTGTACCCCTCCTGGTCGCGCTTCGCCACATTGGTGAAGTACCCGCTCAAAATGGACTTCTGCACTGCCTTGTAGTCGTGTCCGCTGGAGAACACCCTCATGTGGTACCGGTTCATGATGCGCTCCAGCTGCTGCCGCACGTCCGCCGCGCGCTTCAGACTGCGCTCCTGCAGGAAACGGTCGTCGCACCACTTCTTGCTCCTGCCGTTCTGTACCCACGCGTTGTAGATCGTCAACAGCGTGATGTGGTCGCCCTCGCTCGAGAATAACATCGCGTGCTTCTGGTCCGCCTGCACCTGCTTGTCCTTCGGGCGAATGTAGATGTTCTCTGCCGACAGCATCGACACCACCGTCAGCACCTCCGACGAGCACCCCAACTCCTCGCTCTTCAGCAGCGCCTTCGAAAGTTGGGGGTTGAGGGGGAACTCCGCCATCTTTCGGCCCAGCGGCGTGAGCAGTCCGTCGTCGTCCAGACAGTCCAGCGTGTACAGGCGCTCCATGGCGTTGACGAGCGACTGCGTGGACGGCGGGTCCATGAAGTCGAAGTGGATGAGGTCGTTGATCCCCATCGCCTTGAGCTGCAGCACCACGTTGTCCAGGTTGGCGCGCTGGATCTCGGGGATCGAGTTCGGCAGCATCTCGTTCTGGTATGCGCTCTCCGTGTACAGGCGGAAGCACACGCCGGGGCCCGTGCGACCGGCACGACCTGCGCGCTGGTTGGCGGAGTCCTGGGAGATGGGTGTGACGACGAGAGAGTCCATTTGCGACTTGGGGTTATAGACGGACTGCTTGCAGAAGCCGCTGTCCACCACGAAGTAGATGCCGTCGATGGTCAGCGACGCCTCCGCGATGTTCGTCGCCACCACCACCTTGCGCGTGCCCTCGGGCGTCGGCGCGAAGATGCGCTGCTGCTGCTCGTACGTCTGCGCGCCGAACACGGGGCAGAGCTCCATGGGCGGGATGGAGTCGTCGCCGCACTGTCGCTGCCGCTCCTCCAGCATCTAGTCATCACTGCATCACAGCACGCGCACCTCGCACGCGAACTCGATCTCCTCCTGACCCGTCAGGAACACCAGCACGTCGCCAGGACCCTCCTCGCGGTTGATATCCCATACCGTCTGAATTGCCGCCTCCACGTAGTTCGTCTCGGGCGCCGACAGGTACCGGATCTGCACGGCGAAGGTGCGCCCGCTCACGTGCACGATGGGCGCGTCGTTGAAGTACTTGGAGAACTTCACGTCGTCGAGCGTGGCGGACGTGATCAGCAGCTTCAGGTCCTTGCGCTTCGCCACCAGCTCCTTCAGCAGGCAGAACAGCACGTCCGTGTGCAGCGTGCGCTCGTGCGCCTCGTCCAGGATCAGCACGGAGTACCGGCTCAGCGTCGGGTCGGCGAGGTACTCGCGCATCAGCATGCCGTCCGTCATGTACTTGATCACCGTGCGACTGCTCGTCCGGTCGTTGAAGCGCACCGAGAAGCCCACCTCGTCGCCCAGACGACATCCCACCTCCTCCGCCACACGCGCGGCGACCGACGTGGCGGCCACGCGACGCGGCTGCGTGCAGCCCACCATTTTGTGCCCGTTGATGCCCGCCTCCACGATGTACTGCGTGAGCTGCGTGGTCTTGCCCGAGCCCGTCTCGCCCACCACGATGAGGATCGAGTTCTCCTTGATCGCCTTGATCAACACATCGCGCATACCGAACACGGGCAGGCTGCGGCGCTGCTCCTGGATCGACAGGCTGCTGCGCGCCACGGGCTTCGGCGGGCGCGGCGTGGGCGGGAGCGCGGGCGTCTTGTTGGCGATGGCGGTGGGGTTGAGCGCGCGCACCTCGCTGGAGAAGAGATGGATGCCGCCCTCGGGCATGGGGTCGTCGAAGGAGGAGGCGAAGTTCTACACGTCACGCCACGCACGCACACACACCTCGGGCAGCTTCTCGCGCTCCTCGCGCATCTGTCGCTCACGCAGCAGCTTCCGCTCCTGCATCATCGCCTGTCCCGCGAGCGCGTTGCGCGCCATCGTGCCTTCGGGGTTCTTCACGATCTTCGTGGGCTCTAGGTCCAGCTTCACCAGCTTGTGGTCGCTCAGGAACGGCGCGATGTTCTGCTCCACCTCGATGTTCACCGCCTCCTCCGGCGCGAAGTCCTGGTCCACGCCGCCCATGTCGTACTGCGCCAGCAGGCGCTTCTGCTCCTCCGCGCTCATCACGCCGCTCGCGATCAGCTGCTCCATCTCGAAGCGCTCGTACGACGACAGACGCTTGCGCTTCACGGGCGGCAGCGGCGCGCGCGAGGGCGGGTCGGCGTAGCTGGAGGCGCGCGGTGCGTCGTACTCCTCGCCGGTCTGTTGGTCCACCGCCTTCATGCTGAGACTGACCTTGTTGCCGGCGACCTGGATCACCTTCACCTTCACGCGCTGGTCGCGGTGCAGCACGTCGCTGGGGTGGCGGATGCGCTCCTGCGCGATGTTGCTGATGTGGCACAGGCCCTCGCGGTAGGGGTACACGTCCACCAGCTCGATGAACGCCCCGTAGTCCATGATGCTCTTCACGCGACCGTCGTAGATGCGGTCCACGACCAGCTCGAGACGACTTGCGTGGTGACGAGAGTGGCTGCGAGAGTGGCTGCGAGAGTGGCTGCGTGAGCGTCTGCGTGAGTGATGATGTGAATGATGTCGAGAAGGAGAATGGCGTCGGGAAGAGGAACGACTGCGGGAAGAACGACTGCGAGAATATCGCCTCGAATGCGAGTGATGACGGGAATGAGAACGGCCGCTCGAAACGGAACGCTCCCTCTCCTTCCTACGCATAACACCACCGAAACGCAACACACCCCATCGTCTCCGAGGAATTGACTTCTACAGGAACGGGCGTCGTATTCTGCAACGCTAGACCAGGAAACTGAGCTTCTTCACGCCTCCGCGACGCGTTCTGCACTTCCTTTTCCTGCTCGGTTTTGGATTTGGGGTAGAGATAGTGAATCGTCTCAAACAGCTGATTCACGAGCGCCTTGTCGAGGGCCAGTTCCTGTTTCTGCAACGTCTCGTAAAAGGAGTAGGCATCCGTCGATTCCATGGCGAGATGGATCAAAAACTATTCGTCGCTCACTACTATGCACGCCCTACTTCGGCAACATCCTTGTTACTGAAACCAAGATGAGTCTCAAGTTCCTTGCAAACCTTCGACACGATGGACAGGTACTTCATCTTCTGCACCGTGTTCATCGCTTCGGGCTCGATAAACTTGCTCATTGCTTGAATTTGGTCAAAACAAACAAGGGACACAAATCGCCCCGATTTTGCACTTCACTCCATTCCCGCTTACATGCCAGCAGTAAATCTATCAATCAGTCAATCAAAACACACCAACGCCATGGAGATGTCCTTCGACTTGATCTTCTCCTTCAGGTCCTCCATGTTCTTCACCTCCAGCTTGCGAATGTCCTCCATGGACAGCTCGTGCCAGCTGTCGATCGCCGCAACCATCTGTCTCTCCACCTGTCTTCGCATCTCTTCCCCCCGTCACTCCTACCTGTTCATGTAGCACTGCTGACTGTACACCATGTTCTCTCCAATGGTCTGCAGACCGAAGTACTTGAAGTCAATGTGAAGCAGCCAGTAGTGGCAAGAGATGTTCTTCTCGTCTACAGTTCATACATACAACGCATTGCGCACCCCAGGTGTGGTACCAGCCGGGAGTCAGAGGTGTGTTGGGAATGCTCTTCAGCGTCAGCTTGGTGAGGTCCTACGCCGTGACAGCGTCAGTGCACGACAACCTCGCTTGCGGGAATCACCTCCTTCTTGTACACGTCGCACATATCGTAGTAGTCCACGTAGCGCGCGTTCTTGTCGCTCTCCGACAGATTGAACACGTTGTCGCTCTCGCCCTGCACGTCATTACACACAGCATTCATGCACTCTGTCGTGGTTCAGGATCTTCGACTCCAACACGATGTGGAACTTCTTTCTGTCCAGGAACTCGTTGGTGAACACCGCGAAACGGTAATCGGGAGCAGTCCAGGCTTCCTCCACCAGCGTCATGGAGGCTATGCGTTACACACAAGCAGAGGGACTACAGCGCGGAAGGAGCTTAGCGAGCCACGAGGGGACCTTCGACGTCACAATGTACCTAGTCCTCAGCTCCCGGGGTGGAAACTACTTCTTGAAGGTGTACTGGCCCTTGTTCTTGGGAATAGAGTATCCGTCAATGTCGAACTGGATGTGGCCGTCCGTGTTGTCGTAGCTAGAGATGAACACGAGAACGGAGGATACGTACGGCTCGTTCTTTTCCCACTCCACGCCCTCGCCGCCTCCGGTGGCTTCCAGGTTGGCTTGCATGACCATGTACAGATAGCCGATGTTGGGGTCTTCGACGCAGTAGGGAAGAGGGGATCTGAATTCGAGAAGCATTGTCTACAAAGAACTGGAGCGGATAAGAGTTGTATGAATCTGTTGTGGAACACACGTAGAGCCGTTATGAATCGCTTCAAAAGCCGTTACGAAGCAGCAGTAAGAACAATTGTGAAACAAAGAGAACGAAAAGGAGCAACGACGACAGAACGTCGTGTCAAAGATCACAGATAGGCATCACTCGATCGATTACAACAATCGACACATTTACACTTATCGGTGCAGTACCGTCCGGCCTGGAAGCAAGAACAGTAGTTCTTGTTGCACTGGCTCTTCTGGCACGAGCACCCACATTCCTTTCCCTCCTTCTTCAGTTGTTTCGTGCGGAGGGAAAGACTCCTCGCTTTTCGGAGTACTTGCTGTCGCTCCACAGAGTCACATTTGTTCATGCATTTCACGCACTCGCATTCCGCCGTGCAAAAGCGACCCGCTCGCAAGCAGTTACAATACAGTTTCAGGCACCGTGTTTTGGAGCATGTACAGTGCGTCGCGAGCGAGTGGGAATGCGCTGTCGGTTCTTCCGCGGCTGGAGCGTTTCGCCACGGGAATGATGAAGTGCCCGTTTGCGGGCTGATGAATACGGATTGGATAAGCTGGATGGGCTGGCTTGAAGAGAGCTGGATGGACGGTAGCATGCAAGAAGGCGACGACACGGTGAGATTGCAGCTCTTCTGTTCGGGCGGCACTTGAAAAACAGAAGAATCGCACACGCTGGGGCTGGGAGACACGACTAACGTGGAGTAGGCTCCACCGCTATTCGCTCCAGTAAACTGACTTCCAGAGAAGGGAATAGGGTTGATTGAACTAGCGGTCACACGAACGCACAACGCGTACACATTACTACAAAGGGGAACGTCCTTCCTTGAAACCACTTGCGGAGCCACAACTGAAACTGTAGCAGAATTCGGTAAAATCTACCGTTCAGAGAACGACAACGAGGCAACAATAGAGAACGACACGGGCCCTACAGGATTGGTTGAATTGCGCATCGTCGGTTCCGGGGATGGAGGAAAACGCTCGCTTTCGCACGGAAGGACGCAGTTGTTGGGTTGCATAGAAAAAGGAAGCGGCTGTCTAAGAACGTTGTCGCTGCCGAGCTGATCGCTGGTACACGTCGCGCTCATCGCGTACGGCGAGCTGCTGCTCCGCGCCTCGCCGCCGTACGGAAACCCTTCATTCACGCCGGTTTGACGATTTACGGCTGATTGCTCACTTGTGTCGTGTCCTAAAAGATCCTCGCGACCGTTTGAAAGAAGGACGCTGTCTATTGCCGGAGAGTGGTCATTCTCTGTGTCCCCACTTTCCATAACAATGCGGATAAACTACGCATGAGGAGCGAGTCGAGCACGCCACCGAACGAGGGAAATGCCACCGAGAAACAATCGACGAAAAAACGTTGACGATAGCCGGGAAAAGCACACCAATACGATACCGTGCAACACCGCTCACTCCAGTGAATGGAGCACTAGAATGATGCTGAGAATATGACGCTTTCCATTTGACGCACGAAATACCTCAAACGCACGAATTCGATTCCCAACAAACAGCACCGTGCTAATGCAATCTACTATAATTACACAGTTTGAGGACAGCTTCGTTGAAGGCGTACATAGACACGTCGCGTTTCTGCAAAAGACTCTACCATTCACACATCCATCCCGCCCTTACTGCCGCCCTTTCCATCCCTTCCGACTCCTTGATGCGATAAAAGAACTGGCTGAAGGGGGTCCAAAAGGCCTCCTTCTTATACTCGTACAAGGCGAACAGCAGCGACAGCGGCGTGGCGCTCGTCTCGTACACCAGATGATACGCGTTATGGTCCGACACCGATTTCAGGCACTGCAGCACCACATCGCCATAGATCTGGTTAATCTCCGCCTCGGCTGCCTCGGAGCCCTTTCCTAACCCACTCAGCGTAACCAGCGTTTCCAGGAAGGAAGAGGCCGCCGCGACGAGCTTCTGCTGGTAGGAAGTGAGTGTCGCCAGACACAGAAGAAGGAGGGAACGCAAGGATGAAACGCCCTGGATGAAGACGGGGTAGGCACGCATCACGTCACGCAGCGAGAGCAGCAGAATCTACACGTCAAGGGAAGGGAAGGAGACAACGGAGAGCGCGGTGGCAGTTTCACTGAAATCGTTCTCCTTGTCCGTGTTCGCGACCAGCACGGTGGTGACCGTGTTCAGTGCATTCGAAATGGTGGGGAGGAGTGGGGCGACGGCAGCGGGAGGGAGGTGGAGTTGCGCGGCAAGGAGCAGGTCGCTAAACACGCGGATGCAGGGGTAATACCCGCGGTTGAGGATGAGGGGGAGGAGTGTGGCGCAGAAGGGCGCGACGTCGAGCGAGGCGAACTGGATGTTGTGGAGGAGGAGTTGGACGGTGACGGCGACCCACGTGGTGAGAGCGTCGCTAGGGGTGAGGGAAGTGTGTGGGGGTTACTCGGAGAGGGTGTTGTTGTTGTTGAGTGAAGTGTTGAATGAGGTGGTTGTGTTGAATGAAGTGTTACTGAGTGAAGCGTTGGAATGGAAGGAAGCATCAGCCACCTCAGAAACAGCACCACCCTCAAGGAGGAGAGGAAGCGCCCGCAACAACTCGCTGCACACGCGCGTGTACACGGCGTTATCATCCGGGAACAACTCCTTGTGGCGTGTGACCACCAGCTGGATCGCCTTCAGTCTGTACTCCACGTCCTCCGCACGCTGCACGGTGCGCACCAGATCCACGAACCACTCCTCGCGCTGCGGCAGGTTGCACAGTCGCACCAGCGTCACATCTCCCTCCAACACGGACAGCGAGGTGGGCGGCTCGCGCAGCAGTGAATCTGTACATGAAACGCCTCAGGCGGAGTCACAGAACAGAGTGGGGTCACACTCTTTGCAGGTGGACGCGCCGAACTTCACCAGCGCCGTGAACGCCGCACCAGCATCCGCACGGGCCTAGAGATGAAAAGGGTGGGCCCACACCGACAGTGGAGGCATAGGAGAAGACGGCTGGAAGAAGGTGAAGGAGAAGGGCGGAGGAGGTGGAGATAGCGTGTGCGAGCTTGGTGACGAGAAGGAAGAGAGAGTGTGTGAGACAGGACACGGCGAGCAAGGAGGGCAGGGTTTGGAGGAAGCGGAGAAGCTCCTCGTTCTCGATGTATTCCATGTCGCTGGCGAGGAAGCAGAGCACGAAGATCATTCCCTCCAACTCGCAGAGCGACGACGATGTGCGGAGGCACAGGTCGATGCGGTGCAGGACGACATACAGCGTGTCCTCCTCGTCGGAGTTGTGGCTCAGTTTGGTTATCACTCTCTACCCCTCAGCGCCACCCACTCACCCCACCCCGATTCGCTGGCGCAGCGCCTGCGCCTCCGTGGACGGCGTCTGCTCCAGGAGGTCCCCCGGCAGCGTCATATCCGCGAGCAGCGCCGTCAGACACATCTGGAGATAAGGAGGGGGGTGAAGACGCACCTGGTACTGGGCGAACAGAGGCGAGTTGGCGCAGGGCGTGACGCCGTTGCACAGAATGGATTCAAAAAAGGTCAGAATTCGGTCAAGCATGATGTGGTCGCAGTTGTTCATCAGACGAATCAGCAGATCGAACGCGTCTTTGATGACGCACTCTGGCGCGGAACAGTATTCCTCGAAACACGTCTCGATCAAACAGCACAGCACGGAAATCACCGCGGTGAGCACCGACGAGTGGGGATGCTCCTCGAAGGCGTACAGTGATACGGGTGCGTCTTGATAATCAAAGACGGCTTGCACGGACAGGACGGAGGAGGCGAAGTCGAGAAGGAGTTGGGCGTTGGAGCACTCTTCGATTAGCGTGCAGAAGGAGGAGCTGACGTAGCAGCAGGAGGAAGAATCGCACAGCAGCTATAGATGAGGACGATGGCGCGATGCGACCCCGGTCAGAGAATGGAAGAGAACTGGAAACTGGGATGCGTGCTCCAAGCGAATCGCTTTGATTGTCACCCAGCTCTGAAAGGTCTCGGCACAAATCTGCTACGCGTCAACGAATCAAGAAAGAGGAACGTGAAGGGAGGCATTCTCAATAAACGTATTCAGAACGGACAGGACATCCGAGGAAAAGGAGGAGAGACGCGTCTCGTTGAATTCGGCGAAGTACGCTAGCGATGGGAACTAATCGTCAACGCTCTTCACGAACCGCACTCTTGGATCCGTGCACTCCTGTGGAAGTTGACAGAGATAGCTTAGAAACATGTAGTACGCATTTGCCGCCAAGAGCGTGGAGGAGAGAAAGGGAAACAGCTCGTTCTGTTCCACGGACAGAAGCGTAATTGTAGAAAAGGCGGTTGCAAGCAAACGAGACAGGGTTTCATCTACCATTCAAGCAGGCCCTTCGAGAATACCGTTTTGCACAATGGGAACGAGCGACTGCAGGTCGCGAAACACGCCGTCCTTTTCCTCCGACGCCAAGGACGAGAAGGAGGCGTGAAGGAAACTACACTGGAAGTGGCTCGCGGTGCTTACCCTAGCATTGTGTTCAACGCAAATGTAACGTATTGGCGATTCGCGCTCGTCTTGCAGATGTCCACGCACTCCTTCCAAACGCCGTCCTGTTTCTGCCAGCTCTGTAGCCACTGATCCGCAATCGTCACCTGCGCAGAGTCGATTGGGTTGTAGAGCATCTAGCGCAATTACGGAGAAGCGCTCGTTCATACGTCAATCATGCTCAGCACGCCCTCTATGTTGCTATCCGTATCGCCGGTATTCATCTACTCGCTCATAGATGGGAATGAGTGGGACGGGGTTTTGGCCGAGTTTCCATGGTTGCATAGTACTAGGGTACTAATAATCCAGATCAAGTACTGGTAGTTGCAGTCGAGGGTTCCAACAAACAAGTGTGCAAACACAGAAGGAGGTAGCGGACTAAGGAAAGCGAGCTGAAAAGGGAATGAAACTACTTCTTCTTGGAAAGCGAATAGAGCTTGTTGATGACGCTTTTGAGAGAACGACTCTTCACGATATCCAGTTGGCGCTTCTCCAGCTCCCCGCGAATGTACAGCACATTCGGATCGGTCGAAGAAGCTTCTTTGTCTTCGTAGAGCGTCATGTGTATGAGAGCGGCAATGGCGTTAATCTGCAAGTCCGGTGCTCTCTCGTGGAGATCGTAGTACATACGAATAATGAATTCTCCCTCCTCGGGCAAGAAGTTCTGTCGTTTCTCGATCTGCTCGTCCGTAACGATCGTCGCGTTGGCGATCAGCTTCCTCAACTTGATTGCATACACCTTGCCGCGGTACTGGAAACGGAATGCATCCGCATCGTCGGGGATGACAGGAATGCTGCCGCTCGTTTCTCTAGCGTAGAGTACGTTGTTCACCAAATGAGGAATGATAGGAGCGGTGTTGTTCATTCGCATCTTACTTGTGACTCCGGGATACATCGCGTTGTTCACCGTTGGAGGAGTGACAGGAACGGTGTTGTTCATTTGCACTTCACTCGTAACTCCGGGATACATCGCGTTGTTCACCATTTGAGGAGGAAGGGCTGGACTGGGCATGACGGTTTGGTCCATCGCAGGAGCATTCTGCAACGGGGGTAGAGCGATGGAGGAGGTCCTGCTCAGTGTGGGGATGTCCGTTTTATGCGATGATGGGAACTGTTCCTCGATAGGAAAGGCAACCGGAGAATATGGGTAGCGGCAATCTTGGAAGTCATCCGTCGCATGACTGTTTTGAAGAAAATCGCCTCCCTCATCTTCTCCGCCTCTGCCGTTTGTTTCCATCTTAAAGTCTTGCAAGTTGAACAGACCTTGATTGCTGGACAACGACATCGTGCTTGAATCTCGCTTGATCGAAGAGGAGCCGAAATTGATGCTGAACTGCATGGAGTTGGGGTCTGGCGCGTAGTTGGCATCGTCGTTGCTGTCATGTGTGGCTGAAGCGTCTAGCAATGAGGATGTGTGAAGCATGTAAACCAATTGAGGGAGAGCGGTACTGGGGGGAGGACGGGTAATCGAAGGGGTTGGGGTTGGGAGGGGTGTCCATGCTTAGCAAATTGGGAAAGAAATTGTATGGGGAAATGGAAGAGGAGTTTCATTCTTGTGATGGATTTGTTCGTTAGTGTTGACGAGGTAATGGAAGCAAAGGAGCCATTCTTCTTTTTAAGATGGAAGTGTGTAATGAGTTGTGCTGGCTTTCGTTTCTGTTGGGTGATGATTACCTGAGAGAGGGCGTTGAAGAGGATAGAGTGACGGTGAGAGTGACGGGGTGGAGAAGGGGTGTGGGAACAAAGAGAGGCGTCATAGAGATGACGATGAGAAACCGCTTCAGAAGGAACCCTTCTTGTATCAGTTGCGGTTGTAGATGAGATTCAAAACGACTTTCTCGTCGAGGGCCTTGCTCTTCTTGTTCTTCTTGTTCTTCTTACTCCGCTTGTCCTTTGATACATCCTTCGCACCAGAACCATCCTTCCCATCCGAACCAGTCTTCCCTTCAGGGTTCTTCTGTTCTTTGAGCTTATCATAGATGTCTTTCGCAATCTCGTTGATTTTGCGTTTACAGCCAGTCTGGAGGTCGCGGTAAAACATTTCCATAACGAAATCCCTATCCTCGTCGGACCACTTGAATCTCCCATTACGCTTATTAGAGCCAATCTTTGTCATTCTTCTTTGACGGCGTTTAGGCTCAGAAGGCATGAAGGGGTCTTCACTGCAGGGTAGAGCACAGACAACACTCTCGTTACCCCCGGACGATTCATCGCGCTGGTTAGATGGAAAGTTCTTCAGAGTGCCAGAAATGGGCCACTCTGGATCGTTACAATCTAATCCAGGAGAAGGGTTGGAGTTCTGCGCAATGGGTCTTCCAGTGTCAATACGATTCAATGCCTGAAGACACAGAACTAGAAATGATAGAAACGGCCCATGACTGACGATTATTGTTGTCGTCGCTGTTATTCACGAGTATGTTCATATAATCGCTATCAAACATCGAATCTACCCAAAACAGGTCACTAGCTTAAGGATTTACTGAGAAGTCATCTCGAAGCAGAAACGGATTTTCATTAGCAAAATACCCCCTATTTTTGTGTCAAGAGAAATAGAGAAGAACTCCTCATTGCAGCACTCACACAGATCTGTAATCCACTTCCATACCAACAAATCGCTATATAGACCAAGGATTGTGGATCATTCTTCCTCACATGTAGACTCGACCAAATCGCCATGTACCGACTTGTTCGGAAACAGTAGCCTATCGACAAAGTCCAAACATATCTAGATTGTTGAATCTTCTGTTTAACAACCCAATCACCACAAAGCGAGGCAAATCAGCCGCAACACATGAAATGGAAAACAATAACACCTACCCATTCTCCGTTTGTAAGGAATGAACGCAAGTGATTGCACTCACTCTTTCTGAGTAACGCAGCAAAGAAATGAATAGATATCGTTTGAAAACAATTACGAGCCTCTCAAACATAGTAAATACGAGGTGTTGAGCAGCATCGCTCTTTGCGATGAGTTCTGTTATTGATCACAGTCATCACCACGTCCACATTAGCTTTCTTCCTGTAAGGGTTCCTCTTTGTCGCTTTATGGATACAACGGAGGATTTCCTTCACTCTCTTATCACTCCCCATCCCTCCATAGACATATAGCTCATTGTAGATTCTTGGTGCTATCTGCTCGACTGTACCCTTCTTCCCCTTTTCTCTGAGAGATTTCCTTTCAATCTCAACATGCTCCAGAATCCACTCCCTCTCATCATCCACAAAGGAGTACTTTGAACACATCTTCTGCATCTTCTTCTTGGCAGTCGTTCTCATCTTCTGCTTCTTCTTCTTGGCAGTTGCTCTCATGCCGCCAGTTGTAGACCCCATTCTCGTAGTTTGAGAGAGCTCAGGGTTCGCTTCATAATTAGGGCATTCACTACCCGTGGAGTTTTCACCGGATGAAAAAGAAAGAGCAATAGAACCATTCGATGACGGCTCCACGACGGACGACTCGGATTCCTCCGAATAGTGGCTGTTTCGCGGAAACTTGGGTTGTCTCACCTCAAACATCTCCTTCAACTCATGGTATAACGTCCCTCGCATTTCCTGAGAAAGGCTCCTAAGCCACTGCCTTATTGCTTCTTCATTCATATCCTGGAAGGATGAGTCACTTGGAACTAGGGATAAAAGACAGCCAGCACGCCTTACGATTCATATGGTTTGACTCTGTACCAGCGATGTGACTCACATAACTGTTGTCACTGTTCATGATAAAAACAAATTTGAGAAAGGGATGGTCTTGAACAGGGAATTGTTATCGATAACAAATCCTCCCATTCAAGACCGTTTCTTACTCGCATACCCCCACTCATCACCGTACACGCATTCTTCCTCACAAACACTCAATCCCCACCGACTATGGACCCAGTTCGAGAAACACCAAATCCAATTCACGCATCAATCAGTAACACACGCCACAACACAACATAACTCAGCAATACAGAACCCACCCCACGCAAAAGCCTCAATGACACCATGCATGTCGTTCACCCCCTTACCCACCTCTTTCTGCCACACGACGTCCTTGTCAAAGCTCCTTTTCGCAGTTATCCCTTCCATGGCTGAATACATTTCCGCGCAAACAGGCCAGATCCACATCGATCTTCACGGGCGATCGCTTGACGACCTCAGTGTCCTTGCCCGTGATCGTCTTCTCTACAAGCCGCGCTACCCCAAATGTCTGGATAACCCCGACACCACTTCGGTGCCCGTTTCGTCCCCCTCTCACTCCTAGATATCCGAGTACGATCGCACCACCATCCACGACAAGGATGCCCAAATCCTGTACCATTACTTCCCCAACACCATCAAATTCCCCATCATGAAGATTACCAAGTGCTGCTGAAACGGTGGGTTGATGATTAGGGGCAAAACGAGAACCAACCCCATGAACATCGGCGTCGTGTTCTGCGGGCGCCAGTCCTCGGGAGGCCACAACGTCGT
>ERZ1106948.295-NODE-295-length-25193-cov-6.614926_pt1 | contig 25193 bp, 17 predicted proteins | sample MGYA00403673_ERZ1106948 | MGnify/ENA primary metagenome ERZ1106948 (study PRJEB35170, sample SAMEA104062409) | human gut metagenome | biome: human gut; feature: human-associated habitat; material: faeces | place: Denmark | collected 2012-05-07 ...
CGATCTAGGGACTCGAACCCCCGGCCTACTGATTCGTAGCGCACGCCGGGCGATTCCCTCAATTTTTGGAAGTTACGTTTTAACGTCATTTCTCTGCGATGCATCGCAGGTTTTGAACTTTGAGTTTCTGCACCCTTTGTCCGATTTTGCAACGATTTGCACCCTTTGCACGTTTTGAAACCGTGCAAAAACCGTGCAGAAACCGTGCACTTACTCCCAGACAAATGAAAAATCGATTTATCCGACAACGACTTGACGGCATTGGTTTGCGTGGCCGCACACCAAAATCAAGTCCAGGAGGGGTATTCTACCTCATGCCGTGATCAGTGCCATGAGGTAGAACTCCGTGGGAGTTTCATCTTCTGTGGGCAGAATGGTGATCTCCACAGTATGGGTCTTCTGCTCACCATGGTGGAGGATGGGCTGGAGATACAGGCAGTCGCCCCAATCCTCATCGAAGTTGCCGTCCAGCACAACGGCGTGAGCGGTGTCGCCGTCCAGCACCAGCTGTGCCCGCAGCGCCGGGCGGCGGATGGTCTTGCGGTACTGCACTGCAATGCAGGAGGCATCCACTTCAAAGGTGATCTTATCCCCGGGCTTCTGGCCGATCCAGCCGTTTTTCCAGTGGTCCAGATGCCCCAGCTTTTCCTCCGGGTCTGCCCGGAAGCCCTCCAGCTTGGGGGAGAGCTCCCGGATGGTCAGCCGCCGGGCGTTCTCGTAGGCGTTGGCGGTGAGCGGTGCCGGGAAGGCAGGCTCCTGCTCCGGCTCTTCCCGGTGGGCGTTGACTGCCTCCAGCAGCTTGATGATCTCCCCTGCCACCAGACCGTGACCGTAATCGTTGGGGTGCAGTCCATCGGGGCTCAGCAGGGTGCGGCTGGCATACTTACCGGCACGCAGATCCTTGTAAATGCTGTCTCGGATGCTGACGTGGGGCACACCGTAGTGGTCGCCCACGGCGTTGTGCTCGTCCTGTGACGTCTCGCCGGTATCGTAATAAATGTTGTTCAGCAGCACCACCGCCGGGTGAGAGGGCCATGTGAGCAGCTTGCGGACAACACCCTCGTAGGTTTCCTGCCGGAAGGGGACGTCCAGATCGTTGACGCTGAAATCCACTACCACAAAATCCGGCTGGTACATCAGCACATCGGTTACGGCACGGGCAACGCCATAGTGGGAGCTGGTGCCGCCGATGCCGCCGTTGACGTAGTGGAACTTCGACTGCGGAAAGGTATCCACGAACCACTGGTACACCCGGAAAGCGTAGGCATTGCCGGGCTGGGTGGAAAGGCTGCCCTGGGTGATGGAACCTCCCAGAAAGCCGATGGTCAGTTCCTGCCCTGCCGCGGCACGGCGGAACAGTTCTTTCAAGCGAGCAAAATTGGACGTATTCATTCTAAAACTCCTCCCTGATATGCACTATGGATAATTTTTGCCGCCGGACGGTCGGACACGGCGTAGGCACTGACTGCTCTGGTGTCGGCAGGCCAGTCCCACGCGCCAAAGCCCATGACCCACGGACGCTTGGCGCAGGCGGAAAACATTGCCTCATACCAATCTGCCTGCTCCAGATCATTCCGTGTTCCCTTCAGCTCCCAGTTGTTGGGCACGGCAGAAGAGCCGGTGATATTCATGCAGCCTGCCTCGCTGAAGAGGACGGGCTTTTTATATTTCCGGCTCACCACCTCGATGCGGTCCAGCTGGTTTTCCCAGTCCTTCAGGGGGTAGTAGCCGCTGGAGGCGATGCAGTCCACGGCATCCCACCAGTTCACATGGTCCTCGCCGTATTTATCGCAGTTATAGCTCACCGGGCCGTGGTACTGCTGGCGCACGGCGGCAATGAGGGCGCGCCACTCCGTTTCCCTGTGCTCGGTCATGGTCATCTCGCAGCCGGTCAGGAACAGCCCACAGCCTTCGGCTTCGGCAAGAGCCGCGTAGTGGGTCTGGAAGGCGGTGTAGTTGGCAAACCATCCGCTCCACTGGGTCTCGCAGGGTACATCGTGGTCAAAAAAGCTGATGCGCGCCCGCCACACGCCGTTGGCACAGTTGACGGTGGGCTTCAGCGCCACCTGCAAACCCAACTGCTTGGCAAAGCGGATGGCACCGCACAGCTCCTCGTCTGTGGGGGTGGCATCGGTGCGCCAGTCGATCTCCTCACTGTAAGGGCCAGACTGTATTCCAGAGGGCGACAGGATGACCCAGTTGGCGGCGGTGGCTTCCACCATGGCTGTCATGCTGCGGTGGGCAGTCTCGCTATTCAACACGCCCCGCCGGGGAAAGGGTGCAAAATTCACCCCGTAAAAGTTATGTTTCAGCTCCATGACATCTTCCTCTTTTTCTCAAAAATCAACGTCAAATTGCGCAATAAGTATAAGACAGTTTTGGAAGTCCCGTCAATATGCCGTTTCATTTTCAGCGTATGGTACAAGGAGAGGGGCAAAGCACTGGTCAACCTGACCTGAAAAAAGCCCCTGCACCGGGAGGTGCAAAGGCTAAACTAAATTTTAGGTTTTTGTTAGCTTACGCATTTAGCTTGCGATTTTGGGTAGAATCTGCTATGCTTCAAGCAAAAACCAACGGGAGGGAACAGAAAATGGAGCAACTTACAACTGCGACGCTGACCCAGCTGCCGCAGGTGCGGGCACTGGGGCGGCACACCGGGCGTGACCCGCTGACCCTGTTCTGGACAGCCAGCGGCATAGAACTGGAATTTACCGGCAGTGAGCTGTGGGTGGATCTTTTCGCCGATTATGAAGTGGTAGAGCCGTGGGTCAGCGTGGAGCTGAACGGCGCATGGGTGGCACGGTTTGCCGTGAACCCCGGCAAAAGCCGGATCTGTCTTTTCCGGGGCATGACACCGGGCAAGGCAAAGCACCTCCGGCTGCTAAAGGATGTGCAGGCCATGCACGATGACCCGGCGCATCTGTTGCAGATCACCGGGCTGGAATATGCAGGCGGCGAATTTCTGCCCCTGCCGGAGCCGCAGTATCGGCTGGAGTTTGTGGGCGACAGCATCACCAGCGGCGAGGGTGCCATCGGGGCCAAGCCGGAGGAGGACTGGGTGGGAGCCTTTTTCTCTGCGGAGAACCACTACGGCCGCCTGACCGCCGATGCACTGGGAGCCGAATACCGCTGCATCTCGCAAAGTGGCTGGGGCCTCGTGACCGGCTGGGACAACGATGTGCGCCATGTGATGCCGCCCTACTATACGCAGGTGTGCGGTGTAGCGATGGGGCAGCGCAACGCCGCCCTTGGCGCACAGCAGGAAAACGATTTTTCTGCATGGAAACCGGATGCTGTCATCGTCAACTTGGGCACCAACGACACCGGCGCATTCGATAACCCGCCGTGGCAAGACCCTGCCACCGGCAAGCCCCACCAGCTGCGGCGGCTCTCCAATGGAGACTTCCACCCTGCGGACGCCCAAAAAGTGGCAAATGGTGTACAGCATTTTCTGACGCTGCTCCGGGCAAAGAACCCCGGGGCAAAGCTGGTGTGGTGCATCGGGATGCTGGGCAGTGAGCTGCTGCCGGTGCTGCGACGGAATCGTCAGCATCGTCGTCGGCAACGAGGGAATCGGAATCGGTCATGTAGACGCGGCCTTCGTCGCGGCCGACGTTGTAGACGGTCACGTCACGGCCGGCGAACTGCGGCAGGCGCAGCGTCTTGGCGCCGAGGTTGGCGAGCGTCGGAGCGTTGCCGAGACCCACCTCGACGTACTCCTCCACGCCAAGGCCACCCTGTTCGGCGGAACCGAACAGCAGCGCCTGGGTTTCGATCCAACGCACCGGGGAGGCGAACTGCCAGCTCAGCAGTTCGGTGAGCAGCAGACGGCCGAGCTTCTGGTCGTCCTCGGCGTAGGAATCCCACACCTTCGGATCGTCCAACGCGGCCTTGATGCGCTCGGACGGCACGACCTCGAGGATCTTCGCGGCGAATTCCTTGGTCATCTCGAACGGCACGGCCACCAGATTCGGAATGTAACGGCCCACCAGACGGCCACGGTAGTCGATGTGCTTCGGCAGCAGCGCGTCAAGCTTGTCGCGGAACTCCGGCACACCCTTGCGCAGCAGCGTGGAATGGAACGGCACGTCGATGCCCGGCACCAGCATGAACGCCGGCTTGCCGCCGTATTCGGCGACGCGACGGGCGGAATCGGCCTTCAGCGCCTTCAGACCGGCGATGGTGCCGGCCACGGCGTACTGCTGTCCGGCAAGGTTGTAGTTGACGATCTCCAGGAACTCGCCGGAAGCCTTCGAAACGGATTCGACGTATTCGCGCACGCCGTCGTCGCCCACACCGAACTGGTTCGGACGCAGCGCGCCCATACGGTAGTTGGAACGGCCCTTCTCGTCACGCGGAATGAGGTGGTGCATGGTGGAGCCACGGTGGAACACCAGCTCCAGCACGGTTTCCAGCGGAATCACGCCTGCGAAGGAGCTCAGCGCGTTGTACTCGCCCAGCGAGTGGCCGGCGAAGTAGGCGGGCCAGATGTCCGCGCCGGCTTCGCGCAGACGAGCGGTCTGGGCGAACGCCACGGTGGCGAGCGCCACCTGCGTGAACTGGGTCAGGTTGAGCAGGCCTTCCGGATGACGGTAGGTCACGCCGTTGGCGGTCAGTTCCTTCGGATTATCACGCACGACGGCGAGGATGGAGAAGCCGAGCTTCTCGCGGGTCACCTTGTCGGCGCGCTCCCACACCTCGCGTGCGGCCGGGGACTTGGCACGCTCGTCGAGCACCATGCCCTGCTTCTGGATGCCCTGGCCCGGGTAGACGAAGGCGGACTTCGGCGCACGCACGATGGCGGTGCCACGGGACACGATATTGCCGTCGATGCGGCTGGTCACTTCCAGCACCATGCCGGCGTGGGCCACACGGCCGACGCGTTCGATGGAGATCTCCACCTCGTCGTCGAGCTGCACCATGCCGTACATGTTGTACGTCCAGCCTGCGATCTCGTAATGCGCGCCCTTCTCGTCGAGCGCCTGCACCGCGTACTGGGCGGTGGCGGACAGCCACATGCCGTGCACGAGCGGCGCGGCGAGACCGGAGACGGCGGCACCGCGATGGGAGGTGTGAATCGGGTTGAAATCGCCGGAAGTACGGGCGAAAGCGGTCATCTCGTGCGGAGCGACGACCTTCACACGACGCAGCAGACGGCGCGGAGTGCTTTCGATTTCGGCTTCGATTCCACCATAGTCGGGCGCTTCCGGCGGCAGCGCGTCGGAGTACGCGCGGCCGCGGATGGCGAAACGCTCGGTTTCGTTGGCAAGCAGCGTACCGTCCTGAGCGGTGTGCGTGACGTGGATGGTCACCACACGGCCGGAAGCGGATTCGAAGTAGTCGTCGGCCCAGCTGGTGAGCTCGATGCGCTCGCCGGTGTGCTTCAGCAGCTCGTCCTCGCTCACCTCGAGTTCGATGAGGTGGTCGAGATGCACGGCGTTGAGCAGGCCTTCGATGACCGGGAAGCCGTTGACGTACACGGAGCCGAGGGCCGCGTAGATGGCGGGCCAAGCCGGTCCGACGAGCGCGTCCGGGGCGATGCGGGACGGCACGAGGTCGCTCGGCAGCGCGCCGCCGGTGGCGGCCTCATGGTCGAAACCGAGGTTGGCGGACAGCGTGTAGCCGGTGTGCGCCTGGCCGAACGGGAAGGCGGTCTTGTCGGACACTTCCTCGATCTGCGGCATGGCGGTGAGCTTGTCGCCGGTGATGGCGGTGTTGCCGATGCCCGCGGTGTCGGCGAGCATGCGGTAGACGTGCTCCGGCAGACGGTCGCGGTCCACGACCGGGAACAGGCCGGATTCGTTGCCGTCGACGTTCAGCGGAATGACGATGTCGCGTACGGCGTGCTTGGAGGCGCCGCCGTCCGGATCGTTGTCCCAGAAGGTGTCGAGATGGATGTCGAGGTCGTACTTTTCGACGCTGCCTTCAACGGCCACCTTGCGGATCTCGTAGTTGGCGTCGCCGTTGGCGGTGCCGTACGCCGGGTTGGCCATGAGGTGGCCGACCCAGGAGATGTTCGGGGATTTGCGGATGAATTCCTCGGCGGAGACGGCCGCGCCCAACTGGGCGAAGGCGGTCTTGTCGGCGCTCGCCGATTCGGCGGACACGCGCTTGACCATGGCGGCTTCGAAGCGGCCGAGGATGTCGGCCACCGGCTCGTCCACGGTGGTGATGCCGGCCACGGAGATCGGGCCGGGGATGGTGCGCACGGAATCGGCGGAATAGCGGGAGTCCTCGGACTGCCACAGCTGGTCCTGGCCCCACCAACGCAGCAGGTCGTTGTCGATGACCGGCACGAACGGCATCGGCTTCGGATACTCGCGTACGAGCACCGGGAACCATGCCTCGTCCATCGGGGTGACGGTCAGTTTGCCGGCCTGCGGGTAGGTTTCGGCAAGCTTGGCGATCGCGGCGTTCGGATCGGCTTCGACGTCGGCGCGGGAAGCGAACAGCGATGCGAATTCGCCGCTTTCCTGCGTGGTGACGCGGGCTTCGATGCGCTGCAGCAGGTGCAGGAAGCGATCGGCGTAGGTTTCGTCCACCCACGGGAAGGAGAGGTCGGCGAAACGCTGGGCCCACTGGAGGTAGGTCATGGTCTTCAGATCGCCGAAATACGGCTTGGCGGTGGCGTTCAGCGCCGCGATGATCTCGTCGCGACGGCTTTCCAGCTCCTCCGGGTGCTTCATGACGCGCACCAGCAGGCGGCCGCAGCGGGCGGAGGAGTTCTCCAGCTCGTAGATGTCGGCGTGCAGGTGGCTCAGACCGGAGGTGACGCCGCCCTTGGCCTGTCCGGACGGAACCCACTGCTCGCCCAGCGGGGCGAACGGATCATTGTCGTCGCCCTTGGCCGGAATGCCAGGAGTGCTGACGAGCATCTGCTTGACTTCAGGGTTGGTGTGCGCTTCCTTGGCGGTCATGACGGCGGTGCCGACGAGCACGCCGTCCACCGGCATGAGCGGACGGCCGTATTCGGCGGCCCATTCGCCGGTGATGTAGTCGGCGCCGCGTTCCGGCGTGCCGATGCCGCCGCCGACCACGAGCACGAGGTTGGCCTGCTCGCGCACTTCGGCGTAGGTGCTCAGCAGCAGATCGTCAAGCGATTCCCAAGAGTGGTGGCCGCCTGCGGAACCGCCTTCGACCTCGATGAGCACCTTGGTTGGCGCGACGGCCTTGGCGATGCGCACCACCTGGCGGATCTGGTCGACGGTGCCCGGCTTGAAGCTCACGTACGGGAAGCCGTCGGCGTTGAGGTTGTGGATGAGTTCCACGGCCTCGTCGAATTCCGGAATGCCTGCGGAGACGACGACGCCGTCGATCGGGGTGCCGCTGGCACGCTTCTTCGGCACGATGCGCTGGGAGCCGAACTGCAGGTTCCACAGGTAGCGGTCCATGAACATGGCGTTGAATTCGACGGTGCGGCCTTCCTCGAGTTCCTCCTCGAGCTTGGCCACGTGACGGTCGAACACGCTGGCGGTGACCTGGCCGCCGCCTGCGAGCTCGGCCCAGTAGCCGGCGTTGGCGGCAGCCGCCACGATCTCCGGCTCCACGGTGGTCGGGGTCATGCCGGCCAGCAGCACCGGAGCCTTGCCGGTAAGTTCGGTGAACGCGGTGCGCACCTTGTCTCCGGCGGACGTGTGGATGATGCTCGGCGCGAAACGCGTCCAGTTCTGGGTGCGTTCCGGCAGGGTCTCGAGCGTGGAGAGCGCGCCGCGATCGGCCACGGTGGAGGCTTCCACCACGCCGACGCCGGTGCCCTGGGCCACGGTGGAGAACAGTTTGCCGACGGTGTTGCCCGGACCGAAGTCCAGCACCCACAGGGCGCTCGGATCGGTGGACTTCATCAGGGCGCGCACGCGGGCGGCCCAATCCACATGGTTGAGCAGCACTTCGGCGGCGAGCTCACGGGCATGGTCGGCGTTGATGCCGCAGGCCTCGGCCCATGCGACGGCCTGGGAGACGGCATCGGCCATCAGCGGGCTGTGGAACGGCAGGGTCACGTCGAGATATTCGAGCGTCGGGTCGAACACGCGGCCGCCACGCACCTTCTCCTCGCGCAGCTTGGCCTGACGCTTGTGTTCCTTGGCGACCTCCACGCCGAATGCGGCCAGGTCCTCCGGATAGCCGGACAACACGTAATGCGTGGCGGAATTGGTGACGGCCACGGCGATCGGGCCACGTGCGCCGTCGACGCGTTCGATCAGCGCGTCCACCTGGGCGCGGGTGATGTCCTTGACGGACAGCATCGGGGTCGCCTCGCCGTGGCGTGCGGCGAGACCGAGCTGGCGTGCCTGACGGGTGCCGGCGACGCCGATCAGCGTTGCGATCGCAAGAATCTCGTCGATCTTGGCTGCGGCTGCGTCGATGGAACCGGCTTCGCAGATCGCCTGCACCATATGCACGGCAAGCACGCCCTGGGAGTGGCCGAGCACCACGACCGGCTTGGCCTGGGCCGGATTGTAGCCGAGTGCGGCGGCGTCGAGCAGCGCGCCCAGCTGGGTCAGCGCGATGCCGGGAACGCTGGCGGAAGCCGCGGCTGCGGCGCCCAGACGTGCCGGGTTCGGTTCGAAGCCGAACAGGTCGACCGGGCGTCCGGTGGTGGCGAGCAGCTCGGCGGACACCGGATACAGCAGCGCCTGCGCGGCGGCCGCATGGGTGTGCAGGGCCTCGTCGAGCGCCGGATTCGCGCTCTGGTCGGCGAGCGCCACCGGCCACGGGGTGGATTGGCCGGCGAAGGCGAGCGCGTGGGGCTCGCTGTTCAGTCGATCAAGAAAAAAGGTGTTCATAATCTTCCTTACTTGTTCCAAAATTTCTTGCGATTGTTGTGGTTGCTTACGTTGGTTACGTCGCGTTGCGTCCGTCACAGCGGCTGGTTGCCGTGGTGTTTGCTGGTTCGGCGCACGCGTTTCTTGCTGGCGAGCAGGCGGAGCGATTCGATGATGGTCTCGCGTGTCTGTTCGGGGTCGATCATGGCGTCGATCTCGCCCATTTCCAGCGAAAGGTTCGCGTTGACGGTGGTGCGTTCGTAGTCGGCGATGTACTTGGCGCGCAGCGCTTCGACGTCCTTGCCGTTGTCTTTGGCTTTCTGCAGGTCCTTGCGGTGGATGATGTTGACCGCGCCGGCCGCGCCGAGCACCGCGATCTGGCTGGATGGCCAGGCGAAGTTCATGTCCGCGCCAATGGATTTAGAGCCCATCACGATGTATGCGCCACCGAAGGCCTTGCGCAGGATGATGGTGACGAGCGGCACCTGCGCGTTGGCGTAGGCGTAGATGACCTTCGCGCCACGGCGGATGATGCCCGCATGTTCCTGTTCGGCGCCTGGCTTGTAGCCCGGGGTGTCCACCAAGGTGACGACCGGCAGGTTGAACGCGTCGCACAAGCGCACGAATCGCGCCACTTTTTCGGATGAGTCGACGTCGAGAATGCCGGCGTTGACGTTCGGCTGGTTGGCCACGATGCCGACGGGATGGCCGTCGATGCAGGCGAAGCCGACCACCGCTGAAGCGGCGAACAGTTCGTGCACCTGCACGAATTCACCGTAGTCCACGATGCAGCGGATCACGTCGAGCACGTCATACGGCTGACGGTCGTTGTCCGGCACGATGGTGGCGAGGCGTTTGGCCACGTCACGGTCGGCGCGGGTCGCCGCGTACGCGTAGACCGGCGGCTGCTGGTCGGAATTGGACGGCAGATAGGCGAGCACGGTACGCGCGTAGTCGATCGCATCCGCCTCGTCCTCGCCGAGATAGTGGGCCACGCCGGACGTGGCGTTGTGCACGTAGCCGCCGCCCAGATCGTCCATGCTGATCACTTCGCCGGTGGCCGCTTTGACCACGTCGGGACCGGTGACGAACATGTTGGAATTCTCGCGGGTCATGATGATCAGGTCGGTCAGGGCCGGGCAGTAGACGGCACCGCCGGCGCAGGGGCCGAGGATCAGCGATAGCTGCGGCACGAAACCGCTGGCGTCGCAGGTTTTGCGGAACAGGTGGCCGTATTCGGTCAACGCGGCCACACCCTCCTGGATGCGCGCGCCACCGGAGTCGATGAGCGCGATGATCGGCACCTTGAGGTCGAGCGCCTTGTCCATCAGATGGCAGATCTTGCGGCCTTCGGCCACGCCAAGCGTGCCGCCTTTGACGGAGAAGTCCTGCGCGTAGACGGCCACTTTGCGGCCGAACACCTCGCCGAAGCCGGTGATGACTGCGGAGCCGGCGCGTCCACCGTTGATGTCGCCGCCGCGGAAACGGCCGATCTCCTCGAAGGAGCCGGTGTCAAGCAGCAGATCGAGACGTTCGCGCGCGGTCAGCTTGCCTTTGACGTGCTGGCGACCGCGGGCGTGGTCTTCGGCTTCGGCGGCGAGCTGCGCGGCACGCAGCACGGACGTACGGATCGGCTGCGATTCGCGGGCTTCGGCAGCCGCTTCGTCACCCAGTCGCTCCTGCTGTTCCATGACGACCTTCACGGCCTCTTTGACGGCCGGGCTTGCGATGATGTCGGTCATTTCGCGCCGCCTTCCGTCTTAGTTTCCGTATTACCGTCCGTTGCCGGCTTGCCGTCAGCCGCCTTGGAAGCGCCGTTGACGTCGATGGTCATCAACGTCTCGCCCGCTTCGATGCCTGCGGCCGGGCCGACGAAGATCTTGGTGACGGTGCCCTTGACCGGCGCGTACACGTAGTTCTCCATCTTCATGGATTCGAGCACGACGAGCAGGTCGCCCTTGGCCACGTCCTGGCCTTCGGCGACGTTGATGCGTGTGACGACCGCCTGCATCGGGCTGGCGATCACACCGGACTGGCCGTCGTTGCCCTGCTGCTTCTTTTCGACGTGGTGCAGGCCCTGTCCGCGCAGCGGCTGGATGGCGCGCTTGGCGTCACGCGCCTTGGCGCCGCCGGTCAGGTTGGCCACGATGTCGTTCGGCACGGTCAGCGACACACGATGGTTGTTGACTTCGATGACGAAGGTTTCGCTGGATTCCTTCTGCTCGGCTTCCTTCGCACCCGAAGCGCCGGCCATGGATGCCGGCTGGCCGCCCTTGGTGGAGGATGCTTCCTTGTTCAGGTACTTGCGTTCCAGCCATTTCGTGCTCACGTCGTAGGCCACGCCATGCTCGGCGGTGAACTCGTCGTCGTTGAAGATCAGCTCGAACAGGCTTGCCGGGGTCGGCACGCCTTCCACCTTGAGCTCTTCCAACGCGCGGCGCACACGTGCCACGGCTGTCGCACGGTCGGAGGCGGTGACCACGAGCTTGCCCATCATCGAATCGAACTTCGGGGAGACGGTGTCGCCTTCCACCACGCCGGAATCGACGCGGATGCCCGGGCCGGACGGCCATGCGAGCTTGGTCAGCGTGCCGGAGCTCGGCGCGAGGTTCTTGGCTGGATCCTCGCAGGTCAGACGCAGTTCGAAGCTGTGTCCGCGCAGCGGGTGGTCGACGGTTAGCTCGCCGCCGTTGGCGATGGTGAGCTGTTCTCGCACCAAATCGAGGCCGCAGACCTCTTCGCTGACGGTGTGTTCCACCTGCAGACGCGGATTGACTTCCAGGAAGTAGACCTTGCCCTGCTCGGTCACCATGAATTCGCAGGTGCCAAGTCCTACGTAATCGACCGCGTCGAACAGGCGGCGGGAATAGGTTTCCAGCTGTTCGAGCACGCCGTCGGGAAGGAACGGCGCCGGAGCTTCCTCAACAAGCTTCTGGTTGCGGCGCTGCACGGAGCAGTCGCGGGTGGAATACACGGTGAAATTGCCGTGCGAATCGCGTCCGCACTGCGTTTCGACGTGACGGCCCTTGTCGATGAACCGTTCGACGAAATACTCGTCCAAATCGCCGCCCTGCAGCGCATCGTGGTTCATGTAGAAGCCACGCAGCTCATCGTCGTTGTGCACGAGCGTGATGCCGCGGCCGCCACCGCCGTCGGTGCGCTTGAGCATCAGCGGATAGCCGTGCGTGTGCGCGAAGTCGAGCAGCAGTCGCATGTCGGAAATCGACTGGGAAATGCCGGGAACCGGCGGCACCTTCGCGAAAGTGGCCACGCGGCGGGCCGTGATCTTGTCGCCCAGGTCGACGAGCGCCTTCGGATTCGGGCCGACCCACGTGGCGCCGGCGTCGAGGACCTTCTGCGCGAAGCTTGCGACTTCGGAAAGGAAGCCATAGCCGGGGTGCACCGCGTCGGCACCGCTGCGCTGCAGGATGTCGATGAGCAGATCCTCGTTGAGATACGTGTCCTTGTAGGTGTCGCCAGACAGCAGATACGCATCATCGGCCATCTGCACGTACTGTGCGTGACGGTCCTGTTCGGCGTAGACCGCGACCGTGGGAATCCCCATCTCACGTGCGGTGCGCACGACTCGAAGCGCGATTTCGCCGCGATTCGCCACCAGTAGTTTGTTGACATTCTTAGGCATAATGTCAAGTTTGGCGGTCGAGGCGTGATTCGACGAACTCGTTTCCCACAAAAGATTCGCGATCTTTTTGTAAGGCTCCACAAACGTTACCGAAACTTAGCAACCCTACGATGGGGAGCATTGATTGACGAAAAACTCATTTTCGTCAGTTTTTGTAGCATCCTGTAGCATCCGCAAAAAAGGGAGGATTCCACCATGCGCAACGCAATCCTGACCATCTCATCCGCGGCCAAAACGGCCACCAGCGGCAAATTCGGCGCCGTTTTGAAGTCCACGCTGTTCGCCGTGCTGCTCGCCGCCGCCTCCATGGCGGGCGCCGTGCCGATTCCGGGCACTCCGGTTCCGATCACCCTGCAGACCTTCGTGGTCATGCTGGCCGCGCTGATGCTGCCGTGGAAGCAGGCGGGCGCCGCGGTGCTCATGTATCTGGCCGCGGGCGCGGCTGGTCTGCCGGTGTTCGCCGGCGGCGCGTCCACCATGGCTTTGGTCGGCCCGAGCGCCGGCTTCCTCATCGGTTTCCTGCCGGCCGCCGTCGTCACCTCGCTGCTCAAGGGCAAGGCGCGTGTCGATTCCCCGAAGCATGCTGCGTTGACCGCCGCACGGTATCTGTTCGCCTGCGTGGCCGGCTGCATCGTGCTTGACTATCTGCTCGGCTTCATCGTGCAGTCCGCCATTACGGGCGTGGCGATGCCGGTGGTGGCCATCGCTTCGATGGGCTTCATTGTGGGCGATTGCATCAAGGCGGTTGTGGCTTCGTTGGTCGCGAGCGGACTGGCAAAGCTGCAGTGACTTTTATCGGCAGCGACTTTTCTGCGGTAGTTTTCTACGACTTTTTGCTGGGAATTTTCCGCTGAGGGTTTTCCGCTGAGAATTTCCGCTGTGATTTCCGGGTTTCTTCGTGATTTCCGGGTTTTGATACAGTCTTCCGTTTTCGCTGTGATTTTCGTTGTCGCTGTGTCCGGTGGGGCCGGCGGATACCAACGTGCGACACGCTCCGGGCCGCTCAGGCCGAGTTTTTTACGGTCTTACGTTGGCATCCGCCAGCCCCACCTCGTTTTGGGGGAATGTTGCGTTTGCGAGTGGCGCGGTTTTTGGATATTGCGATTTTGGGAAATGCCGTTTTTCTCGAATATTGCGTTTTTTTGAAACGCGCGATTTTCGAAAAAGCGCTTTACGACTTTATGAGGGATGAGGGTTAGAGAATTATTGGGGTAGGACTCCTACGTCGGCGGTGTGCACGGTGTGCAGGTTGCCGTTGTCGTCTCTGATGGTGAGGGAGGCGTCGGGGTTGAGTTCCAGCGCGGTGCCGCGCAGGGTGGTGCCGTCCACGAAATGCGCCTCGCATGGCTTGTCGAGCGTCCAGCAGACCGGACGCATCTCCTCCATCGCACGCGTGGCCTCGCGATGCGGGTCGGCTTCGAAATCGGCGAGCCTTGATCGCAAACCGTCCACCAGATGGGCCGCGATCATGTCGCGCAATGTCATGGAATCGGGCAGGCCATGCGCGACCAGCTGCAGCGACGTGGCCTTGTCGGTTGGCAGATGGTCTTCGGGGACGGTCAGGTTCAGGCCGATGCCGAAGACGATGCCGACGCGTTCCGTTGCGGCAGCCACATCAGTGGTACCAGTCGCACCGTCCGCGATGGGAGTTGCGGCAAGCGGAACCATTTCGGCGAGCACGCCGCCCAGTTTCTTGCCGTCGACGAAAATGTCGTTCGGCCATTTGAGCACGATGTCCTTGCCGAGCGGGCTGCCGCAATCGCGGATGGCCGCGATAATCGCGTTGCGCGCCTCGCAGCCGGCGATCATCTGCAGCCAGCCGTTGACGGACGTGTCCCGCACAATCGCCGTAGGCACGCTGACCACCAGGGAGACGATGAACGACTCCCCCACCGCGCTGGTCCATTGATGGTCGAGACGGCCACGGCCGGCGGTCTGCTCGTCGGCGCAGATCGCCACGATTTCACGGCCGGTCCAATCGCGTCCATCGCAGCCATCGAGGCCATCTCGTCTGGCCGAGCCGAACAGCGCGCCTTTGCGCACCAATTCGGCGGCGTACGTGTTGGTGGAGCCCACTGAGTCCAGCGCGATCACCTGGTCGGCCGCGACGCAGGTGCGTGGCATGGTCAATGCGGAATCCAATATGGTCGTCATGATTCCTTCTCCTGTCCGTCGAGCTGTCGTCCATCAAGCTGTCGTCCATCGAGATATCGTTCGTCGGCGTCCTGCTTGTCGGACTGCTGTCTGTCGATTCGGTGCCCGCCGATACGCCGTTTGCCCGCCGTCGACGTGCCAACGTACGACGCCTCGCGTGCGGCAAGCCGCGCGGCACGCGACTCGCGCCAGAACTCCAGGCACAGGAATCCGAACACGAATGCGATCGGAAGCATATGCCGTTCGAAATTGTTGGCCGGTGCGGTGATCATCACACCCATAAGCAGCAGCAACGGCAGATGCCATGACAGCGACCGCCATCGACGCAGCACCACTTCGGCGGCGCCGATCAGCAGTGTCAGCGTGACATACAGGTTGCCGTGCGTCACCCAGCCAAGCACGGGAATCTGCCCCCATTTCTTGGCGAAGCCGGCCACCTGGTTGCGCCACTGGTGGTTGTACAGGTGAATCCATTCGTTGTCGGACTGCACGTAATCGTTGTTCACGTAGTAGTCCATCGACACGTATGGCAGGTCGGTCACGTTGAAGTATCCGAAGCATTCGGCGAAGAGCGCATCGAGCGCGATCTGAGGATTCGCCTTGACGATCTGCCACCATGCGTCATTGAAATCCTTCATGTCGTCCTTGGTGACGGTACGCCACTTGTAGCTGACCTTCTTGGACTGGATACCCGACGATTTCACCGGGTCGGCGTCCTGCTGGAAGTACGATTCGGCCATCTGGTCGAGGTTGAAGACGGGAGCGAGTTTCTTGGCCGCGTCCTCGGGAATGCCCTGCGGATTGTATTTCGCCACGCGGGCGATCTGCTGCAGCTGGATGCCACGGCTTTCGATCGGATCGCCGCCGATGACGGCACCGCTGTTCACCAGATAGACGAGGCCGCCATGGATGAGCACGGTCGGCAGCATCAATGCGACCACGTACGTCTTCCAACGTTTACGGTCGTTGATGATGGCCAGCAGCGCGGCGAACAGAATGATGTACCACGCGTATTTGGCGCTGATCAGCATGACGCAGCTCGACATGAACAGTGCCGCCAAGGAACGTTTGCGCAGTTTCATGGGCTTGCCGTTGATGGTGGGCAGCGCCTTGATATGCGTCATATGCAGCTCGTACCACACGCCGAACCACCAGACGAACGCGAACGCGAACAACGGCGATTTGGTCAGTGAGATCGTGGCGAACACCGCCAACGGGCACACCATGAAGAACAGCAGAATCACGAAGCGTGTCTTCGCGCCGGCGCGCAGTCTGGACGGACGCGCCACCACACCCGCCTCGGGATGGGTGAAATCGCGCATGTTCCAGCAGTCGTGCCGTTCGGGATGGGAGAAGTCGAACGTGCCGACGCCCAGCCTACGCCACGGCAGATTGAAGAAACGATTGGCGGTGGCTGCACAACAAAACGCGGCGAACAGCCATTGCAGCACGGCCAGCGCCACGATGCCGGCGTCATTGGAATCGGTGAAATACCGGGAGACCGCGGCGAACGCACCGTAGAAAACGGTCAGCACGATGTTGTGCTGGTCGGTCAGATACGTGGGATTGGCCGGCCACATGTAGTGCGCGGTCGGGTAGATGTCCATCGGCACGAATGAGAAGAAGCCGATGTACGGCTGTTTCAGTCCGGTCCACTGGTTCAACGCCCAACTGAATTCGCGGATCTGGGAGCGGATGTCGGCGCCGTACGCGGCGAGCAGGGTGGTCGGAATCCACAGCCAGCCGATGACGAACAGCAGCATGAGCTTCCACCAGCAGTCGGTGCAACGTGTCAGCTTGCGGCCGATCCAGACGATCACCGCATGGATGGCGCGTCCCGGACGGCTATGCGCGGCGTCGCTCAGATGACGCAGCATGATGCCCAATACCGTCGTCGGCGTGCCGGACACCTCCTGGCACAGCTTGACGTACCGACGCGAGAAATACGTCGGCAGCACGCGCTCGCCACGGCCGTAACGGACCAGAGACCGCAATATAGCAAACGAAACAACGAAGGCGATCGCCATGTACAGCACGTTGGCCCAGCCGAAGTCGGCGAGTCCGGTGCCAAACCAGTACAGCGGGCCGATGCCGCAGCACCACGCCACCCACAGGCATGCGAGCACGCCCAACGTCCAGCTGAGGAACGTGTCGGCTTTTCCGGCTTTCTTGTTTTCGCTCATAGTCGGCATATTACCGCCACTGCGCGAATGGGGACCGGAACGGTCGGCGAACGTGCGGCAATTCGCAGATACGACGATTAGAATGGACGGTTATGAACTCCGAGCAGGCAGACATCCTCGACCTTTTGTCAGGCCATACCGACGATACGACCATCGAGCGGTTGGCTTTCGAATGCCTGTTGACGAACATGACCGACGATCGTGTGGTCTCCTTGATGAACATTCTCGGATGGCAAGGCGATTTCAACTGTTTTGCGATCGGCGGGGTGCCTTCGGCCAGTCTTGCCTCGACATCCCTCGCCATCCGCAAGGCGGTGCGCGATTTGGGTGGCGAGCATGTGGTCATCGGCACGTACGGCACTTTCCTGCTGGCTTTGGCTTGCCAGATGGGCGCGGTCACGCCGGAGGTGACCTGTACCGCGGTCATGCCGGCGTTCAGCGAGGACGAGCCACTGTATTTGAGCCCGGTCCGTTCCGGTGTGGCGGGGGCTTCGCATGCGTTGCGTGAGACGATGTTCTCGCTGCAGGCGGCTCCGGCGCTGTCCACTCCTTCCCGTCCGCTGCGTGCCGACGAGCTGTTGCCGGAGCGTGCGCTGCTGGGTGATGATTACGCGCGTGAGGAACTGTATCGGAACGTATATCAGGTGCTGCGCGGCGAGAATCCCGATGATCCCACTTATCTGACGGTGTCCACGTTCCTGAAGTATGGCAGTTCGTTGGAGAACACGGCGAAGGAGCTGAACGTACATCCGAACACCGTGCGCTACCGCTTGAAGCGTGCCGCCGAAACGACCGGCTGGGATGCCACCGATCCGCGTGACGCGTATGTGCTGACGACCGCGCTGGCGATTGGCCGTATGCGCGACCGCTGAGCCGCTGCCCGGGTGGTGTGGCGTCTGGGTACGCCCGTTGCATCTGTCATCCGGTCATAAAGTCATGAATCTTTCCGAACATATGAAAAGACCCGCATGCTGCGATTGCAGATACGGGTCTTTTGATGAAGCTTAGCTTCTGTGCACTCAGGCAACGACCGCCGGATCAACCGGAACGCCCGGGTTCATCGTGGAGGTGATGGTCGCCTTGGTGACGTAGCGGCCCTTCACGGTGGACGGCTTCAGACGCTTGACTTCGTCGGCCACAGCCTTGAAGTTCTCGTCCAGAGCCTGCTCGGTGAAGGACATCTTGCCGATGAGGAAGCTCAGGTTGCCGTTCTTGTCGACACGGAAGTCAACCTTGCCGCCCTTGATGTCCTTGATGGCCTTGGTGACGTCCATGGTCACGGTGCCGGTCTTCGGGTTCGGCATGAGGCCACGCGGACCGAGCACGCGGCCGAGACGGCCGACCTTGCCCATCATGTCCGGGGTGGCGACGACGGAATCGAAGTCAAGGAAACCGTCGGCGACCTTCTGCACGAGGTCGTCGTCACCGACGATGTCGGCGCCAGCCTCGAGAGCTTCGGTGGCCTTCGGGCCACGGGCGAAGACGAGGACCTTGGCGGTCTTACCGGTGCCGTTCGGCAGGTTCACGGAACCGCGGACCAGCTGGTCGGCCTTGCGCGGATCCACGTTCAGGCGCAGCACGGCCTCAACGGTCTGGTCGAACTTGTACTCCGGCATGCTCTTGAGGAGAGCGATGGCTTCGTTGGCGGTGTAAAGGTTGTTGCGATCGATCTTCTCAGCCGCTTCGCGATACTTCTTGGAACGCTGTACCATTAGTCCTTCTCCTCTCAGTCGGTAACCGTGATACCCATCGAACGGGCGGTGCCCGCGATGATCTTCATGCCGGCTTCGACGTCGCGTGCGGACAGATCAGCCATCTTGATTTCGGCGATCTCACGGACCTGAGCCTTGGTGACGGAGCCGACCTTGTGGGTCAGCGGGTTCTCGGTACCCTTCTGGATGCCAGCGGCCTTCTTCAGCAGAGCTGCTGCCGGCGGGGTCTTCAGGATGAAGGTGAAGGAACGATCTTCGTAAACGGTGATCTCAACAGGGATGACCTGGCCCATCTTGTCCTGCGTGGCAGCGTTGTACTGCTTGCAGAAGTCCATGATGTTCACGCCATGGGAACCCAGAGCCGGGCCCAGCGGCGGAGCCGGGTTGGCCTTGCCGGCCTGAATCTGGAGCTTGAGAAGCGCCGAGACTTTCTTCTTAGGAGCCATTGTATGGTTCTTCTTTCTGTGAAGCGGTGGTTAACGGCACCGGAGTAGGTCTCCCGCGTCCGGTTCCTTCCGCAACGTATATTGCTGTGCTGTGCTAGCAGGTGCCGCCGCCTTGTTCAGGCACACGAGACCCTCCAGACACAACTTTTCTATTATGCGATTCCGCCACGACATTGCGCGTATGGCAATACATACAAAGAAACCCCGCCGAAGCGGGGTTCAAAAGAATCACGATTTCAGGTTCCTGAATGGGTGTGACGCGTGCGGTAGCAAGGCGCCCAAGCGCAGGCGTACCAAGGTGCGTCAAGCTTGGAGCAACGCAGCTAACGCTCCGTCATGCACGTTCAGGCTAATTTTTCAACCTGGTTGAAGCCTAGCTCCACCGGCGTGTCACGGCCGAAGATGGACACGAGCACGGTGAGCTTCTGCGTGGACGGATCCACTTCGGAGACAACCGCGGCCATGGTGGTGAACGGTCCATCGGTGACGGTGACCTGATCGCCAGGAGCGTAGGAGACCTCAAGCTTGCGCTTCTTGGCTGCGGCCGGCTTGTCTCCGGCGGCCTTGAGAGCTTCGGAAGCGATCATCGGAGCCATCATGGAGACGACTTCCTTGCGGGTCAGCGGTGCCGGATCCTTGGTCGGGCCGACAAAGCCGGTGACGCCTTCGGTCTCGCGGACGATACGACGGGCGTTCTCATCCGGCAGCATGCGGATCAGCACATAGCCGGGGACACGCACGCGGGTGATGACCTTCTTGCCCTTTTCGGTGTGCTTTTCGACTTCCTCCATCGGCACTTCGACCTGGAAGATCTTGTCTTCCATACCGAAGCTGGCCACGCGGGATTCGACGTTGGTCTTCACGCGCTTCTCATAGCCGGAATAGGTGTGCAGCACATACCACTTGCCTTCAAGCGTGCGCAGGCTCTTGGAGAATTCCTCGACGGCCTTGGCACCGGCATCCTGCTCAGTGTCTTCATCCTCAGTGGTTTCCGCGGTCTGCTCTTCCGGAGCGTCCTGCTCGGACTGGGCCTGCTCATCGGTCGCCTGATCGGCGGCGACGGCCTGGACGGCCTCGCCTTCGGCCGGCAGCGCCTCAACAGCGGCAGCAGCCTCGGTATCAGCCTTGGAAGCCTCGTCGAGGTTGTCGGAAAACACTTCGTCAGTCATGCACTTTCACCTTCAAGTTGTTTATCAGCCGAATATCCACAGGGTCAGCTTGCCCAGACCGTAGTCCATGCCGGTGACCAGTGCCATCAGCAGCAGCACGAAGATAAACACGGCGAGGGACCAGAAGAACAGTTCCTTGCTGGTCGGAGTGACGACCTTGCGGAGTTCGTCGATAATCTGTTTGATGAACAAGCCAATGCGCATGAAGATGTTCGGCTTAATGGCCTTCTCGCTGTTCTTCGCCTTCGCCATAATAATCCTCCGCTGGGCTTGTTGTAAGAAGCTTGGCAGGGAAGGCGGGACTCGAACCCACAACCTACGGTTTTGGAGACCGTTGCGCTACCAATTGCGCCACTTCCCTAGGTGAACTCTGCCGTCTCCACTTGCCGGCGAGGATTCTATGCAAAACCACGCAAGAAGCAGACGGCAAAACCGCCAAGTCGAAATAATAGCGGGTTTTCGCGACTTCGTCCAACCCGATTCACGACGAATCGCAAGAAACCGCTATTTTCCAACGAAAAAAAAGATTCGCGCCCGGCATGTCACCGAAGCGCGAATCGCTAAAAATATCGTCTATCAACTGAACTTTCCGTCAGTTGAGCGCGGGGCCGGTCGGCTCAGTCCTCGACCCAACGCTTCATGCGACGCATGCCTTCGACCAGATCGTCGTCGGCAAGCGCGTAGGAGAAGCGCAGATAGCCGGGAGCGCCGAACGCCTCGCCCGGGACAGCGGCGACATGGCCTTCGTCAAGCAACGCGGCGGCCAGTTCGGAAGTGTTGGCGAACGTGGTCTTGTTGGTGCCGATCGGTTTGTTCAGCAGCGCGGTCACGTCGGCGAACGCGTAGAACGCGCCGGTCGGGGTCGGGCAGTTCACGCCTTCGATGTCGTTCAACGCGGCGACGATGGTCTGGCGGCGCTTGTCGAATGCGGCGCGCATCTCGTAGACGGCGTCCAGGGAGCCGGAGACGGCTTCGATGGCGGCACGCTGGGAGATGTTGTTCACGTTGGAGGTCATGTGGCCCTGCAGTTTGGATGCGGCCTTGGCCACGTCCACGGGGGCGATCATCCAGCCGACGCGCCAGCCCGGCATGGCGTAGGTTTTGGCCACGCCGTTGAGCACGAGCAGCTGGGAGCGTACTTCGGGCACCGCGGCGCCGATGTACGTGGTTTTGGCGCCGTCATAGTTCAGGTGTTCGTAGATTTCGTCGGAGATGACCCACACGTGGTGTTCGATGGCCCACTGCGCGATGGCCTTGACGGTTTCCGGCTTCCACACCGCGCCCGTCGGGTTGTTCGGCGTGTTCACGATGATGGCCTTCGTGTGTTCGGTGCGCGCGGCCTCGATGTCCTCGATGCTCGGCTCGAAGTTGCGGTCGGCGCCGGCGAACACGGTCACGGGCACGCCGCCGGCGAGCTTCACGGCTTCCGGATAGCTGGTCCAGTACGGGGTGGGGATGATGACCTCGTCGCCCTCGTTGAGCAAGATCTGGAACGATTCGTAGACGGCCTGCTTGCCGCCGTTGGTCACGATGACCTGGCTCGGGTCGATTTCGTAACCCGAATCGCGCAACGTCTTGTCCGCGATGGCCTTGCGCAGTTCCGGCAGGCCTGCCGTGGGCGTGTAACGATAGTTTTTCGGATCCTGCACCGCGGCGGCCGCGGCCGCGACGATTGGCGCCGGGGTTGGGAAGTTCGGTTCGCCCGCGCCGAATCCGATGACGTCGATTCCAGCGGCCTTCATTGCCTTCGCCTTGGAATCGACGGCCAGAGTAGCGCTCGGAGCCACGTGATTGATACGGTCGGATAGAGTCTGCCAGTCAGCCATAGTCATGCCTGTAATGCTAGACCTGCCACGCGAAAAACGACAGCCCCACGACACACGTCTATTTCGCCGCGAACGCTTCGCTTGAAGCGAAATCGATGGCCTAACCACACCTTTTGCACTGGCTCAGACCAGTACGAGATTGTCACGGTGCACCAGCGGATGCGCGTATTCCTCGCCGAGGAAACGCTTGAGCTGGGCCGTATTGCGTCCTAGCATCTGCGGGATCTCCTCGGAGTCGAAGCCGACCAGGCCCTTGGCCAAATGGTTGCCCTGCTCGTCGTCAACCCAGACGGCGTCGCCGGCGGCGAAATCGCCCTTCACTTCCACCACGCCGGCCGCGAGCAGGCTGGCCGCTCCCCCGCGCACCGCCTTGGCCGCACCGGAATCGGCCACCAGCGTGCCCTGCGGGTGGGAGGCGAAGCCGATCCACAGCCTGCGTGACGAACCGCGGTCGTTGATCGGCGCGAACGCGGTGCCGACCGGATCGCCCATCATCGCGGGACCTGCGTTCGACGCGCATGTCAACACCGCGGGAATGCCGGACACCGCGGCGACGCGCGCGGCCTCCATTTTGGTGACCATGCCGCCGGTGCCGACGTTCGAGCCGGTTCCGCCGACCTGAACCTTCGCCAGCGCGTCCTCGACGTTCGGCACATAGAAGATGCGCTTCGAGCCGGGCTCGCTTGGCGGCGCGGTGTACAGCGCGTCCACGTCGGTGAGCAGGACGAGCGCGTCGGCGACGACGATGTTGGCGATGAGCGCGGACAGACGGTCGTTGTCGCCGAACCGGATCTCGTTGGACGCGAGGGAATCGTTTTCGTTGATGATCGGCACCGCGCCCAAGTCGAGCAGGCGGTCGAGCGTACGGCGCACGTTGCGGTACTGCTGTGGGGCGATCGTGTCGGAAACGGTGATGAGGATCTGTCCGACACGCAGCCCGTACCGTGCGAAAGCGGCCTCGTACTGGGCCATCAGCAGGCCTTGGCCGACGGCGGCGCACGCCTGCTGGTCGGCCACGTCGGTCGGACGCTTGTCGAAACCGAGCGTGCCGAAACCGGCCGCGATCGCGCCGGAGGAGACCAGCACCACGCGGCCGCCCATCAATCGCACGCGGGCGATGGCCGCCACAAGCGCGTTCAACCGTTGCGGATCCAAGTGGCCGCTCGGCTCGGTCAGCGAGCTGGAGCCCACCTTCACCACGATGGTCTGCGCTTCGGCGATGGCCCTGCGCACTTGCGCTTGCGATGGCGTGTTCATAGTTCCTCCCGGTACCGTTACCGGCTATTGAAAAAGCCCGCCGACATGCCATCGGCACATCAGCGGGCTTCGTTGGATGGTTCTATTGTTCCACATCCTCGTCGTCGGCGGTCTCGCCACGTCCAAAAAGACTGGTTTCGTCGTGACGGTCGTCGTCCACGGAAGGATCGGCCCAGTGTCCTGCCTTGCGTTCGGCCATCATGGCTTCGCGCACGGCCTGACGGGCGTCCATCATCTCGTGGTACTGGCGACGGCGTTCCGTGTTGGAACGACGCTGCGCACGACCATCCGATTCCTGCAGTCGCAGGTCGACGCCGCGTGCGCCCAACTGGGTGCCGTCGAGCATTTCCGCGCCGGCCGCGATGGTCGGATCCCAATCGAATTCCACGGCACGGTCGCCACGGCCGATGCGCACTTCGTCGCCCGGCTTGGCGCCCTTGTGTCGCAGCTCGTCTTCGACGCCCAGCTTGGCCAGACGGTCGGCAAGGTAGCCGACGGCCTCGTCATTATCGAAGTTGGTCTGCATGACCCAACGTTCCGGCTTGGTGCCGAGCACCTCGTACCAGACTTCGCCGTTGCCGTTCTCCTTGCGTTCCACGGTGAAGTCGAGCGCGTTGCCGCCTTCGTCGTTACGGCGACGGCGATTGCGCGGCTCCTCGAGCGGCTTGATGACCACGCGGGCCTCTTCCTCGGCCTGCTCGCGTTTGGCGACTTCCGCGCGCATGTTGGTCACGAGGTCGGCCAGCGCCCAGTTGAGTTCCTTCAGGCCCTCGTGGGAGGCGGTGGAGATGATGTGGACCTTGAGGCCGAGCTTTTCGAATTCGGGCTTGACGAATTCGGCGAGTTCCTTGGCTTCCGGCACATCCACCTTGTTGAGGATGATGATGCGCGGACGTTCGGGGATCGGAATCGCGCCGAGCGGCAGTTCGAGCTTGCCGGCGTATTCGGCGAGCTCGTGTTCGAGCGCCTGGTAGTCGCTCATCGGGTCGCGGCCGGGTTCGAGGGTGGCGCAATCGATGACGTGGGCGATGATTTCGGTGCGTTCGATGTGGCGCAGGAATTCGAGGCCGAGGCCCTTGCCCTGGGATGCGCCCGGAATCAGGCCCGGCACGTCGGCGATGGTGTAGCGCATGTCGCCGGCCACCACTACGCCGAGGTTCGGCACGAGCGTGGTGAACGGATAATCGGCGATCTTCGGTTTGGCGGAGCTCATCGCCGCGATCAGACTCGACTTGCCTGCGGACGGAAAGCCCACCAACGCCACGTCGGCGATGGACTTGAGTTCGAGGATGACGTCGCGTTCCTCGCCTGGCTCGCCCAGCAGTGCGAAGCCCGGCGCACGACGGGTGCGATTGGCCAGCGCCGCATTGCCGAGACCACCGTTGCCGCCCGCGGCCACGACGAACTTGTCTCCCGCGTGACGCAGGTCGGCAAGCTGCTCGCCCGGATGCTTCGGCTTGCCCTGCGGTCCCTTGGCTTCGAACACGACCGTGCCCACCGGGACGGGCAGGATCAGGTCGGCGCCCTTCGAACCGTCCTTCGTGTCGCCCAGGCCCATGGTGCCGCTTTCCGCCTCGCGATGGGGCATGAAACGGTAGTCGAGCAGGCTGTTGGCGTTCGAATCGGCCATGAAGATCACGGAACCGCCGTCACCGCCATTGCCGCCGTTCGGACCGGCCAACGGCTTGTACTTCTCCCTACGGATGCCGGCGGAACCATTGCCGCCGTCGCCGCCCTTGACATGGACGGTCACTCGATCCACAAAATCACTCATGTATCTACCTTACATAACAGAAAGACCGCGTCCATATGGGCGCGGTCTTTCATCAAAAGCGTTATTTGCGCGTGTCTCAGGCGGCAATCACGTCGACGACCTTGCGGTCACGACGCACACCGAACTTCACGCTGCCGTCCTTGAGGGCGAACAGGGTGTGGTCCTTGCCCATGCCGACGTTCTCGCCCGGGTGGAACTTGGTGCCACGCTGACGAACGATGATGTTGCCGGCCACGACGGCTTCGCCGCCGAACTTCTTCACACCGA
>ERZ1106948.297-NODE-297-length-25154-cov-32.710427_pt1 | contig 25154 bp, 28 predicted proteins | sample MGYA00403673_ERZ1106948 | MGnify/ENA primary metagenome ERZ1106948 (study PRJEB35170, sample SAMEA104062409) | human gut metagenome | biome: human gut; feature: human-associated habitat; material: faeces | place: Denmark | collected 2012-05-07 ...
AGGGCCGAGGCGTTCAACGCGAAGCTGCAGGCATTGTGGGGTGTTTGTTGGAAACAGATTCCATTAGTTGTACCATACGAATACAAACAGGGAAACGAGCAAAAGGGTGAAGGAGAAACGGGACGACAGAGAACCGTCGGTGATCTCGCGCTGGTCCCACGTGTAGTCACTGCAGAGGAGACTTCTGTTGTTGAAGATTCCGATGGTCACGCTCCTGAGAGTTAACAGAATCCATTCACCCCTACTTGTACTTCAGGGGAATCGAGTGGTTGTACTCCGCGTATACGGAGAAGTGTCCATCGTCGTCCGTTTTCACTCTCACGGGAGTATCCACCAGGCGAAGAGAAGGGACCGTCACCTCATCGTAGTGAATGCAACCTCCGTCGTGCAGCGAAATTTCAATGCACTCGTTCGCAAAAGGCTACTCGTTACCCGAATCGACAACCCCCACTCGGCAAATGTTTTCGGATGAAGTGAGGTTGAATACCGGAGTGCAGAGCGTCCCGTTGATGGTGAAAGAGGACCAGGATTCTCTTGTGACGAGTGTGTAGTTGGTTACGACGGACGGATCGGCGATTACTCGCGTTGCGTTGTACCACAGATCCGTTGAAGGCGCCGAAACGTACTCGATCTTTGCCGCGGAGGCGATTTGCACAAGCAGAAGGAAACCAAGAAAAGAAAATGCCATTTGAATAGAAAAGTGACGTGCACTATATACGAATCGCTTTCATCACGAAGGGATCCATCCGGCACAGAGAAGTGGATTTGGAAAGAGGGATCGATTTTCAGTTGATCGGTACTGTGTCTTTCAAAAAAGGATAGGAATACTCGAGTCACATCACCAGAAGCACTTCTTTCTCTAGAAGCGCGCAGAAGCTTACAATGGTTATGTAGAGTCGAATCGACACGATAGTGTCCTTGTTTGGGTGTGAAGCCAGAAAAGGAGTCGATTTTGGATCCGAAAAGGGCACTCTTTCTGGAATCACGATTCACGTCGATTCACCCACAGAAAGGAATAGAAGGATGTCGTTAACCCGAGATAGAAAGAGGCTTGAGCAACTGACTAGGGATATTATGAATATTCTGAAAGGACATGTGTAGTCGGAGGTGAGGCTGTTTCACGTTTCAGGTATGATGACATGCTTGAGAAGGTGACCACGTTCGTAAAGTCGAGCTTTTCTATCGCAAGCGAGAGTGATTCCGAGTTTCAAGACTACCTGGATCGTGAGTTGAGGGATTATATCAACAGTGGTACGAGTGCGGCGTGGTCATCATCATGAATAGATCTGGGATGGGTTGTGAATAGTCTCGTGGATCTGCGAAAGGACTATCTTGTAAACTATTTCAACCAACTTTTATAGTAGGATACATCGGATGACTCTCGGTACTCCAGGTCGTATCGCAGTCGATCGGCCTCAAGAGAGGGAAGTCGTCAGAGGGATCCGGCGGAAGACAATTGGAAGCGACGGTCGTATTCGGGGTCGAGATCGCGGTCGCGATCAAGGTCCTTCTCGAATACGCGCGACTATCCCCGTGATAATCGCCCTCATTCTCCTCCGCCTCGATCACGCAGTCGTTCAGCGTCGAATAGCCGAAGATCCAGAAGTCGCTCTGGCAGTTTCAGACGCGATTCGAGATCCTACTCCAACGAGAGACGTAGAGACACATTCAGAGAGCGCAACGTAACGCTTCTTGTTAGGACTCACGTGTAGTGGAACAACCGAGGGAATAAGCGCTGTGAAGGGTGAATGTGTAATATGAAGTGTAGACGGCAACTACAACCGCAACAACCGCAAAGACGATTCGGGAAGATCGCCCGTGGACCAGCAGTCGCTTCAGCTGATCGTTCAGCAGTTGATGTCGCGCATGCAGGGCGGTCAGCTGCCGGACGGCTCTGGAAGTGGGTGCATATTCCTTCTGTGACGTGTAGATCAGACGAGCCTGTCGCAGTTGGTGAACGAGGGCAAGGACGCGAGTCGTGGGGACTGGACATGGGAATGAGGCATAGAAGACAAGAGCATGGAGAACTGCATCAAGGTGATGTTCATCGCGAAGAAGAACATGAACGTGCGACATGGCGCGGAGCGTCACCTCTAGATCATGTCTCTCTGCAGCCACTTCAAGCGCTTCGGTAACATCAACACGGTGACGGTGCGTGTGTGTCGAGCTGGTTACGCGTAGCTGCACCCGGAGTCCGACTCGGCGATCGTGGAGTTCGCCACGCCCGAGGAGGCGAAGAAGGCGCTGGAGGCGGACATCCCCGTGCTGAACGACCGCTTCACCGAAGTGCATCCATGCTCCTCGAAGAGCGAGAGCGACGCCGCGCCGTCGTCGAACAACACCACTGCCAGCAGCACTGCGCCGGGAGCGTCGAGCACGAGCAACCAGGACGAGCTGAACAAGAAGCTGGACCTGATCCGCCAGCGGCAGCTTGTGCAGCTGCAGGAGCTGAAGAGCAAGCGCACGGGCATCAGCAAGTACCTCGCGATCCTGAAGCAGTACGCGCTGCTGTGGGAGCGGTGCAAGGACGAGTCGCGCATCCCGCACGAGGAGCGTCTGCTCAGCGTGTCGCAGAAGATCTTCGCCGATGCCCAGGACGTGTATCGCCTGGTGAAGTGTGGCGTGGAGAAGGTCGGAGAGACGCCCAAGAAGGAGGGCGAGGAGGGCGCGGAGGCGACGCCGAGCGTGGTGGACAACGGAGAGCGGGCGAAGCTGGAGCTGCAGAAGACGCTGGACGAGGTGAACGACGCAGTGCACTCGACGGCGGTGAGCGAGGAGATCAACAAGATGTCCACGGACATCATGACGCGCATCCTGGACGAAACGGCGAAGGAGATGGACATTCAGCGCAACGCCTTCTCGAGCTACCGCGGCAGGGGCAGAGGCAGAGGCCGTGCGCGCGGTCGAGGCTGGCACTACACGCCGAGACCGCGTGTGGACAACAGCAAGCTGACGCTGGACCTGCGTCCGAACGTGGTGTACATCAAGGAGATGGAGGGCGTGAAGGAGGACGACTTGAAGAAGGCTCTCAAGGACTGCGTGGGCGTTCGCAACGTGAAGATGGTGGGAAACGAGGCGAAGGTGGTGTTCGAGAGGCACTGGCAGGCGAATAAGGTGGTCACGAACGGAGTCAGGATGGACGACAAGGTGCTGATGCCCGTTCTTAGCAAGGATCCCTATGAGGCTCCGCCGCCAATGCCCGCTGCGGAGGGTGCGAATGCGCCCGCGAATGCTCCTCCTGCGAATGCGTCTGTGAATGCTCCTCCTGCTAATGCGTCTGTGAATGCTCTTCCTGCAAATGCGTCCGCGAATACTCCTGCAAATACGCCTGCTCCTTCAACCCAAGCCCCGATCCAGAACCCTCAATAGAGACCCAGTAATAGAATAATGCGTCGCCTGTTTTCACAACAAACACAACAAGAGTAGATTTAGTTCAACTTTTCAAGCTCTCTGATACGAGTGATAATGGCGTTCTTATTCACATCCAGCACCTCTCCAGCGACGATGTAGTTATCCATAATCTCGTACACCTTATAGAAATTGTAGATAATATCCATCTCGCAGACGCTCTTGAAATACATATCCAATGTCTCCACGAGGAAGTGGATGGTCTCCAGAGTCAGCAGTTCGTTATCGTTAATATCCACGGCGACAGTGAAGAACAATCCGGCGTAACGTCTTGTAATGAGTTTGTAAGTACTGAATTCGATGAAGTTTGTCACCTTCGAGTCTCTCGCAGAAACTAACTTATGAATTTCGTTCTCGAGACGAGATTGCTCCTCGAACTCCACAGGGATATACCACTTTGACAGTCTAGTCTTTCCCTGTTTGTTCTGAAGAAGGAGATATCGGATCATTGCAAAAGCTCAATATATAACGCACAAATGGGTATCGGAACCCTGCGCGTACAGGGTGAGATCCTTGTTGATTATCAACAAACACTATACAGAATGGCAATTCCTTTCTGGAATTCCAAAAGCACTTTACTCTGTTTCGTTTCGAGGATTCACCGCCATCTCCGTCCAGTTTTGATAGAGTCACGGTGTCCACTACGACCGAGGGATGAAATGGATCCTAGTTGTCAAACACGAAGCAAAGCACCACCCAAGCCGCTGATTTGGATCCTTCGGTATGTCCACGAACAGATGCCTCTTCTCGTAATGTCCTCTCGTGTTCCGTCCAACCACGACCTACATGAAACACCCTCACAGCACACTACTTCGATGCGAGAACCTCGAGCACGCTCAAAATAGTCCGCCAATTGCTTGAGATCGTGAAACGAATCCACAGTGATGTCTCCGAACGCGATAAGGCGGTCACAGTCCTCAATACCGCACGACTCAGCAACACTTCCTTCAGCGACGGATCGAACAGACCCGAAATAAACCTCCGTATCCACCCAGTCCTCAATCATCGACTGCTCCTTCTCAAACAGCTGAACGGCGTTGAGAAGGGGGTCTTCAGTCGCCACTTCCTCTGGCGTGTTTGTTTGGGACTTTGGCGGAGAGGGTGTTTCTGTCTTCGCCTCATCCTTGTGATCACTTTGCTTCATCTGCTCGAATGCTGCGTAAGTCAGATTCGTGAGGGTGTCATTCAGCTCCTCGTAATCAGTTCGGAGAAGAGCCAGTTCGTGGCGATATTGCCGAATCTACGTTGAAGCAGATGAGTTGAACAAACGGTGAATATGTCGATGTCGTCGCGGGGATATCCATCTTCCCCGATGAGATTGCCCGATAATCCCACAGGGTCCTTTCCATTGGGACCTAGACATCACTCGCCTGTCGCATACAAACCCGGCTGGTTGAGAAAGGCGATGATCTCCTTCATTCGCCTCTCCATTTTCTCTCGCTTCGCGAGCGCGTCGCGTAGCTGTTCCTTCTGCATTCCGGAAATGAGCACTATCCCTTCGAGAGAGATCCCACAGAACCCAAGGATTTGAGTCGACATTAACCCATTTCAGCCCGATTTGGCGTATTCCATTTTTCGTTCAGAGCCCATTTCCTCCCTTCTCTATGAATGAGCAGTTCTTCGCAAAGGACGATTAGTCACCTGAAAGAGTGGAAAGAGCAGCTCCTCTCTCTATCGCTGAATCCTGTTCCTTCTATCCTGTTCTTTCATTATAGAGCACTCCTTTCTCTACTGTGTGCGATGAATATAACAGTGTCTTTCTCCGACTGTTTTCAACCGTTTTGCCCGAGTGCTTTGTGTTTCTGACCGACGAAGAGAAGGAAGCGTATGTCTACGACTTTCTATGTTGTCCCTCCCTGTATTCATCGTTCCCATTCCATTGTCTGATTACGGTGATTCAGGAGAGAAAGAATGCATCGACGCAGAAGCTGCAATCCCCCATGCACTTTCATTTCCTGAAGAGATTGCTATCGACGCGGATCACTGCCATTCTCGAAGAAATCACGAGCGAGAATCGTTTTAGCGGTGTTGAGCAAATGCTGTGCTCCGAGTACTATGCGGATGTGGCGAATATGCTTCTCCACACGTCAGACATCGTGTGCAACGCGCTCTCCACAACGGCTCCGTCCTTCTTTCTTCCAGCAAACTACAATCCGTGGATTGCGGGCAAGCTCCTGATCGTTTATCTCGGTTTCGCGGAGGATCGTGATGCTTCGTTGTACGTGTCTCTGGTGTCAAAGGCCTGCATGCTCGGTTTGACAAAGTGCATTGCTGATAGCATATATCGCTCTCTCCAGTGCATCGACAGGAAGACAGAGGTCACAAGAGAGGAGCGCGTGCTGTTGGTAAATGGTGCACATTCGGTTCAGTCCATAATCCAATTTGCCCATTTCATGCCTGAAATGCGCTACAGAGAGTACGTGGACGAATTGCTCTCGAGTCACTTTTCTGCTCCCAATCCCGTCTTCATTCATTAATCCTCTCATTCCTAGATTCGATTTTCCCTCCTTCACTCCCTATTGTTCTCTCAACTCGCATCCACACAATTGCGCACGCTCTCCTCCCTCCTGCTCAATTCCGAGTACCCCTTACCCGCTCTCGTTCACTTCCTTCACGCTCTCTATCAGCACGATCTCCAACACACAACTCCCTACACCGCCTCGCCCTCCTTCGCCATTCTCTCTTTTCTCTTCACCGCCCTTGCCTCCTCCTCCTTCTCGCAACAACACACATCCTCATGCCAACTCCACCTCGCCTCTCTCGCCTTCTGCTGCGTCCACTCCTCCCTCCTCTTCCTCCCTCTCGCTCCCGCCGCCGAGAATCCACTCGTGCAGTCAGTGATGCAAGCCGTGTCGCGCCGGCTGGGAGAAGGCTCCGAGCCGTTCAGAGATAGGATTGTCGGCATCGCGAAGGACGTGGCGCTGCTGATCCAGCCCGACTCCCACTATGATTGGCCTGTGGGAGACTTGACCGAATTAGTCCAGATTTGTGACGTGGAAACCCATCACAGAGAAGAAGAAGAAGTGATTGAAGAAGTGAAGGAGGTGCCCCCGCCTGAAGAGAAGAAGCCCACAAACAAGCCGATTTTGGACATGGACGAAGAGATTGACGTCTTCGCCGAAGAGCGGCGTTTCATCGAGGAGTCGCTCATCGCCGAAACCAAGGAGGATTCGGTCATTCCCGATCCAGGCATGTCCGACGGAGACGACGAGTTCTTGCCTTACGACCTGACAGAGCCACAGTTGAACGCCGTCCTGGAGAAGGAGTACCACTTCCTGCGCGAGCCGTTGGCGGACTTCGCGGACGAGGACTACAAGGTGCGTCTCCACGCGTGGAAGTCGCTTCTGCGGCTGAGCGCGGAGGGCGCGACGGCGGAGGACGTGCGAGCTGTTCTCGACATGGTGCTGTCGTTCGAGGAAATGCAGGGAGACGACGCGTTCTGGGAGGAGTTCGCGACGCTGGTGAGCGTTCTTCTGTACCACCAGAGCGAGGCGGGCATGCAGTGCGTGCTGGAGTTCGTCAAGAAGAACGGACGAAACAACCTCACCGTGAACAAGTGCGTCGTGATTCTCCAGGCGGTCCAGCGCGCCGTCAGAATGCTGACGGAGGGCGGGCTCGTGCTCGAGGAGGAGGAGAAGACGCCCGAGCCGCCGCCTCCGGTGGTCGTGGGTGCGATTGAAGAAAATGGCCTCCTCCGCGTGGCGAAAACCAAATACCGTCCGTCGTTCTACCGGAACAAGCTGATGGCGGAGAAGAAGGAGTCTCGGACTGTTCGCGCGAAGCCCTCCGTCACCAACCGCTTCACGGAGAACTCGCGGTTCTTCCTCCAGCCCCTCGTGACGTGGGCGCTGCGTGTGCCGCCGCGAAGCGAGAACGCGATTGGTTACCTGGTTACGACGCTGTCCCGAGTGTGCTCCGCCGCGCTCCTGACGGCGGTGGTGGACGAGAACTACCGCGACCTCTGCGCGATTATGACGCGATATCGGTTCCACAGAAGTAACGTAATTCGGAGGAGTGTGCTGGAGCTGTTCCTGTCTCTGACGAAGTACGGCGAGAGGGAGTGTGTCGACAAGCAGTGCTTGGAGTTCCAGAGTCGCGAGCGCGTGCGAGAGTGGATGGAGTCGATCGTCTCCGACGACACGGACGACCTGTGTCGCGCCCTCGCCTCCTCCGTGCTGTACCAGTTGCGAGAATGGGTCTCTTTGTTCAACAAACAACGCTATTTCCCCTCTGTCAACAGTCCCTCAACGGACATGTTCAAGTTCTTGCAAATCGCCTCGATCTCCTCGTACATCACGTTGAACTCGTCGATCTCCTTGTTCATGCTCTCCACCAGTCGGTTCTTCTGGTCCACGAACTCCTTCAGCCGCACCTCCACCGCCTGCACCAGAAGGTTCTTCTGGTCGTCCAGCTCCTTCATCCCCTTCGCCACCGTCTCCATCGCCTTCTGCTTCGCGTCCACGATCTTGCTCACCTTCTTCATCGCTCTACGCCTCAACTCGCCCCATCACACTCACTTCTCGCACACTGCGATGTCATGCGTCGCTTCCAGCGAACACTTCTCGTCCAGCACCGCGCGGATCTGGCGCTGCAGCCTCTTCTTCACCCCGCTCTTGCCCCAGCCGAGGTTGAGCGTCGTCAGCAGCACCTCCAGCGCCTCCGCCTTCCGCTCCACCTGCTCGTCCATCTCCTCGGGGTCGGGAAGGACCGGTTTGTCGTTGATGACCGGGAGCATATTGTCGAAGATGACCCGGAGGCGCTGTCCGTCCTCGATGTCTGTTGAGAAGTCTGCGTCATCCGCGAAGAACGACACCACGTCGATAACCTGAGCGGGCTTCACTGGCTCCTTCACCTCCGCCATCGGCGTCAGATACACGCCGATGCGCTGTGCGACGTCCGCGTAGTCGCTGTCGTTGCTCAGCGAGAGCATTTCATGCTTCTCCATGCGCGTCAGAGGCGTGGCGGTCTGCGTGGGCGAGACGCTGTCGAAGGTGAAGAGGTCCTGCGAGGACTGCGTGGGCGTGGCGGAGAGTCCGTCGAAGAGAGAGGCCTGAGGCTCGGAGGAGATGGAGCTGAAGAGGTCTGCGTGGGGCGTGGGTCTGGACGGGAGGCGTGACGACAGGTCGGCTGAGCGACGCAAGGAGGGCTTCTTTATGATGACGGGCTTGTTGGACGTGGAGAAGAGCTGATTGACGCTGTGCTGGAGGGTTGATTGCGGCGTGGGAATGGGGTGTGCTGAGAAGTCTGTCGATGCGAACGGGTCGAAGAGAGCGTTCTTCTCCTCTTTTGGTTGAGCGAAGGGGTTGGGAAGTTCTTCCTTCTTCTCTGATTGAGCGAAGGGGTCGTGCAACTCCTCCTTTGCTCCAGCGAACGGATCCACCAGGCTTTCTGTCTTTTCCTCCTTTTCTGGATGAGAGAAGGGATTGGGAAGCGCGTCTTCTTTCTCTTGCCTCGTTTCTGCGAAGGGGTCGTGCAATTCTTCCTTCTCCTCTTTCTCCTCAGCGAAGGGGTCATGTAACTCTTCTTTCTTCTCTTCAACCGGAACAGAACTCGTGTTCTCATCCTTCTTGCCGCCAAACGGATCGACAGGTCCTTCATTCTCCTTCTTCTCCATTCCTGAAAACAAATCGCCCTTGTCTTCCTTCACCGCTGTAAATGCATCCACCAATTCCTTCTTCTCCTCTTCCTTTGCTTCAGCGAACGGATCCACCAATTCCTTCTTCTCCTCTTTCCCACCAAACGGGTCGACGAGTCCTTCATTCTGACCACCAAACGGATCGACCAGCTCGTCTGCTTTCTCAACCGTTTGATTCGCGGTGTTTTCCTTCTCCTCCTTCTCAGCAAATGGATCGTGCAACTCCTCCTTCTTTTCTTCCGCCAACTCCTCCTTCTTCTCCTCCTTCTTGCCTCCAAACGGATCGACCAGACCCTCCATGCCCGAAAACAGATCGCTCTTGTCCTCTTTCACTTGAGAGAAGGGGTCATGCAACTCCTCCTTGGCGTCAAACGGATCCACTAAACCTTCTTCTTTCTTCTCCTCGGTAAACGGATCGTGTAACTCCTCTATCTTCGCAGCTGGAGGATCCACAGTGTTATCCTTTCCGCCAAACGGATCCGCCAAACCCTCCTCTTTCTCCTCCTTCTTGCCTTCAAACGGATCCGCCAAACCCTCCTCCATTCCCGAAAACACGTCGTTTGCTGCTTCCTTTACAGGACTGGCGGCATGCTTCGGCTCCTCCTTCACGTCTGATCCAGCCACGGCTTCTTCCTTCTTCTCACTCGCAAAGGGATCTGCCAACTCTTCCTTCTCTTCAACTGGATGATTCGTCGCGGCTCCCTTCTTCTCGGCGAACGGGTCATTCAACTCTTCCTTCTTGCCTGCAAAAGGATTACTCAATTCCTCCTTTCCACTAAACGGGTCCACTAACTCCTCCTTCTTCTCTTCTTTAACACCACCAAACGGATCCACCAAACCCTCCTCCTTCTCTTCAGCGAAGGGATCCACCAACTCCTCCTTGCCCTCGTCTGCGAAGGGATCAGTTGCGCCTTCTTCTTCTGGTGGAGGAGCGGAGGAAGGACTCTTCTCTTTCGCAGCTGGCCAAATGATCGCCTTGGAGGGGGTCAACGGAGGTAGCGGATGCGGCAGCTTTACAGGCATAACAGGTACTCTCCCGAGGTCGTTGATGAGATGCATATTCTGCTTGACGACCGGAGAATCGCGGGTGAGCACCTTCTCTGGAATCGGAATTGTGTAGTTTATAGTCATCCCATAGCCGTAGTTCTGGGGAAGAGTCGTTTGGGGGGCTGCTGATTGCGGCTGGGGATTCGCCGCAGGACTCGTTCCTGGCCGATCTACACATTAGAATAGAGAAGCGGATACCACTGTTGGCGGCCTTTGGGTTATTCTGTGAAGCATTTGGATTGGGGCCATTCTTCCGAGCGGGCTTCCTTTTGCTGTTCTTCTTGTTGTTGTAGCCTTCTAGGAATAACGCTTTGCACAAGCCATTCACGCCGAGGCATGTTTCACGAAACGCAGAGCAGAAAACGCGTAGAATAATGAGGTCTAAAAGGGACTAGATTCTCATGAGTACACAGCGGCCATTTGCCAGAATCATCACACAGAGGGACAGGAAAAGACCACATACGTGTAGCAATAACGCACTTTGAGGGAACCCTTCGCAAGGAATAGTGCGCCAGCGGGTATCAAGTTATGTTGGAACGTTAAGGGAGTTTCATCGTAGCAACTCGGGCACAAACAAACAGCGCAACCAGAAACAGCTACTCACTATCAGATACACGATCATAAAGCAACAATAGAGGCTGAAACCGCAATTGGGAACAGTACGAATTCAAGTCTTCAAATGTGTCCACGGCAACGGTCCACGCAAGTGTGTACAGTTCATAGCACTTCATCGCATTATTCCAACTGATGACAGTCTCTCCATTCTCCTTATTCCGCACCAGTATCGATTTCAGCCTGTATGTGCCCACGACCGTTGCGCATATATCGGATAGATGAATCTACACATCACAGGAAGCGTCGAGCATCACTGATTCGGGAATGCCGCAAAACGTCAGATTCTTCTCGTTCGTGGGGAAGGTCGTCGACCAGGAGAACCGAATCAGCAGCACCTGCGGATAGGGAGCCTCCAACACAAAACTGGCGTTCTTCACCTTGTGGCAATTCGGACACTCCGCCTGGAACGGCAGCAGCGACTGCCTCATGTAGTGCGAAAAGCTGCGCTGGATGCACTGCGACCGCGCGTTCTCCTCGGCAATGGCGGAGGGCTGAGGCGGCAGCGACGCGAGCTTCTGGTAGATGAAGGAGTGATAGAAGGTGCCCTGGAAGGGAATCCAAATCGTGCTCTTGCTCTGCGTCACGACCTCGCTGCTGCAGTCACACGCCAACGACTAGACATCACGGGAGCCGCACGGACGAACGAAGGAGTAGTGGAGGGCGGTGGTGTTGTGGACGGGGCACTTGCACTGCATGTAGTTCACGATGCTCGTCGGCGGCGTGCACAGACGGTTCATCTCGTGGTGCAGATTCACCAGCAGGAAGTCCAGCGCGTCCTCCGTCGAGTTCCGGTTAAGAAACGACGCGGGAGTCACTCAAGGATATGCCAAACTGCTGGTACTTGCTGAGGAGGTTGTTCTTCAAGAAGGCTTGCGAGATCATCACGAATACCTTGCTCCCCTTCGCCATCGACGGGCTCTCCACGATCTCCGACACCTCCGTCACCAGACCGCTCAGCACGTCCACCTCGCTCTTGCTCTCTCCGCTCTGCGGCGCCACCTGCAGGATCATGTACACGGGCTGGATGGACGGCGACATCGACGGCAGCGCCGACTGCTCGGGCGAGGAGGACTTGGACGGCGACGGCGACGACGCGCTCTGGCTCTGCGACGTTCGCTTCTCCTCCACCGTCTTGGCGCAGTTCAGGACGAGCTGACGCAGCACGGAGGAGGAGAGGAACCAGAACACGGCGTAGCCGAAGAAGAAGTTCATCTTGATCGTGTCCGCCACGTTGTCCGCGAAGCACGGCTCGATGCGGCTGTACAGGTTCCGCACGCGCGGGTCGTCGATCTTGTCCTGCAGGAACCGGAAGGACTCCGGCAGCACGATGTTCCTCTGCGCGTCCTGCGCCGCCTGCTTCTGGTTCACGATGGTGCACGGGTACAGCGTGCCCACGCACGGCACCACGCCGTTCGAGTAGAGAGTGGGCGACAGCTGGAGTGTGGGAATGGACGGCGACGCGCCGAGGCTGGAGGGCGGGTTGAGCGCGCTTCGCAGCGAGTGCGGCGTGTTGGAGGACGAGGCGAGCTGGCTGGAGTGCGCGCTCTCGGGCATGAACACGCCGTTCTCGTTGAGGTACTCGTGCGAGTCGTTGTTGGTCTCCTCCAGAATGTAGTTCTCCTCGTTCACGGAGGACGCCTCGCTGTTGTATTGGTCGTTCGGATGCGACAGCGGCGAGTAGTGCGGCGTGTCTGCGCGTCACACAACTCTCCTTCCCTCACTCTGATAGTGCATCTCGGCTTGCGTGGACGTGGAGTGAGCGAACTCACCCCCTTCGCGTCGCGAACTCATCCGCGGCGTGTTGGGAGTCGCCAGATTGTGCCGCAGCGCGTACAGCTTCATCTCGTTGCACACCATCAGACCAAAGCAGTACTCGCCCAAAAAACGGTTCTACTCCTCACACCCCCTCTGATGACCCACCGTGTTCCAGCGACGCACCGCGTCCTGGTACTTCCTGATCTCCTCGCGCAGCAGGACCAACTGGCGGTCGATGTGGCTCTGGAGCCCGTCGTCGGGGTAGTGGTTCTTCTTGTCCACGAAGAGACTCAGCGCACTCGCGTGGGGCTCGAACTTCTCGCGGTAGTTCGAGTAGAAGTTGAGGACGCCCTTGTGCAGGATCACGTCCAGCACGCAGATGTAATCGGTGTGCTTGAACGGCGAGATGCTGTTCAGTCCACTACGTGTGAGAGCGCCGCGCCGCGCCCACCTGTCGTGAATGCTCAGGATGTCCTTGATGTCCTCGCTCGACGTTCGCGACAGAAAGATCTCGTACTTCTGGAACACGAAGGGGTCGATGCGGTCCTTGTGCTTCGTCACGGCGTCGAAGGCCGCGGGCTTCCGCGTCAGCAGCGCCTCCTCCAGCACCTTGTACTTCCGGATGTCCTTGAAAAACTCCGCGGCGATGGTGTAGCACAGCGAGATGATGTCGTCGTTCATGGAGAGGAGCTCCTCGCGGATGACGCTCGTCTTGGGCGTGTTGCTGTTGCGGTTGGCGAAGAAGCTGACGATGCGCTGGATCACCACCTTGTAGTGGGGGTAGCAGGAGAACAGCTGCGCGATGGGCTTCTTGTAGAGAAGAGCGCAGAACGAGTCGATGTACGTGACGCAGAGCACCTGCAGGTCACGCGTGATCCGCTCCGACAGATGAAGAATGAAGTCCACAAGCGACAGTCGCACCGACTGCGCGTTGAGCAGCTTCAGCTGCAGCCTAGACGTCACAGGACACGCGAGGGCCGACCAGTCCGACGCGCAGCTCTCGTCCGAGTAGTCCGTGCTCGACAGGAAGTGGAGGAACTCCGCGTTGTAGGAGCCCAGGTCCGTGTTGAGCATGGACAGGGAGGACGACACCGACTTGTCGCACGCGATGCTGGGCAGCAGGTCATTCACCGGCTTGTCCAGCTTCACGTACACGGGTGTCTCGTCGTCCTCCACGTCCAGGTCCAGCGTGTTCTCGGCAGTCATCGCGCTCTCCTCGTCGGGCGCCACCACGGTGAAGGTTTTGGCGAACTCGTGCGCGTCGACCGCGTACGGGTAGTTGTTGTTCGTGGTGGAGAGGAGCTCCTCGTCGCTACGCGTCACGCCCCGACACCGGACCCACTAGCGGTTGCAGCAGTACCGGCAGTAGATGCTGTTCATGTTGGCAATCTTGTGCACGTGCGAGATGGCGCAGTGGCTGCAGTCGCACGTGCCCATGTTGGTGTGGTTGTATAGCGTGGTCTACGCGTAAGCGGACGACAGCACGCCGACGTTGAAGTAGTACAGAGCGAATTGCCGCTCAAGCTGCTGCTTGTACAGCGTGTACGCCTTGTCGCGGCTCAGCGTCGGCAGCTCCGTCACTACTCCTGAGGCTCCGTCCGCACGCCTACAGTTGCTGCACAGAATCAGCGTGTTGGCAGCCGGGGCAGCGAGAGGCGCGTTCCCGCGGAAGCTGATGAATCGCCGGACCGTGAAGAGCCACAGAGCGTACTACGCGTCACGCCGCTTCGTCGGAGCAACGCTCTGGAGAATGGGGAGGTCGTGCGACTCGATGGAGTAACACTCGAACAGCGTGGGGTCGTAGCGCGGGTTCTGCGCGTTGAAGCTGTGCGTGAGAGGGCGTCACAACGCGTACGACGGAGGCGCGGAGAAGCCCTGGTCGTACGCCCTGTAGAGGAGTTGCGTGAGGCGGTTGTCGTCTCTGTACTAGCGATGAAAGAGGAGCAGAGAGAGGACTAGTGAGTTGTGGGGCAGCGCAATATATCGGATGTTTGTGCTAAAGGGAGAGGGCGTGTGGAACTACGGTGAAGCGAACACGAAGTGCCTACAACGATGGCAGGGTTGCGTCGCGTGGTCTTGATCACACCCAGCTTGTTGATCATGCGAGTGATCAGACTACTCGTCAGCCACACGCACCACACGCACTTCTTCAGCATCTCCTCCTTCACGCCCATCGCGTGTGCTCCCGCCTTCAGCCGCAGCTTCTCCGTGAGGCGGGACGAGCCGGTGGGGAGCGCGTTGCGGTCGCAGAGAGAGGCGCCTTCAGGATCGACGTTGAGAACGGAGTTGTCGTAGATGTAGTAGAGGACAGCGAAGACGCAGGCGACGGAGTTGGGGAGAGAGGAGTCTGAATGTGACTCTTCGCGAGAACACGTACTCTGAAGAACGGAGGTGAACACGGGCTTGATCTCGCCCCAGGAGAAGAGCGGGAAGGAGAAGAGTTGGAAGAAGGCGATCTCGAGGAGCAGCTTTTCCGCGGGGGAAATGCTGTGGAGATCGGAGGGGTGGAGGAGGAGACTGGAGGCGGGAAGGCAGAGCGTGGCAACGAGATAGATTTCGGTGATGAGTCCGAGTGCCTCCGTGATGCTGGGGGTGAGGCGAGAAGGGAGAGCGTACATTGTGTAGGGTTGGTAGTCGGAAAGAATGAAAGAAATGACATCCATTCCGTTTTTTATGAACTGGAGAGGAACCGGTCGCGACTCGTTTACGGAGTGGAGAAGACGATCGAGACTGGTGATGAGATTGTTGTAGGTCTACGCGTAACGGCGCGCGAGCGACGCCATCTACGTTTCCAGTAGCTTTCATGAGCAGTGAAAAGTTCTTGTGGGGAAGGGAGAGCAGCGAAAACAGTTCCTACACGATAAACCGGGAAGCGAATAGACGACGGAAATGACCTTTTTGAACTCGTCCACTTTTGATATATGCATAATCCGGTTGATGACTCCCTTCCATTCCGCTTCATACGGCATTGCATACACCTATTTATGATATTACCGTGCTGTACGGACTAATAGTACAAGGAGTCGCGATCTACAAATGGAAACGGAGTTGTCCTGACGGACCTTGGTCTGGACACCCCGCTTCTCATTCTTACTGATTCCCGTCCGTATGAAATCTATTGACATCACACTTCGCCACATCCGTATTACCCATATTCGAGTAGCGGTCAAAATGGCTCATCCACTGCGGGATTTTGTCAAATTGGATGTCCAGCTTCCAGATGGACTCGACGATAGGACTCTCATATTCCTCCAATAGGATTTGGGGCATGATTAGATCCGATCTGGGCGTTTGAGTGCTCTTTCTTAGTGGCGGAAATCAACCCGATTTTGTTCTGGTCTGTGAGAGTAGGTAGGGAACGTTTGTATCGGGTGGGGAGTGTGACTGAAACCGAATGGGAGGATGGGAAGGGAAGATGCTGTGGCGATGGTCGAGAGGAGGGAGAGCACATGTACTGCACACTTCAGTACCAACGGAGTGGAATGCACCATTAAAACGAGCCATTTCTTGGGGTGATGGACACAGGATGTGAAAGAAACAACGCAGGCTACAGAATTCGAAAAGGGGGTGTGCAGAAAACGGTACAGCGACTCCGCGTCAGCGGGCTTCATGATGGCTTGGAACTGACTCAACGACCACGAGCAAATGTCACTCAGCTTCTTGATACGTCTGAAAATCGCATACGCGTTGTCGATGTTCACTCCGGGAAAGGACAGCAGCAGATCGATCCGATCCACATCGCTCTTGTTCCCATTCAGATAGGAATCGCCCGAGGTGTCCATGATCTTCTCGAGCACGGGCTCCTGCTTCCCCTTCTTGATGAGCTCGAACATCCGCGCAGAGCTGCTGTCTTGAAAGGACCACAGAATCCGCATCTTCGGGTAGCTCCTCATCAGAATCACCAACTTCACGGCAGTGCGCGTAATCTCCCCTGTCCGTCGAAACAAACCGTAGTGCCTCTTGTTCATTTCAATGAGGAGAAGAGGATAAGCATACACGCGCGCCATATGCTCCATTTGCTTCTGCAGTCTCCCATGATTCAGCGAATTGACAAGATCCTGGAAGGACTTGCGCTCCACCCCGATGGACGGCGTCAGCACGTAGTCGCAAATGTTCAGCGTGAACGGCAGCAGCTTGAAGCCGTGTCGGTACAGCGCCGAGGGCAGCTCCGCCTTGAACTCTCTCGAATCGACGATGATCGTGCTGTCGCTGTCCTCCTTCTTCCCACTGCGCGACGACTCGCCCGCGAGACGACTGGGCCTACGCCTCACCGCCGGGAGACAGAGCTACGCCTCCATCCACTTCTTGACGTGGACCACGCGGTTGCGCTCCTCGATGAGTTTCTTGAAGGCGTTGATCTCGCGATGCAGCTCGTGGTCGTAGTTGGTCTGCTCGAACCCCTCGTAGCAGTAGAACGAGAGCTTCTCGATGCCTCTGCCCTTCGTCTTCGCGTGGTACATCTACGCTCGAGACGGGTGGCGTCACTCACCTCGGCCTGTCGAATGGCGACGATGTTCGCGTCCACCACGATGACGACGGAAGGGTGGTAGGAGGTGAAGGGGTTCAGCAGGGAGGACGCGGACGCACACGGCGTGATGAGGATCCTCAGGTGGTGGAAGCGATCTTGCGTGAGTCTGACACCTAACACCTACCCGTATGAACCTCGATGCAGCTCTCGCCCGAGTCGAGGGTCTCCGTGATGAACTGATATCCGCAGCAGTGGCGCGTCCAGCCCTCCTCCTGTCCCTTCTCCAATCGCGACAGGCGCTCCCGCACGTTCTTCAGCAGCTCGCGCTCCGCCTTCAGCGACGACGACGCATTGTAGGCGATCACACGCGAGAGCGCTCTTCGCAGCATGCCCGCCATGTACACTGCCGGGTCGATCAGGTAGTTGTGGATCTCCATCATCGACTTGGCGTTCATGACGTGGACGAGCACCACCGTCTCGCCCACCTTCTCCTTGTCGAGCTGCTCCAGCGTCCGGTTCAGCTCCTTCCACTTCAGGGGTGGCTCCAGCCAGTCCTCGCCCTTCTTGAACAGCTGGTCGCGAACCGTTGTCACGAGCAGCTCGGCCTCGGCGCACTGCATCCAGTACGCCTCGCCGGTCTGGTTGCACCTCACCGCGTGGTAGATCTCCTCCAGCCGCTCGTACAGCGTGATGACGGAGTAGTAGTTCACCGCCCGCGACAGCCGCGCGAGTGCGACGAGCTCGTTCAGGAGGTCGCGAGCCTTCTGGCTGTAGCTCTCGCCATGTGCAGCCAGGTCCTTCGCGATGAGGACGGGGAAGGAGGGCTGGAGACAGTAGTCGACGGAGAGCACTTCGTTCATGTCGCAGTGGAGGAGGTGGAGTTCGCGCAGGATGTGCTGCAGGAGCCGCTCGATGCAGGACTGCGCCGTCTAGGGGTAAGAGAATGAAACTAAGAGAACGAGCATCCACTCGTTGTAGGAAAATGTGCACTCCTCCATGGTCAGGTGATAACTGCGCGTGAGAAGGAATCGGGTGTCTCACTTGCTCAGCGACTTGACGACACTGTCGCGATTTCGCGGGTACAGAAACAGGTAGGGCACCGTCAGCTCGTTCAGGAAGGAGGAGACCTGGGGAAAGGCGGAGCAGCACGCATTCGCGTTGTCGCTGAAGCACTTCACGAATCCGTGGCAGCGGTGGCGAAACAACAGCAAGCAGAACAGTTCCGTGCATCCAGGGGTGAGACGATGGGCATCGTACACGAGGATCCCCGCAATCCGGTCGCATGGGAGGTGGTTCTGCAGGAAATCCAGCTGGAGGATCATCGAAGAGATGTAGAACACGCCGCCCTCCCTATACAGAATCTGCCTGTCCTTCACACTGCCGGACTACAGTTGACGTCGCAAACACCACAAGCCACCTTTGACGTGATTTCTCGTGGAAACAGAGCGGCATCGAGAGTCATCGTTTTCAGCTCGGCGTCGATGAGCGTCTTCTATGCTGTAATCAGAGCAATCATCAAATGCACAGCACTCTCTCCATTCACGATGAACACGATGCTGGCCGCAGTTTTGCATTTCATTGCGTAGTATTTGATGAACCGAGCAAACAGCTACTCGTGAAAGGGAAGAGACGCACCCCACTTCACGATACCCGCATTCTCGCGAAAGCACCACCAGTCCATCGTCGATTATAAGATCGCGCACCGCTTCCTTCAAAAAGTCCATTCACTCGAGAATGGTGGGCGGAGTGATCGTTTATGTGACAACACGGAGGTGGCTTCTATGCCATTTCACAATCCAAGGGACGTCGTGTAGAGCGATTTCGGCGTGATGGGTCCGATTCCTCCGTCCTGTCAGGGGCCCCATTTGCTCGACTTCAGCGTAACGAAAGCGGGAACGGGAAGGAGAGGGAGAGAAGCGGCTGCGGATTAGGAGAGGCAAATAACCGCGGGTAGCAATGATTCCCTTTTTTGATATCAGAATAGACTCATGGACCCGTATGGATATTCTCCTTCTCATCAGGGGAGCGACGGCAATCAGTCCTCCTCATGGAATGGCGGAGGGAGCGTTCCTGAAGGTATAGGGAGCGTGGACGGGAACCAACTGTCAGAAGGGAACGTGGCCCTGTCCTATCTCTATTACCCGAACATTCAAGGTCTTCTATGGGACCCCTCTTCTTTGGCGTCGGAAGGCTCCGCAGGCGGTCCCGCGCTTGATAGGAGGAACGAGAAACGGGACGAAGCGAGCAATCTGTCGCTAATTCCTAACAAGAGACTCTACATCCCCGATATGATTTACGACGCCCTTCAACAGACGACGGTCCCCTCTGTTCCTCAGCAGGAGCGGACAGAGCTGCCCCCGGAAGAAACGCCCGTTGTTACTCCAATTGTCCCTCCACTCGAGTTCTTCTCTAACGATATCTTTTACTACGACGGTAGAGCCGACTCCGCTGTGGAGGAGAATGCGCACGCACCCCAGCCCCCTGCCCCTGCGTTTATTCCTATCTGGGATCCGTTTGACCGAATCTGGGCTCGCGACGTGGACGACTACTCATCCGACTCCGAGGTTGTGTACTCGGATGAAGAGGACTCCAAGAGAGAGCGAGACCCTGTGAAGTGCCATACTCTGTCGCTGTTTTCTGTCTGCATAATGCGTAGAGAAAGCTACAGCTGTCCCATATGCTATGAGAGTCCCGTATCGCCTGTGTCCACGATTTGTGGTCACATCTTCTGCGAGAAGTGTATAAAGAGGCTGTTTCGAGTATGGGTGGGATGGTCGAGTGAGCGCGTAGATGAAACGCTACAAATGGAAGTGCCCGCAATGTCGCCGCTTCCTGCGCAGCACCGACTATCACGCAATTTATCTACCCTAGCTCTACCCCATTTTGTATCTGTATGTTACCTTGTCCTTTTGTTGTGCCCGTGTTTCCCATACCAAATCCGATTGCGATTGTGTTTCCCGGAGCAATCCCCGGATAACCGCGGTTTCATACTGTCATGTCTCATGACATTTATCCGCAACTCGTCGTCCCATCGCTTTCTCTGCATCATCGCCCATGAATGGACATTCGGTAGGGGCCAAGGCAAGAGGCCGTAGCTCTTCTCTCTTTGATTTACCATCGGACGTACTCCGTTCCCTCGCACTCTCAGGACTAGCGTTTCGACAAGATCGACAAGTCGAGAGAACAGTACTTCTTGAAACTGGAGCAGCTGAACACTGTACACTTCGTCCATTCCGTATCACGCCGTAGCCGACAAGGGAATTGGATCCGGTTTCGAGTGAGACCCCGATGGACGATGAGAGCGAGTGCATCGCCCTCGACCAAGCGCCCGTTCGTACTGCCTCGAGGCAGATTATCCGTCCGTACGCACTCGTAATCAATAATCACGGGTAGAAAGAGGTCGAATTCGTTTGCCACGTCTTCGCACGGTTTCACCTACGATATGGCTGTATTTGCGCACGTTCGCGGAGATTATGACGTGGTGGGGAAGACGGAGAGAGAGTCAGAGAGCCCTCCCAATAGTGTGGGTTCCGTTTGTGCGCGTGACACGTAGTTCGTCCCGCCTCATAAGTTGCAGCATGATGTGGGTGAGTGTTTTTCCTTCTGTGATTGATGTTCCTTTTCTGAGTGTCGTTCTTTGTATTCGTTTTGTATATTTCCCTTGGTATTGAGTGGCGTCGCGCTTGTTTGTTCGAGACGGGAGCGGGAAGAGTCACTTTTCCTCTGTCGAAAATGCAGGATTCCCCTATCATCCTAATCGCGGGTCAAGAGAAATGCGGAAAGAGTAGTATCGTCGATGTCGTCTTTAAGCGGATGTCGGTCTACAAGACGTTCTTCTTGGATACGACATCGTCGCTGAAGAAGTACACTTCCGACAAGAACCCCTTTCTGGAGTATAATGTTTGGGAGCTTCCCAGCGATATGAATGAAGTCAGGGAGGAAATGGTGCACATCAAGCCGTATATCAGCAACATAGCGATTCTTATATATGTATTCAGTCTTGAAGTCGGGATTGGGTGAGCGCGCGTGATCTTTAGAACTCAAACGCGAAATTCAACAATTTCTCAAACCAGTCGATCAGCGGATTGACAGAGCTGCTGTCGCTGCTGTCCGGAGCCACCGACCTGCATCTGTCGGTGTTTTTCCACAAATCGGATATATCTTCGACCACGGAGCAGCAGAATGGTAGTCCTCGCGCTGCGCGTGTGATTCCGTAGCCTATCAGAAGTGGATCCAGACGTGCATTTCGGAGCAGCTTCAGGAAATGGATATGGACCTCACGACCTACTTCTGCCGCACGTCCATTTACGACAACTCCATCTTCGATGGCATCAGCAAGTGCATTCAGCGCATTCTCCCCCGTCGCTCGAGTGTGCAGAACCTCCTAAACTCGCTCTGCCAGAGTTGCAACATGGACAAGGTGTACCTCTTCGACACGTTCAGTAAGCTGTGTATTGCGATGGATAGCACGCCCAATGAGGGGAGCTTGTACGAGCTCTGCAGCGACAGCATCGACGTTGTGTTCGAGCTGGTCAGCATCTACGGCAGTCTTGGAGAGGACGCAAAACATTCCACGATGGGCACTCTGGGCGAGCAGATTGCCGAATCCGATAAATCGTCCGCCTCGTCGCCTATTGTTTCTTCGATTGTGTCGGATGTGCGCGTGGTCGTTGACGTGTAGATTGGAGCGAGCGAAGAGGAAGTACATGATCTACTTCTACCAGTCCATTCGGAATATCGCGTGCGTGTGCGTGATTCGCGAGGAGAATTTCGACAAAATGGGGCTGATCGAGTACAATCTGAGTCGCGTGTCGGATTGCCTAAAGAAATTGTACACCCAGGATGACTAATCCATGTTGGTTAAAGAAACACGGCAAAAGGAAGGAGAAGAACCACACTGAAGGAGCTCCTTGATCATCAAAGGACTCGTTATCTAACCATCAACAGAGACATGGAAGTGCACGTTATAATCCTGGTTCAGAAACGTTGCAATCGCATTGGCATCGTTGGGTCGATTCGCGCGAGTCAGCCCCAGTATGAATTGCTTTGCCTCAAACGTTGTAGCCATCTTTCCGGCATCGATGCAGCTGCGTATCATCTGCTTGATCTCTTCGACCGTTGACAATCCAACGAGTGTCCGGAGCACCTCTCTCTCGTACTCACTTTCCGATAGCAGCACTCTTCCGTACAGCTTCTGAATGGCTTCGCATCGTTTCTACAATGTCAAGCACGAATCAGAAGTACATTCGGCTCCATGACTCCGAGCATCGTACTCAGCCTCTCCTTCTCTTCTGCAGTCAGTGAATTCAGTTTGACGTCATCCAAAGCCTGGAGAAGCTCGTCGTCGGAAAGATGCCTCCTCACGTCGCCTTCGCTCAACTTTACTGCTTGATCCATAATGGCATCGGAAAGCGAGACGGACGGAACCGATTTGAGATAGATCAGAAAACCATGCATCACGGACGCATTCCGCGCCTTCAATATTGCTCTCGCGGTCTCCTCCACTCGATCTGCATCGATCGGAATCTTGCAGCCAGCTAAATGGGACCAAGTGTCTTCATCCACGTTTTCCACCCCAAGTGCTGCAAACTACTCTTTACTGCGATGGATACAAAACTACATGCACGAAGAACTCGTCCATCTTCACTCCGTGGAAAATGGGACTGATGGCGACGAAATCGACAAAGTCGCGAAGCTGCTCCGGTTTGCTGAACTTCTTCGCTAGCAACGCTCTTGTCAGCGCTCTCATGATGAGGGGGTCATCGCTGTTGTAGGTGATGGAGAGATTCCTGTTCGTGAGAAGGAAACAGAAACCGCACCTTTCTACGAAGTACTCGAACGACCTCGTTACGTAGGGCAGCAACGCGGAGTGGTCTCTGTTTGGAGAGATGAGAGCAATGTACTTGTAGATCTCGTACACGGACACGCAGCGATTTGCGTTGGACAGGGACACGATCCGCTTGTTCAGAATCGGGAGCATTTTGTATACAGGCAGTTCGCGCGGATTCGCCAAACGGAGAATGGTGATGATCATCTCGGAGTCGCAAGCAGCGGGGAGGGACAGTGCTTGATTCACGACTTTCAGAGACAGTCGGTGTCCACGGAATAGCATTTCCTTGGCAATATTGAGACAGAGGCGCTCATTATCGATGGAGCGAAGAAGGGACGAGAAGAACTTCTCGTAGACAGCGCCACTCATAGAAGAGTGCTTCGCCGTCAGAAAGTTGTACAAATCACGAATCGCCACGAGGTTGTAGGAGCGACAGTACTGGTTGATCACCTCCGCCGTCACAATGTCCGTGTACCCCACGGCTTCAAAATAGCGATCGTAGATGACCGGGAGCAGGTCATTGGCCTGGCAGTCTCCAGCCTTCTTCAGCAGCTGAACGACGATCGTCGTCGGAAGAAGTTTTGATTCCTGAAGCAGCGGTTCCACGTTCTGTCGCAGCGACTTCTCCGACTGGATGGCATCGAGTCGTTTCGACAGTTCGGCCACCTTCTACACGCTCAGTGGTAGAGGAGATAGAAACGGTGGCAATCGGTGTCGCAGCTGCCTCATTCTGGATGGGAGACGCGATCGACCGCACATGGACTTGAGAGCATCTACCCAATGACGGTAAATGCAAAGGGCTACATGGAATTCGTAATCCTGGGAGCACCTCGAATACTCGGTTTCCAGCGGAGCGGAACCTTTGCAAGGACTGTTGTTCGTCTTTCTATCGCTTTGGCAATGGAAGGGATCATGGTCAAACAAACAGTGCGATCACTTCTTCTTTGGCTTCCTCGCCTTCTTCTTTTCTTTCCGTTTGTCCTTCTTCTCCTTCTGCTGCTTATAGTACGCCAGCAGGATCCGCTGGTTCTCCATCTCCTCCGGCGACAATCTACATGTCAATTCCTTCTTCGTCACGAACCCTTCCCACGCCATATCATCTTCCACGGACAGAGAGGCTGCGACCTGTAGGTCCATATCCCCTTCCTCGCTGCTGGAGTCGCCAAAGAGACTGCTCACGGGCGCCACGTGGCGGCGATCCAACACCGTGCTCACCGTCACTCCCTTCTTCACGACCGTGAACCCGCTGTCCTCGTCCTTCGGCTCCTCCTTCGGCGCGGGCTGCAGTACTTCCTTTGGCGGCGCTGGAGCCTGCTCCTGAACGCGTTTTGTCTTGTCTCTCTTCTTCTTCTTTTTGGCGACAGCTTCGCTGTTCCCTTCAGGTACGGTTTGTGTCTGGATCCAACGCACGCGCTCCTGCTGCGACGCCGTCATCGCTCCAACCCCGTCTGGAGTCAGCGTGTTGGCAGCACGCACGTACGCGGTGTACTCCTCCTACACGTGACGCTTCGCTGCATTGCGCACGATGAGTTCTTGTCGCTGTTCGATGGACACGAAGTCGTCGAGACGACCTGGCTTCGACTCCAGCGAGCGCAGCGCCTGGTTCGCCTTCTCGATCCGCTTGCGCAGCGCGCGCATCCGCTTGTACGTCTGCTGGAGGACTTCTTCGGCGTTCGCGTCTTCTCCACCCTCCAGAGATGAGGGAAGGTTGCTCTCTCCATTTGCGACAAGTGTTGACTCACCACTCTCAGCAAGTGACAACTCACCACTCTCAGCAAGTGACAACTCACCACTCTCAGCAAGTGACAACGCACCACCCCACACACTCGACGGAAGGGCAGTTACGATGGAGGCGACTTGATCCAGCACGGCGGGGAAGAAGAGAAGAAGCTCCACGACGTTCTTCAGCACCACGCGCAGCATCGCCCGCATCAGCGCCGCACTGTTCCTCTTCTACGCGTCACCGCACACACCCACTCCCACCTGAGCCAGCCGCACGGCACGCGCCAGACTCCCGAGCGGCAGCGACCGCTGGAGGTGCTCCACGCACAGCGCGGAGAGCGTGGTGGGACACGACGATGACGCAGGCACCTGTCTCTTCAGCCGGCAGTACAGCCCGTTGCGGTCGTCCACGGCGAGGACCTCCACGTGCCCGCCCAGCCCGTGCAGGCGTCCATCCGCGTCCATGGCGGAGAAGGCGACTCCCTTGCGACTGCCGAGAAAGAACCTAGAGTCACAGAGAACGCACAGCGGTACATGTGGCCTTGCGCGCTCTGTGCGATGCACCCGTTGGGCGCGGGGAACACGCGCTGGACCGTCTACGCGTCAGACCGAAGAGAGAGAGGCACGATGGCGGGAAGGAGGGCGAAGATGCAGCCGGGGTCCAGCGAGGAGGG
>ERZ1106948.301-NODE-301-length-24973-cov-32.857854_pt1 | contig 24973 bp, 28 predicted proteins | sample MGYA00403673_ERZ1106948 | MGnify/ENA primary metagenome ERZ1106948 (study PRJEB35170, sample SAMEA104062409) | human gut metagenome | biome: human gut; feature: human-associated habitat; material: faeces | place: Denmark | collected 2012-05-07 ...
TGCCCAGAAGAAGTACGTGAACAAGAAGAGACTCATGGGTCGTGCTCACTAAATGGGGATGGTTACTACGAGAACAAATGCATTGACTTGCTTGTTGGGAATCAAGCTCGTGACTGAGAAGAAACACCTCGCTAAAGGAGAATCACTTTGTCGCCGTAATGCACATGCACCGCGGAGACTTCTTCCGATCGAAGGCGCAGTGGACCTGAACCGTTGCTCCGTGCTTCTGCAAGTAATACACACGGTCCGCAATGATTGCGGTTTCAAGTAGCTGCCCCACGGTGCAGATTAAGAAGGCTTCTTTCCCAGTACACAGGATATAGATTCTGCAAAACGAAGAAGCCCGCAAAGACTCCGAAATCACGCTCATGCTGCTCATAAAACTGCTGGACTCTCTCTACAACGTAATCGACCGTCGAGAGAACAACCCTCGGTTGGAGGCGCTACATCCGCGTGCTTGCACGCGTAGTACTCCTTCATGTAGTCGAAGAACGACGTCTTCCTAAACACGAAGTGCATTCTCCCAACGGGGTGCTCCAGCGGGTTCGCTCTACGCCTCACGTTCTCTCGCTTCCCCCACTGTTCGGGAAACTCGACGGCAATCCACTTCTGCAGCAGCGCTCGGAAGAACAGCCGCATCAGACAGGCTTGGAGCTCCTCGGCGCTGTCGAACTGCGCGTTCTACACGTCACCCTTTGCCGTCGCACACACCTGCACAATCGCGTTGCGACAGTAGTGCGACATCACGATGTGGGGGACATCGTCGTTCATGGGATAGCCGTAGGGGGTGGAGGTGGCGTCCTCCTTCGTCGTGAGCAGGTTGTAGCAGCATCCGACGAAGCACAGCACCTTGCAACGCGGTCCGCTCTCGGCGAAGAGACGGCACATGGAGGCAGACAGGTCGCCGCAGCAATGCAAGCCGATGAACCCGTAGCACGGCTCCACACGCTCTCTCTTGGACAAGTGGTCCGTTGAGGAGGAGGAGAAGAGAAGCGCTTCCAGCTCCTTCGCCTGCATCTCCTTCGTTATGTTGTAGGTGATCATCCGGAAGGTTGGCTGGTTTCGGTTCTGCTCGTTCACCTTCGTCACCAACTCCTCTCGCGTCTCCACACCGATCACGGAGTAGCCGTAGTGGGATGCCAACACCTATTGAATGAGGGATTCACAAGCGTGTATACGCGCGAGATGTACCCCTGACCCGCTCCTATGTCCACAATGGTCTTGATGGCGTTCTCTCTCCAAACACGGTCGATATACGGGCAGATTTGTTGTACCTCATGCATCTTCTTCTGCTTCATCCCTTTGGTTGGAATTGGGTTCTTCTTGTTGCTGATCCTAAGACCGCCCTCCCATCTTCTACTCCACTTCGTGATACGGTATGCGTGAAAACACGGATATCCGTTTCACCGTATCCGTGATCCTCGTGATCCATGGGTGACACGATGGTTGTGTTCGTAGTTGCAGCATGTTGTAATAGTCGTCCATTGTATAATGCGATAGAGCTTCAACGACGTCGCAGGGTAGTTTGGCAGAATCGTTGTTTTGAACCCATTCAATCTATAACGATCATCATTGTTAAGGGTGAAGAAATCTACAAGAGTCGCTTCGTATAGAGGGACAATGGAAGGGTCGTGGAGAAAGGAGGAGAGAAGGGAGAGAGTTCTATCGTTTAGGGTGTTGTTGCATGAAGTACTCTGCCGTGCTCTCTGCCGAATCCAACTTGAGCATGTAGGTGAATCTGAGTGAACCATCGTATCAGAGAAGACATCACTTCAACAATCTCACCACTTCAGCAAAACCCTATCACCAACAAACACGAAACAGCAAATCACGAATCGCCTCATGCAAGCCAACCGGGTTATCCACTTGCAGCCAGTGACCCGCGTTCTTAACCACGCGGTCGGAGATGCGTTCCGGACAATTCTCCGACAGAAGGGAAATGCGCTCGACAATCTCCTCCGTCCACTTCTTTCCACGCTCGGCGCGGACAATGCGGATGTGGCAGCCCTCAGGGGGGCACGCAAACACGGACCAGTAATCCTGCTCGCAGTACACTCGGAGGAATCGCCGAATCAGATCCGTCGTGTAGACGAACTCGTATTCGTGCCGGTCGTTTCGTCTACGGTCAATACAGTATGGGCAGTGACTACCGAACGCTTGTGCTCAGCCAGTCTGCGATGGCGGGACTGACTCCCTGCCGGAGCAGCTCCTTCTTCAAATACGTGTAGTTCGGAATAGGTCGTTGGATGCCGTCGATCGCATCGATTACATCGTCGATGTGGGTCATCGTGGCTTCGTCTGTAATGCTCCCAATCATGGAGTGAAATGAAGGCGCCTTTCATAAACCGCGATACAGGATATGTCCAAAACGATAGCCGTCTTTGGGAGTCCCTTCAAGCCGAGGGAGTACATGCTCATCATCTCCAACGCCACCTTTCCTCCGAAGGAATGACCCACCACCGTGTCGATCGTGATGTTATTCTTCTGTAAAGTCTCATATACGTCCGTCGCGAACGTTCTCATCGTGACTGGCTCATCCACGAACGGGGAGTCTCCGTGACATCGCATGTCCATTGTGATAAACTAGGCCTCACATCAGTTTCAGGGAGAAACGTTGTCATCCGTGTGTTGCGACTGAATCCTACACGTAAGAAGAGAGCGCGCAGCACTACTGTTTCATAAAGTTCCCCCAGTTGCGGCGATTCCCTACGAGTGATGAACGGAAGAAAGAAGGCACCCATGATGCCGTGAAGGAGCAGCACATTCTTCTTTCCTCCGTTGTCGTACTTGGTGAGTGCCAGGTTCGACAGGGCGCTAAAGGGACGGTCTGGTCATTACCGGGAATCCCACACAAAACCGTACAGTAGAGGAGGGAATTGTTTATATTAGGGCTCCAGTTTCTCACCCTCCATTTCCTAGCGAGCATGGGAGATGATGAATGCGTAATGAGTTCACTTGTGAAACGAAGAGTACGTCATGAGTTCAACTCAGAAACAACACACCCAGAATTCAACTGCGAAACAACCCATAATGAAGTCAACTCTGAACAGAGGGTCACTAACAAAGCAACACTACGATTTGGAATCAAAAGAAACGGGAAAACACAACGAATTGTCCTTCTGAAAGGACTGTTCGATCTCGCCAAGCGTGTTCCCTCTGATGCACGTAATCGGACTAAACGGAGTGATGGAGCCAGTGAACGGAATGCTATTCCCGTCAGAGGTCGTGATCCGGTTGAACAGATTGCTGACCCTGGAGTTCACGTCGCGCGGGGACTTGTCCGCCATGTTCATCTCGAACTTGGGAGGCAGCGGGAACAGCGAGTTCGTGCTGGGCGAAAACGCCTTCAGAGGCGGGGTGGCGGGCGCGTCGTTCACGAAGGTGGGCAGCGCGATGGAGGCGTCGAGGTCAGGCTTCTCAGCGTCGAGCCACCCGTTGGAGTTGAACAGTTGGATGTAGTTGCTGAACGACGGACCGACGCTCGTCGACGCCTCCTTGATGCAGACCGGCTTCCTCGACGCCTGCGAGGGCGGGGGGAACACGGAGTCCGTCGTGAGCGAGCTGTGGTCGCTGCTGGACGTGATCAGCGGCAGCGCGTCGGTGAAGGAGGTGAAGAGCGAGGGCGTTCTATCCATCACACACGCCCCACACGCCGACTCCGGATTCAGTCCCGACTCCTGAGTCGGCGCTGACGCCTCCGCAACGCTCTCCTCCTTCTTCTTGCGACGCTTCGTCGTCTCCTTCGGCTTCACGCGCCGCTTCCGCTTCGCGTCGTTCGCCAGATCTGCCGCCGTCACGCCCGCGAGGTGCGCGGGCCTCTCCAGCGCGACGTCGCCGAGCAGGTACTGCTGGAAGAGCGGCGACTGCACCGGCCCCACCAGCGCGTCGTACAGCGCGGGCGTCTCGGCTACGCGTGAGGGCGAGGAGAGAGCACGACAGGGAATGTCGTGGGAGAGGAGGAAGGAGCGGATGCGACGCGAGTGCGAGACGACGCAATAGCTTGGCGTGAGACGACACCCCACGGCGTACTCGTAGGAGAGCTTCAGCGGCTCCTCCATGCCCGAAATCACCAGCAGCTGCTCCATCGTCATCAGCACCGAGTTCCCGTACGACCGCTACACTTCACGCCGCCGCCAGACGCTACGTCCACCGTGCCCGACTGTCCCTGCGCGATGTGCATGCGGCTGGAGAGCAGCGAGTCCGACGAGTGCAGCACCTCGCCCGCCGGCGCGTCCACGTCGCACGCGCTCTTCACCGTGCTCTCCACCCACACGCCCGTGTTGCTGGAGGAGGCGATGCACAGGCGGAACACGCCGCGGATGTTCACGCAGAAGCGGTCCCAGCGGCTGCGCAGGTTGTTGATCAGCGACCGCACGAGGAGCGTGCGCGGCACCGTGAGCTAGGACTGAGACGAGGCGGCGACGCGCACCTCCAGCAGCGGGCAGTAGCGGTACGACTTGAGCGCGTTGTTCATGGCCTCCGAGGCGGGGATGAGGCGCACCACCATGGTGTTCGGCGACTTGCCCGGAGCCGACGGAGCGCCCTTGCCCTTGCCGTCGAGCGACACCACCTCCTGCGAGCCGCGCGGCTGGGACGTGGGCGTCTTTCTACGCGTGAGGCGGAACGACTGAGGAAACGGAGCGGGGTGGGAGCTCATCGCGTCCTTCTCCTTGCCTATTCGTGAGGGGATGGAGAGAGAGCAACCCTTGAGCTTGGCGAGCTCCTTGCGCTTGTTGATGCGATTGAGCGACTGCTTCAGACGGTCGACGTATCTACGTGAGAGACGGAGAGCGCCGTTACTTCTTGCTCTTCATCAGCTTGGCGACGTCGCTGTGGTCCCGAGCGAGACTGGCGTAGCTATTGAAGACGCACAGCACATGCTAGCGGTGAGGCGCCGAGCGGATTGCTACGTCCTTGTCGCTCCAGTCCACGAGACTCTGGGCCTCGCCCAGCAGATTCTGAATCTTCTTGGTCTCCCTATAGTAGAACTGTCTCACCTGCGTGAAACTCCGCGACGGGATCTGCGCGATAAAGCAACAAGAACGGAGTTCCATACCATTTCACTGATTTGTTGGAACTTCTTGTAGTATTTGCTGAATCCCTTGTAGAATAGCTGCTTCTCCTCCGGATTCCACGGCCTGGTCTCCTTCTTTTCCTCCGGAGGAGCAGGCTGAGCAGAAGATGCACCGCTCATTGGAAAATCGTCGAAACGCTGTGGCTCTCGCTGGCGGTGAACAGACTTTGAACTTGAGGCTGTCTCCTTCCCGGATCGAGCGAAATATGGGAGAGAAGAATCCCGCGGGAATGGCTCGAGTGTTCTGAACCAAACAGGGAAACAAATGGTATACTGCTTAGGAGGTAGAGTGTCCTTCCTGACTCGTGGAGGGACGAGAGTGACCCGATTGGATTGCCTCTCTCAAGGGAACGAACGAGCGGCCTGTCGCAGCGCTGCTCTTCTTCACGCTTTCCTCGGACGGAGAATGGCCAGCGTTGTACAATTCCGTAAGCGGTTTGACTTGATCGCCGCTGGCAGGATGGCTGGCTTCCAACGCCCGGGCCCCGTTTTCGATGTGATGGGAAATGATATGGAAGTCTCTCCCGTTGATGGATAGCCGCCTCGACGACCGGTTGGACGGGTTGGACGACAGCTCGATTGGGAGAAACGTCAGATGCACTTCGGGCGACAGCGGCGTGCTCGACTCGCTGGAGGTGGGGCGCATGACTGCTGTTGGCTTGTGCGAGTGGGCGCTCGACTCGCTGGAGGTGGGGCGCACCACTGTCGCCGCCTTATGCGAATGGGCGCTCTCCTCGCTCTGCAGCCCGTCGGACCGCAGCCAGGTGTCGGAACGATCTCGCGTGGGCACAGTGCCCGCCGTGATGCCTCGACTGGCGGCGTGATGCGACTTGGGCTCGGTTCTGGAGTGATGCCGCTCGGCGCTGGAGTCCGAGGCGAGCAACTTCTCTCTGAGCAGGCTTGAGGAGTGGTGGTACGTGTGGGGGCGCGAGGGCGGTCCCGAGGGCCGGGGCATTCTCTTTGCCGCCACTCTGTCTCGTTTGGAGGCGTCGGAGTCGGAGTCGGGCAGCAGGACGGGGTCACTGTCGCTGTCGGGATTGAGGTATTTCAGCTTGTCGGAGTTTGCGGGGTTTAGCTTCTCCGAGTTGGCGTGTGTTAGTTTGTCTGAATCCACGTGTGTTAGTTTGTCTGAATCCACGTGCTTCACCTTCTCCGAGTCGGCATGCTTCAACTTGTCTGAATCCACATGCTTCACCTTCTCTGAATCCACATGCTTCACCTTCTCTGAATCCACATGCTTCACCTCACTCTTCCGATCCGTCTTCAAGTGCACCTCCGGCACCACCTCCGGCATCTCAATTCCCACACTCTTCTCACTCCGCTTCGGCGACGCGCGTCGCGAGCACTGCGAGCACAGCATCAGAACCACCACGAGAACGATCACACCGACCACCACCGCAATGGACAGAAGAATGCGAACGATCCCACTCTGCGACGCGCTCAGCTGGCACGCCGCCCCCGAGCACAGGAAGGACTCGCAGTCCGAATCCACCACGCAGCGCTTGCCCCGCTGACATCGCTTCGAGCACGTCGTTCCTCCGCAGTCCACGTCCGTCTCGTCCTCGCTCACGAGACCGTCGTAGCACGTGTACTGCTCTCGGTCCGACGACGAGACCACGAACACATTCGTCACCTCCACGTCCATGAACGCCTCCCCCGCGGCGCGGAGCGCCTGCGAGAAGGCCGACAGGAAGGACGGCGACCAGCAGTGCTCCGTCCACAGCTTGCCCTCGCTCGGCCCAGCGTCCACGAAGGCGGTGGCGTCGAAGGAGGAGGTGGAGAGGAGCTGGCGCCGCATGCCCACGCGCTCCGCCGTGACGTTCAGCGTGGAGGCGAGCGCGCGCAGCGAGTGGTAGACGGCCTGCTGCTGCAGGTAGAGAGAGACGGTCGACGACTTGCGGAGCGTGAAGGAGAGGTAGAGGAAGACGCGGCCCGCCGCGGGGAAGGCGTCGGTGAGCTGGAGCGGCGAGCAGTCCGGCTGGACGAACTGGGACGACTCGCAAGTGCAAGCATAATCGTCCCGCCCGCAGACGCCGTGTCCATTGCACTCGATAGCGAATGAACCGTCGGCCAGAAGGCCCGGGCAGCTCCGCGCGCAGTCGTCCTCGTAGTACCCGGCGTCGCACACGCAGGTCGTTCCATCGTGGCAAGTGCCGTGCCCGGAACACACGCGGTCGTCCACCACGGGACAGTCGCCCCAGCCGATGGCGACGGCGACGCGCGTGCTCTCGATCGAGTTGGTGTTCTGGATGCCGTACGCCGTCTCCAGCGCGCAGCAGTACACGGAGTAGCTGTGGCCGAAGGCGAAGCCGATCAGATTCATGTAGTTGAGCTTGGCGATGGACGAGATGTTCACGAAGGAGGACAGCGGCGCCGCCTGGATGGCTTGGCACGACTCGGGCACTTGGACCGACTCGGTGGCCATGCAGTACACAGTGCACTCCTCGTTGTAGCGAAGCGCCAGCGTGACGAAAAGAGACTCCTGGTGGTACAGGTTCACCACCAGGTCGCTCACGAACACCAGCCACGCGGTGGAGGACGCCAGGTTGCCCTGGCCCGTCTCGTCGTGGTACACGCCCGCAGGGAGCGTGATATTGAAGCTCTTGCGAACGATGGGCACGATGGACATCTCGAAGTAGGTGGCGCTGATGCGGACGGCGCGCACGGCTCGGCAGTTCACGAAAACGAAATCGTCGACAGAAAAAGGCTCTGTCACGGCTTCAGAGAAGATGGCTCGAATCACCACAGGAAAGATGCCGATGGTGTTGTCGTCTCCAGACTCCCTGCTGATTGAAGCGTGAAAGGAGTCTACAGTGAAGAGAAAGGAGAGAGCGAACTGGAAAGGAGAGACATACTCTTCTGAGGAGAACGAGCGATATGGCTCCCTACGATGAAAGGAAGCGAGAGCAGACTACCGTAGGTTTCGATGGAGGGCTGAAGCACTGGAGAAACCACGTACGTGCCGTTCTGGACATAGTAGCCCATGACATACAAGGAGTCATGAATCGCTACAGGAAATGGGCTGTAAAGAAAGCGTCTTTCCATTCCCTTCGCAAACTGTTCGCAAAAGCCATGGTTGATGATGAGCGACGGCAGGCTGAAAGCATCCGCCGTTGCATTCGTTGGGAGAAGGCACACAAAGCCATTTCGGTTTGTAGTGGCATAAAAGGAAAGCTCTTTTCCGTTTACACTGATGGAACTCGTCGTGAGAGTGAACGCATCGTCAACTAGGCATGAAACACGAAGCAAGGGGAAAACCCTTATAACCCAGCACTGTGAGTACAAGAAAGGTCTACTCGTTATGCCAAGAAAACGCAACGACATAAACAAGAAAAGAGGTCATGGGTAAGAACGATTAGGCGAGAGTGAAGGGGAATGAGGGTGACCCGAGATGAGGGACTTGTCGGAGAATCTAGCCTTAACATCGGAACAAAGCATCTTCGGGAGTCATTTCCATTCATCTGGAATCCAGGAAATGAGCGATACGGATGACAATTCGGTAGTGAAGGACGGAGAGAGCATGAGAGACGCGGAGAGCAGCGATGCGAGCTCTGAAGTGCACATATCCTTGGAAACGTCTCCCTACGACATATGGAAGGAGAACTCCCAGTATCTCTACGATCTTCTCCTCTACAACCATGTTTCCTGGCCGAGTGTCACGTGCACCTGGGGACGCGTGATCAATGAAGACAGTTTGAATTCGATTTCTCCCCTGTCGCAGGTGTTTTACTACTCCTCGCATACGGGTATTCGTCTGTTCGCGCGCTTATTTGCTAGACGGCGTCTATCACAGCGGGACGAAGTTGTGGGAGAACAGTCCGGAGACGATCGTCGAGGGTTCCGTGGAGATGACGCGTCGTCGCGGAACCCAGTCGTGGTTTTTGGGCAAATACAACGACGGCCAGCGGAACCGCAACTTTGTGTGCATGAAGCACCTCGTCCACCCGGGTGGCGTGGGTCGTCTGAAGTACGAGCGCGATTCGTGCGGTTAGGCCTAGGCTCGTTCCCTTTTCCAATTGGCTGGTGTCTCACTCAAACGATTCGCGCCTCTATTTGTGGTTCATGCCTCTTCAGCACAATCACTTTGTCCGTGACGGTTGCGACGCTTCTACTCCGGATTTAGTGTAGCTGTGGTGGTGGGAGGTGAGAGATAGGTGCCAGACGGTGGAGGCGGACCGACTTCTCGATTACCCCTTGTCCATCTACCGTCGTTCGGAGGCCTTCTACACCAAGGGTGATGTTGTGTCGCAGATGGAGTTGGCGAAGCGTCCTGCGCCTCCGCGTTCTTCTACGAAGCGTTCCAGACCAGCAGTGTCTCATGCGAGGAAGAGTGCGAAGAAGGGGTCGAAGAAGGGTGTGAAGGAAGAGGTTAAGGGGGATGTGAAGGAAGAGGTTAAGGATGTGAAGGAGGAAGAGGTGAAAGAGGAGGGTGTGAAGGAAGAAGAAGTGAAGGAAGAGAAGGAAGAAGAAGTGAAGGAAGAGAAGGAAGAAGAAGTGAAGGAAATGAAGGAGGAGAAAGAGGAGAAGAAAGATGTGAAGGAAGAGACAAACGAGGAAGGAGAAAAGGAAGAGACTAAAGAGGGAGGAGAACAAAAGGAAGAAGTAAACCAAACGGAAGAAAACAAACCAAACGAAGCAAAAGAAACCCCCGAGCCCATGGACGTCGAGCAGGAAGACCTCACCATGGAGCAAGCCCAATCCCTCCAAGGAGACGCGCCGCCCGAAGTCATCATCCTCGCCTGCAGCCCCACACGCCTCCACTTCTGGCCCTTCCCCGAGCTCCACGCCGTGCACGCCGGCAAGCGCTCCGCCAGCATCGACGTCACGCAGTTCGCGCCCGAGGTGAGCATCGAGGACGCCGCCTTCATGGACGGGTTCGACAAGGAGGGCGCCGTCGTGGGCGTCGCCTGCAAGCGCGGCGTCGTGCTGGTCGTCGACGTGTACCAGAAAAAGCTGCTGCACAACGTGCGCATCGCTGGGTGGACTGACGCGTAGCTGTCGCACGCGCACACGGAGGACGTGCACTGCGTCATGAACATCGTCTCCCGCCACGCCGATGACCCCGAGGCGATGAAGGAGCTCGACAACTACATGCTCACGGGCGGCGCCGACAACAAGGTGTTCGTGTGGGACCTGCGCCACCCGCTGAACGACGAGGGAAGTGCCGTCTGTCTGCCTTCTCTCATTCCTAGAGCCCACGCCCGTCATCACGCTGGAGGTGGATTCTGCCGTGATGTGCATGGACTTCTGTCCGCGCGCTCCGCGGTACGTGGCCATCGGCACGGAGTCGGGCGAGATCGATCTGTTCGACCTGATGGCTGTGAGCGTGAGCGAGGAGGGTGATGATTAGAAGGGAGCGGAGGAGCATCTGATCCTGCGCCACCTGGGTCACCGCAGCGCCGTGAACGATCTCCACTTCAACCCCTACGAGCCGCTGACCATTCTCTCCGTTTCGGACGACATTGAGAGCATTGGCGGCGGCGCGATTGAGGTGTGGCGCCCGCACGAGCTGCTACTCGTGGACATTGAGGGAGAGAGCGGAACGAGCAGTCCCACGATTGACGAGCTTGTTGCGTTGATGAAGAAGAAGTAACTGTTGTGTTGTTTGTCGCACGACGCTACGCGCCGAAGCAGCGGGAGCAATCCTCCGTTTGAAACACAAAGCGATTCCAGAAATCGTCCCCATTATGCGCATCGATCCAAACCCGGATTGCGCACAATCCATTGCATTTATCTCGGCGATCATACCGTAGGAGTGCTGTCTCTGAGCGTGGACCGCGTTCTCATCGGCGTGTAGGTGCAACAGTAGCGTATAATGGCCGGTTGGAAATTCGGAAGCAAGCAAAAGAAGGAGGAGGAGAACGAGGAGGAGGAAGTGGAATACGTCGAGGAAGAGGGGGATGTGGACGAGGACGGAAATGAGGTGGAATACGTGGAAGAGGAGGTTGAAGTCACGGACGATGAAGCGGAGGAGGATTCGACGGAAAAGGACACGGTTGCAACGGCAGCTCCGAAAGGGAAGGCATCCGTTGGAAAATCGAAGATACAGCAAGTGGACTGTGTATTTCTCGCTGTGACGTGTAGCTGGAGCTGGAGCTGGAGGCGTTGCGGGAGCAGGTGAACACGCTTCAAGAGCGTAGTGCGTTGCGTCTTCTCGCTGATGCAATAGAGACGGAGACGTTGGAGAAGGACAATGCGGCAAAAGAAAAGGAATTGGCAAAGCTCAACAAATCAGTGCTGAAGAGCAAATCAAAGAAGGAGGCGTTGACTCTCCTGCAGGCATTGATATCCTTGTTGTTGTCGAAACGCGCGAATCCTTCATGCCCACGAAGATGCGAAGACAGAGACGGAGCAGGCCATGCAGCAGGTGCACGCCCTTCAGGAGATGGTGCGAAGCCAGCCAACGGACGTGAAGGTGTCCGAGGAGGACGCGGCGGAGATGAAGCAGCTGCAGGAGGCGTTGGACGTGTGTCAGAGCGCCCTGTCGAAGACAGAAGCGCGCGTGAATGAGGTGATCCAGGAGAAGACGAAGATGGAGCAGGATCTCTTCCGCTCGCACCAGGAGGTGCAGGACTTGCAGCGCACCATGGATTCGCGCGTGACAGCGCAGAGCGCGTCGCTGAAGAGCGACCTCGATGCGTTGCGCTCGAATCTGGAGGAGGCGCGTGCCAAGGTTGCTGTAATCGCATTGGATGAAGAATAGAGAGAGGAGTTGGAGTCCAAGTCGAGCGAGCTGGAGAAGCAGGTGGTCGAGGTGCGCAAGACGTTGGAGAGCATTTCCTCGGAGGGCGAGGAGAAGCGCATCGCGGCGGTGAAGGCGGAGTACGACGACGAGATCTCCTCGCTGAACGAGCAGATCGCCATCATGGAGGAGGCGCTGAAGGAGGAGGAGACGAAGACGAACGCGCTGAAGGCGCAGCAGGAGCAGGAGGTGGCGTCGTTCCACCAGAAGGAGGACGAGCTGACGAAGCAGGTGGAGACGCTGAGCCACGACCTGAACGACGTGAACGAGAGCACGCGCGCGATCCAGAAGGAGACGCAGGAGAAGGAGGAGGAGATGGCGAGACTGCGGGAGCGCATGCGCACGATGCTGGAGGCGTCGAAGGTGCTGCAGGCGAAGGAGACGAAGCAGGAGGAGGTGAGAGGAGTGCGAGGCGTGTGAGCGTAGATGGTGAAGGAGGCGACGGCGCAGCGCGAGCAGGCGGAGGCGCGAATGGCGGCGCTGGAGAAGGAGAAGAGGGAGTGGGAGGAGACGATGAAGGCGAAGGCGACGGAGAGCGCGGAGAAGAGCGCGCGCCTGGAGGCGATGACGGCGAAGCAGACGCAGATGGGCGAGGCGTTGAAGGTGGTGGCGACGAGGCGGCGTGAGGCGTAGACGGAGAGCACGCGGCAGGCGAAGACGGTGGCGGAGGTGCGCGAGGAGATGCGGAACATCCAGGAGAACTGCGAGCAGCAGGTCGAGTCGGTGCTGGAGGAGAAGAAGGCGCAGAGCGCGAGCTTCGCGAAGGAGAAGAAGAAGCTGGAGAGCGCGACGATGGAGCAGCAGACGCGGTTCGTGAAGGAGCGCGAGGCGCGCGAGTCGGAGCAGGAGAAGGAGAAGGCGCAGATCCGATCGCAGTACGAGAAGGAGCGTTCGAAGATGAAGAGCGACTTCGAGAAGGAGAAGAAGCAGTACGAGGCGGAGAAGGACGCGGCGATGGCGGCGGCGAACAAGGACATGAAGAGCGACTTGAAGCGCATGAAGGAGGAGGTGCACACGCAGTGCGTGCACGACCTGGTGGTGCAGAAGCGCGAGCTGGAGCAGGCGCACAGCCAGGAGGTGCAGCAGGCGAAGATCGCGCACGCGAAGCGCGTGGTGCGGCTGCAGATCGCGGTGCAGCAGCAGCTGGACGGGCTGAAGGAGGCGTGCCGGACGTGCATGGAGACGCAGAAGAAGGACTACGACGCGAAGAGGACGGCGATTCCGGACCTGGGCTTTTCCGCGGCGTCGATGATGGATCCGTTCGCGGGGCTGTCGACCTCTCCGATGATGGACCCGTTCGCGGGCATCGACATGGGAGACGCGCCCGTGGAGGAGCCGAAGCCTGCGGCGCCCGCGCCTGCGCCTGAGCCGGTGAAGGAGGATCACGTGGAGGACACGGCGTTTGAGGGGTTCGCGTTGGGGGACTATTCGGGGATTGAGGTGACGGACGCGATGGTGACGGTGGAGGCGGCGCCGGAGGTGGACAAGGAGAAGGTGACGCGCCTGCAGTCGGTAGGCGAGGCGTTGTGGTGTGAGGGGTAGGAGAACGAGTCGTTGAAGAGCCAGCTGGCGCAGGCGCAGGAGGAGAAGGAGCAGAACAGTCAGGTGCTGACGTACAAGCTGGAGCAGATCGCGATGATGGAGGAGAAGATGAAGGAGGTGGAGGCGAAGCTGGCGGAGGTGACGGCGGAGGTGGAGGCGAGGAAGAAGGAAGAGGAGAGGAAGAGGGAGGAGGCGAAGTTGAAGGAGAAGAAGAAGAAGACGTTGGGTCGCAGAATACAGGAGAGTGATTCGAGTAGCAGTAGCAGCAGTGATAGTGATTCGAGTGAGGAGGCGTTGTAGTTCTTTTGGTGTGTTTGTTGGAGAGTGTTGATTAGAGATGGTGTGATGGTTGAAGAAGAGATTAACACTACAGGAGAACACTGAAGGAGAGCAACGGAATGAACACGCATGCACAACAAACACACCACAATTCAACCTCATCCTCATCATTGCGAAGAGGAGGCAATAACCCCAGAGTGAACTCGTCAAGGAACTGGTACAAGTCGTGGTCCAGCGTATCCATCGTGGGCGTAATGCGCGAGCCGTACTTCAGTCCCGAGTCCTACGCGTGAGACTCCCTTCCAACCCGAACGAAATCGATGAGGAAGAAGGCGGGGAGATCCACGCTCTTCAGTCCCGCGTTGGTCATCCAGTGCTTGTACTTCACGCCGTCGCTGACCACGATGGAGAAGGTGTTGCGCTTGTACACCTTGTTCTCGATGAGCGGCACGGCGACGTGCTCAAACAGGTAGTCCTGGAAGTCGATCCAGTTATCGTACACGTAGGTCTCGTTCACGAACAGCTGCACCATCACGCCCGAGCCCTTGAAGAAGTTCTTGATCGTGTCCGCTTCGGCGCGGCCGATGGTCTTCTGGCTGAGGACCTGCGCCCACTCGACGATGGACTCCGGCGTCCACTCCTTGTCGTAGATGGACTCCTCTGCACGTCATCCGCCCCGCTCGGCCCTACTCTCGTCGAAGTCGCGGTACATCACGAGGTTCGCACGGCGCTTGGGCAGCTCGTAGGCGTCGCGCACGGTCATGTTGAAGCACTCGGCGATGCGGATGCTGTCTCCCATGGCGACGGCGGCCTTCACGAACGCGCGGTACTCGTCGCAGTCCTTCTGGGGGTGAGGAGGCGATCCGCACACGTACGGTTTCAAAAAAGCCGCTGAGATTGGGGGCAATGGACTGGTCCGTCGCGCCGCGCCAGAACGTGAACTACGAGTGAACGCGGAGCGGCAGTGGAACCATCCAAGTCTGATCCAAGTCCTTCAGGAGAACGGCAGGGGATCCAAGGTCCTTCTCCTCGCGCATCTCCTAGTAGTGATAGTTCAGGACTGAGACTACGCGAATGAAGTACTTCAGGGCTTCATAGTACTTTCCGCCGTCAAAGCGCGTGGGCGTGTGGATGTCCTTCTTGAAGAAGGCAATGGTGGGTGTATGGGTGATGCTGTACGCCTGAACGATGTCGAGGTTGTGGTTTCCTTCGATCTACCCATGAATGCAAAGAAGGGTTAGTACCTTGGCGAACGTGAGTCCGGGGAACTCCTTCTTGGCTTCGCACGATACGCGATTCCAGACGGGCTCCATTCTTTTGCAGGCAGGGCATGTATCCGAGTAAAACTCGACGATAACCTGATCTGGGAGTGAAAAGCGGGGCAACTTGTCAAACCATGTGACTCGATGTAGCTTTTGAAGGTAGAATAGGAAAGCTCGACTCCGCAGTACTTGTAGTTCTTCTTTTCGAGCGAGTAGTCTTCCTCGGAGGCAAACACACTACAACGGTGAAACGAGCGCGGAAACGGCCACCTCACAATAAGTAGAAGTGCAATAAAGAAATGCATTAGGAAAGATGTGTACGAAAGTGCTAGAAAATGGAGGATGACGAAGGCGCACTTGTCACCATCTGTTCGTTCATCCAATGAAATGCGTGGATCCGACAAACGGATCGGAATCAACGGAAAGGCGTGAGTGGCGTGATAGGAGGTGTTGTAATGCAATGCTGTGGGTATTGATGTTGCGTTTTGGGTGATGGGGAGTGAAATGACATTGTCATCTACTTCTTCATGCTTTTTGCCCAGACGCGTGCATGGACGATCGCTAGTCACACCTCCCTCCCCAATACAGCAAAGCCCGCCTCCTTCCTGCCTTGGGAGTTTCATGGCACCGAAACGCCCCTTTCCATCTTTGGAAAAGACACTAAATCGAAGTTCATGTCCGCCCTCGTAACTCGTGTTGCTTTTCCCTTTAGCAGAGCTCTCTTTGCCCGCAGCGTCACAAACATCAAGGTGATGTGTGATTCCTTTGGTTTATCGTAGTCCTGCATAGACAGAAGCGAAGTGTCAGAGCGTGTGATGAACGTGGTCAAGGGATTTGACTTTGTGGACGCTAGCAAGGTAGTTCTTCAGACGGAGGGCTGATTCGTAGGTGACTCCTGTATCTCACTTTGCGAGCGATCTCGGCCTGGACAGCATTGAAACGAACAAGGTAATAGACGCCATTAAGGCTGACTTCTGTCTGGAGGGCTGCTGCTGCAATGCGACCTCCATTGACGAGATCACGGCCGCTATTTCAAGAAATCCTAGAGCGAAGTAAAGGAGAGTGAATCTGTTTATCGTTTTGGCTTTGTTGGAGATATGACTTGTTTGGGGATGCCGATGGAGGGGTGAGAGGGAGTAAGGTGGAGGGATGGAGTGGGTATGCTTTGAGGAGGATGGCTGTTCGTGTTTGGAATGAAGACTTCTATTCACGTATGAAATCAGCGCTGGATACACAACACCAATCAGACTTAAATACGCAACAAACACACGAATTGACCTTCAGAAGCTCCACATCAAAGACAAGCTTCGAGTTGGGAGGAATCTCGGGAGGAGATCCAGCCTTTCCGTAACCCGCCTCAGGGTAGATGACGAGCTTTCTTCTGCCGCCCTCCTTCATGGCTACGCATCAGACTCCTCACTCACTCCCACTCATGATACCGTCATCCCATCCCTTGATGACTTCGCCCATGCCGATCTTGAAGGTGAAGGGCTTCTTTCCGGTCTGGTCGAAGATGTGCTTGTTGGGGAGCGTGCCGACGTACTTCACGGTGCACTTGGATCCCTTGCGAGGCGATCTACCCGTTCCGATGGTGATGTCCTTGTAGGTGATGTAGTTGCCGATCTTCTTGATTTCGTTGGTGGCCTCTTCCTTCTTAGGGCGCTTCTCCTCGGCAGCCTTGGAGGGGTTCTCACGCTTCTCTAATCGTCAGCAGGAAGGATGGATACCGACCCGACTTCTTCTTGGGCTTCTCTTCCTCCTCTTCTTCTTCCTCTTCTTCCTCTTCTTCTTCTTCCTCTTCCTCGTCACCCTCCTTCTCTTCCTCCTCGTCACCTTCCTTCTCCTCTTCCATCTCCTCGTCGTCCTCTTCCTCTTCGCCATCCTCATCGAGAGCGGTGATCATGATACCGCTGATATCCACATCGGAATCGCCCTCCACAGCGAAGGACACGGCCTCGTCGGCAGGGAAGAAGACCAGCTCAACGGAGCACTGAGGAAGCTCTAGGCGTGAGGAACACGGAGAAGGAGTACCCTTCGACAGCGTGCAAACCGTGAAGGTGTTGTCTCCGACGGTAACCTTGACAACGACGGGGTTCTTGCCCTTCACGCTCTTCAGAGCAATCTAGAGGGTGAGCACACGGTATTCAGCTCGTACGTTGGACACGTGAAGCTCCGAAAGCTCGAGGCTCTCCGTGTGAGAGGATTTCGCTTCCACCTAGATGAGTGAGTCGTAGCAGCGAACGGTACGGTGCATCCCCAGAATTGTTCCTGAAATTGCGGTTCCATTGTAAATCACGCCAAACAGATACTTCTTTGTGGTGAAATGACCAAGTGAAAGAGTGACACTTTTCTCCCCTTTTTTCCTCTCTCTTTTTCCTCTTTCTTTTTCCCTTTTGGGAGGGGAGTTGTGATGAGATAAGAGTTGTAATGAGAGAAGAAATGAACTCGAAATTGAAATGAAATGGGAGAAGGAATGAAATGAACAAACACAACCACAATGAAGTCTAAGAAAACTGCACCACTAATGTCTAAACAGATTAAGGTTCGTATCTAATCGTCAGACGCGGAAGAGATAACCCACTCGAAGGCAGACACAGGAGAACGCGACTCTCATCTCTCTTGGTGTGACGCAGGTCGTACAGAAAGCGTCGATAGAGCGTGAGCATTTCCACGTTGTTGGTCTTGAATCCGGCGTTGTACTGCTTTGCGTAGTTGGATCTAGGCATCAAGACAAAACAACACAAAGACAGAGAATGCGGCATGTCCACCGCGTAGCTCTGCGCGAGCACATGGAACTCGAAGCCCAAGTATCGCAGGTGCTCGATCCACTGCACCTTGTTGAAGCCGTAGTTGATGAAGCGTTCGTCAAAGAACGGCAGCCCTTCCCACCGCTTCACCATCACATAGGGCTCCAAAAACCGCTGCTTGAAGCAGGGCACACGCGAGGACGACACGGTCGAAGGCAGCGTCATCCACTTGTACGGGAGATAGTCCTAGAATGAGAGGGAGTGGGAAATGGGGACATGGGTGAGGGACTGGGGCCTGAAGATGGTGCAGCCCCTCTTCTTGATGCACGTGATCAGCTCGCGCTTCGTCTCGGGGTAGAACTTCATGGCTCTAGCGGTAAGCGTCCATCCAGTGAGGTACGTTTCGATGCAGGTCTGGAGACTCTTACACTCCCTGGGGTTCAGCACGGACGTGGGCAGCGAGAAGGCGGGCACGATCATCACGTTGTAGGGGTTGGCGAGGAAGGAGGGAGGCAGGTGGGTGAGCGTGGCGTAGGCGTTCTCTAGGAGTGACACGAGGGAGTCAGTGCCACTGGCCGGCCACATGTCCATGTCGAAGACCACGAAGTGGCTCGTGAGCGTGTTGCGGATGGCGATGTTGCGCAGCCGGTTCAGCGGGTAGATCTCCTCCTTCACGCAGCGCAGGCCGCGTCCCGAGCGGCGATAGACGCAGTCGGCGCGGTCGCTGACGCCGACGATGACCAACGCGAGACGCAGACGCGTCGGGAAGTCTCCGTCCTGGATGAATTGCTCCACGGTGGGCAGGTCCTGCTTGTGGACGAGGACGGCGATGCTCATCGGGCTACGCGTGAGGGATGGGTTAGGGTAAGTACCCCTTCCAGCGCTGCAGGAGGTGGCTGAAGAAGAAGAGACGCTCCTTTCTAGCCGTGAGGAGAGGAGCGAGGACTCACGAGGTCTGGGAGATCACCGTGACGTCGTAGTGGTCGTAGGAGGGAAGCGCGCTGCGGTTACGCGGCGTGGTGTCGGGTGCGGAGCCTTCGTAGTACTTCACGATGTAATCCTGCTCGAACTCGAACTCGCCATGACGCGCTATGTGGTTGCTGTTGCGCGTGTTGCGGTAGATGTCGTTGTAGGGGGTGCGAGGGGATGTGTTGCGGGGCTTGCGGTGGTAGAGAGGTGTGTCTTTTGGGGATTGAGTAGGGGTGTTATGCTTTGAAGGGGGTTCTGTTTCGGATGAGGAATTCAGTGTAGATGGGGACTCGCTTTCAGAAGAGGATGACTCTTGCTGTTGCTCTGGGAGTGACTCTCCCTTCGACGGCAATTCATTCTCAGGAGACGCAGTTTCATCTGAAAGGGGTTGCGAAGGAAAAGACTGCTCCGTTGAAGAAAAAAAACTCTCAGACGGCGCTGAAAGCACACCCTCAGCAGATGACAAGTCTGGCGAAAGAATCGAACGAGTTGACTCCTCACCATTTTCAAATACAGACTCGGACGGATACAAATTAGAATCCGATACTGCCTTTGAACGATCATCAGAAGAATCACCAGCAACGGAATCCAATTCCATAGAAGATCCTGAAACTGATATAGAATCACCATTCTTGCTTCCATTCTCCGTAGGAAGCAAAGACGCTTGATCGATAGATCCATCTTCCCCACCCTGAACGCCTTGATTCCCATAAGCAATGCCCATTTCACTCATATTCGTCAGCGATTTTTCCGCTTCTACTTCAATCACATCCGCTCGCTCAAAACCGCTTTCTTCTTCACTATCACTACTCCCATTCCTATGCATAAACAACCCACTACTCCACTACTCCAAATCCTTCGTAGTCATAAAAGACATGCCCCCTTCCTGAATACCATCAACATGATCAAGAAGAGAGCAATTTGCACTCCGCTGATAAAAGGAAAAGTGATCGGAGTGAACAACTCCACAATCACGTAAGAGAGCACCCCCAATTTGCCACGTAAATGAATTGTGCAGCCAGCACAATCCAAATAGGAGCAGAAGGACAACGACGGAAACAGTCGGACCCTGATTCATTGACGACACAGATTACAGTAGGAGACGAAACAAAATCGATAGGAGAAAAGCAGGGCGATCTGTTCCAGTATCGGTTGAGAAACAGTATCGAAAACGAATCGGGTCCATTTTGGACGAACAGGTCCGCATTTGTGAACTCAGCATTAGAGGAATGCCACGAATAGAGAATAGAAGATAGAATGACGGGAATCACTAACAGTCCTATTTCATCACTCCATAAGCACGATGATTGAAACCGCAATTCCTCTTCAATCTACTTAAAACCATCACAATGCAATCGCGGAAAACGATCAAGCCATCGATCCAACGAAGTGGAAACGAATCACCAACTCAACCCTTTGATACAACAAACGACAGCGATGACACAAACTACTGGACGCTAGTAAGAAACGGGCTTCAATATGACGCTCAATGAAATGACCGATGGAACACCAGACGCGCCACGTATCCTTTCCTTAACGACACCTGTGTCCGTTTCACTATCTTCCAGCTCGCCTGCGGCACGGCTGTGACTCCCCGAATCCTCCTTGCATTCTGACTGCTCGTAGAAGGAGTAGCGGGCAACCGATAGCTAACTGGAGCGATCCTCGAGCCTACACCATGATCCAGAAACCAGACCACCCACGCTTCTCTTGCTGGTCTCGGCACTCCTTGCAGGAAGAGAGAAGAACGGGAGAGAGGGGGTGGAGAAAGGAGGCCAGTGGCTTCGTCATTCCACACGATGCACACAGAATAAACACCTGACTAGAATTCGAAGGAGGTCCGTTCATAACAAGTTCAGCAAGGACGCAGCACAAGCAACGGACTTGTGTGTAGCGAAAGAAACAATGGGCTCATCCACCAATCAGATGCCAAGATTTGGCATTTCCACCAAACCCTTCTACTCCGTCCATTCTCGCGATTACAGGGTTTGAGTTCTCAAATCGACTCGTTTTGCAATGATCAACTGCGAATGTTTAAAATAAGTCACAATCGAAGCAAAAGAAACGGTGTGAATCAATACTACTGAACAGAAACCTGTTTCAACTCCCTGAAGCACCCCCAAAGAGGTAGGTGCTTGAAAACCACACAAACCGAATGTGATGGAATGGCCAATTGACCCATCGTGCTTCCATGCCACCCCTGAATAGGGCTTTGATAACGCAATTCATCCTCGAAATAGGAAGGTGACTCCCTGATTCCCCTTCCGATGAAGTCGAGTAGATAGGATAAGAAGAGCATATGAAATGCTCTCAGTGAATGCTATGTTAACTACACACAACAGGTTGTATTTCGACACTCGACACAAGAGACCGAAATCGAGGGCATAACCGTTGAATCGTGGAAAGCGAACCGCGAGAGCCAATCAGATTGCAGAATGCGGCATGGCTTTGGCATAATCGCGGTTATCAGGAAACACATGAAAATGCTGCTCTCCATTTTTCATTATTTCTTATTCTGCAAGAAGATGAAGAACATAGCGCTTTATGTCTTAATTCGTACGTGCCCAGCACCTTCACTTAAGTGTAGTTTCCGTTGCTCTGAGCACGATTACTTGTGAGAACGGCGAGGTGTACGTGTCTATCACGAAACAGTGCAAGTCCTATGCCAACGAGGAGTCCTACAAGATTCTGAATGGCGCTACGGAATTGAAGACCAGTTCGGCTTTCACCAACAACGAGCAGCGTACCGATGAGTACTGCCTGACTCCCACGACGAACAACCAGTACACGTTCAGAATCATCGACTCATACGGTGATTCCTGGTCTGCTGGGGCGTGGGTGAGCGTGGCTGGTATCTATGGCAATGTGGTGCTGAAGACGACGCTGGTGGAGAAGCGTCAGGAGGAATACACGCTGTCGCTCTACTACCCGATCATGAAGAACCAGCAGTGGAAGATGTACACTTCTGCGAGCAATATCGACCCCAGCTGGAATACGCTGAACTATTCCGATGGCAGTTGGCAGACGGTGACGCTGGGCTCCGCTTCGGCTGTGTCGGGCACGCAGTACTTCCGCAAGACGTTCATGGGTCTCCCCAATATGGCTGCGTACGAGGTGGAGATGAGCTACAAGTATGGTATCGTGGCTTACGTGAACGGTGTGGAGATCTACCGTGACCACATGAATGACGGTGCTGTGACTGCCTCCACCCCCTCCAACGGCGCTTTCGAGAACTACGAGTACCACGGTGTGATTCGTCCCTCTAAGGAGGTTGAGGCGAACAGCGTGCTGGCGGTGGAGCTGCACTTCCCCACGACGGGTGAGAACGCCGTGGACTTCGACGCGTACGTGGCTTCTCTCGGTTCTTCTAACGATGTCTCTGATGTCTCCAAGTGCTTCGTGTATCCTTACGCTGTGACGCTGACTGCCACGGGTGGCACCAATCCTGCCAGTATCTTCAACTTCGGCAGACTGGACTTCTACACGGCTCCCTCTACCGTTCTTCCCGCGACAGTGACCTACGAGCTGACTGGACCCCGCATGCACGTGAATGCGCTGCGCGTGTGGCCCTACACCTACACGACGCAGTCCCCCGGTACCTTCACGCTGTCTGGCGCGATGAGCTCTTCGAGCACGTACTCCAACGTGATTTCCGCCACCAACACCATCTACGAGGCCAGAAAGTACAAGATGCTGTTCGGTTACCTGAACGCGAAGCCGTACCAGTCCTACCGTCTCACGATCAACTCGGCTGCGAGTGCCACCAATGTGTGGGTTGTGGAGGCGCAGCCCATGACGTGCGCGGACATGGTTCCCACATCTTTGGTGTTCAGTCCCAACTCGTTCTCTGGATATGCGAAGTTCAGTTCTTTCAACATTCGTCCCACGAGCCAGGAGTTCACCAACTGCCAGATCACTCCCACGCTGCCCGATGGAATGACCTTCACTTCGGCGACGTGCTCGATCTCGGGTGTCCCCACGGTTGCCTTGACGCAGACGACCTTCACGATGAGCTCCACGCTGGGCAGCCAGAACTACCAGGGCACGTTCACGCTTCAGGTGATGGATTGTAGCGCCACGCTGGTGCAGATCCTCCGCACGTATAAGACGGGAGCGGAGAAGGAGACCTTCTCGATCAAGGACATGACGACGCAGCAGGTGGTGCTGAGCGTGACTGCTAACTCGGGCCAGACGACGAGCCAGGACTGGACGACGTTCGTGTGCTTGACGAATGCGAAGTACGAGATCGATGCGGGTTCTTCGGATGCCGCTTGGTCGGAGTACTCGAGACTGTTCGTGAACGCGATGCTGAGTGAGACAGAGTACGAGACGATTGCGCGTATTCACTATGATTCCAACCTGGGCTACGACGAGGAGCGTGTGATCTATCCACAGTGGTCCGTGGCACCGCAGTCGCAGTGGTTCTACAAGATGAATGAGGTGCCGGCGAACTGGTACAACTCGGAGACGTCGGGCTGGAACACGGGTTCGATGGGCGGTTTCACTGGCGCGACGAACCAGATCCAGCTGTATAAGAAGACGTTTACTATTTCCTCGCTGAACGAGGTGGCTGGTTTCGTGATCTCGCTGCGTTACCTGTACGGTTGCGTGATTTACATGAACGGCAACGAGGCGTTCCGCAACGGTGTGACGGGTGATTTGACTACGGCGAGCATCGGTCTGAACGCGTACACGAACCTGCTGTACCACCAGATCTCGCTTCCCAAGACGACGATGGCTACGGCTGAGACGCCCGCGGTGAACTACCTGCAGGAGGGAACCAACACGATTGCGATTGCCATTGTGGCGCAGACGCCTTCGCAGACGAACTCGGTGTTCGATTGCGCGGTGCACCTGATGGGTGGCGTGGGCAACTCGCGCGTGTTCGACTACACGCTGAGTTACACTTCGTTCTCTCAGGGTTATCCCAACGATCTCGCGAACCTCCACTACGTGAACTTCGTCACCCTGACGACCTGCACGAGCAACTACTGGACGATCGCCTTCAACAACGACCGTCGCGAGTGGATCTCCTCCATTGACGTGTTCCTGCACTACCAGCAGAATACGCAGCAGCTCAAGCAGTTCACGCTGAAGGCGCGCAACACGAACCTGGAGGAGTGGACGACGATTCGCGAGGTGACAGGTATGGAGTGGTCGCTGAAGGGCGAGCACAAGACCATCTGGCTGTCGAACAGCAAGCCGTGGAACCAGTACCGCTTCGAGAACATGGGCTCGGGCGATGCCTCTGCCTGCACTTGGCAGGTTGGTGGTTTCAACCTGAAGGTGGATATGATTCCCACGAACATCCCCGATCTCACCTACCAGTCTCCCGTGATCATCACTGTTGGTATTGAGATGGGTGAGATCTACCCCAACTCTGATTACTACTTTGACTTCTCCATTTCTCCTGCGCTGCCCGCTGGTCTTTCGATTGACCGCAGCACGGGTAAGATTTCGGGCACGTGCGACGTGATGACGCCCTCCACTGTGTACCAGATTAGTGCCACCAAGGTGGGTGCTGGTACTGTGACGGTTCCCCTTACGCTGTCGGTGGAGCCCTGCGGTGGCGAGAGACATCTGATCACGCTGGTGGCGCGTCTGGACTCCTGGCCTTCGGAGGGTTCGTACAAGCTGTACTCGGGCAAGGGCACGAGTGGCCAGGTGGTCGCTTCGATCAGTGCCTTCAAGGTGTCGAACGGTCTGAACTACGGAGACTTCTGCGTCGCCAACAACATCTACACGCTGGAGCTGTCCGACACGCGCAGCGACGGCTGGAACAACCCTGCTGGCTACTACCTGACGATTGATGTGGGCACGATGGTGTTCGAGATGGGCCAGTTCCCTCGTCAGGTCGCGTCGATTTCGACGATGTTCTCTTCGCTGCTTCCCTTCCAGATCGAGTACGACACGTGGAAGGTGCTCAACACGGGCGCAGCTGCTCCTGCTGGCTGGAATGGCAAGGACTTTGACGATGCTGCGTGGTCTTCGATGAAGGCTGCGGAGATGGGCAACCACATGGGTACGACGGCTTACGTGAGACACGAGGTGAGCATTCCTTCCATCGACGACTACTACGTGCTGAATGTGCGTGTGAAGTACACGGGCGGTGTGGTCGCCTACTTCAACGGCAACGTGGTGGCGCGCTTCAACCTGGAGGAGAACTACGACATTTCTACGGAGGCGACGGCTGTGCACGACGCTTCGATCTTCTCCAAGTTCCACATCGTCCTTCCCACTGCTGGCGCTGTGAGTGGCAAGAACGTGATCGCCTTCGAGGTGCACCGCGCTGCTGGCGAGAGCGCTGTGGTGTTCGACGCGACGGGTGTGTTCGGCGTGAACGACTGCTCTGTGGTGG
>ERZ1106948.303-NODE-303-length-24916-cov-3.955191_pt1 | contig 24916 bp, 13 predicted proteins | sample MGYA00403673_ERZ1106948 | MGnify/ENA primary metagenome ERZ1106948 (study PRJEB35170, sample SAMEA104062409) | human gut metagenome | biome: human gut; feature: human-associated habitat; material: faeces | place: Denmark | collected 2012-05-07 ...
ACTCCTCAGCCTGTTTACGGCTGCGGATGAGGTGCGCCACGCCGATGCACAGCACCGCGCCACCAGCGATCCAAGTGAAGGTCACGCCGTTAAGACCGGTGAGCGGGAGGCCAACCTGCTTGGTGTTGCCGATGGTGATGTTGACTTCACCAGTTTGGACATTGGCAGCGGTATTTTTCGTAACGGTCAGCGTATTATCACCCGGAGTGTTGTCAAGGGTGCCGAGGGCGACATCGGAACGACGCTCGTCATTCTGAGAAGGACTGACCGTAATCTTCTCAAGTTCTGCCGCATCATCCTTATAATCTGCCTTAATGGTAAAGGTGAAGGGATTAGCAACGGTATATTTGTCGTTTGGCGCCTTAATCTCAGTTACCTTGTAGGAACCAGCATCAAGGCCCTTTACTTCAATCTTTCCTTTATCGTCAGAAGAGAACTTGAGATAATCCGGAATATCCTTGTCGCTAAAGTTCACAAGTTGGCCAGCAACGACCTTTCCGTCTGGACTATTTTTTGAAGCAACATATTGATTCAAAGTGTCCGCATCAGCAGACTGGATGCTAAACTCAGCGCCCTTAAGGCCCTTTTCGGTGCCTTGGTCAACCTTATTGAGGTTAAGCTTGAAGGTAAAATCTCCAGCGCCGCTCTCGACAGACGTGCCTGTCTCCTCGGTAGAAGGGTTGTTGGAGTATTCGAGCTTTACAGTGTTGTAATTGCCTTTCTTTCCATCACTGTCACCATTGCCGGTAACGGCATTCTTATTGAGCTTTGCCCTGTAAAAGACAACAATCTGTGTGTCGGCGTCTACGCCCTGAACATCCTTGAGGCCCTTTTTGTTGTTGTCCTTGTCAACGACAAAGTCGACCGTCAAAACACGGCTGTCGTTACTTGGAGTAGTCAGTTTATAGGCGGTGTCGTCAATCAGGGTGTAATTGCCGCTACTGTCCAATGCGTAAACGTTGAGCGAATCCTTTACGTAGTCGAGGCCACTCGAAAGAGTATCCGTGAACTTGTATGCATAGGAGTCATAGGTGGCGTAGTTATCCGCAACCTTACCGGTAAGCTTGTAGGTCACTTCCTGTCCGATTTGAGAGTTGGCAACGCCAGCCCAACCATTTGTCTGCTGCGTGGGATCAACAGGAGTCGCAGCAAGAATCTGCTTGTTGACAGTGGGGATGCTAGTCTTCTCAGCTACAGTCACGGCTTCGCCGCCCACGAGGGCGAAAATCGGAGACGTACCGGTGTTCTTCTTGTCAGTGCCCAGGCTACTTTCGTTGGTCACAAACAGGTAGTAGCCGTTGCCATGATCGTCGTCAGGACTCCAGGGAGTGCCGGCAACGATATCGGAGTCAACCGGCGTCTCATTCTTTACGGCATTCGCAACTGCGTAGAGAATATTATCGGTCGCGATTCGTGTTCCTTTGGTCGATTCCGACCCCGCGGTGCAGTCTCCCGCATGCGCAGTGATGAAATCCGCGACTTCCTGAGGCGTAGGCTTGTTAGGCAGCTTATCCCCAGCCTTCAAGCTGCGATCATTCTCCCAGCTATTAATGGCATTAATCACCTTCGGGCCAACCGTTTCGCTTGCCCACGTAATGTTCTGAGCGGTCTTGCCGCCGTTTTCAACGTCGGTCACCGTAGCCTTGAAGATCTGGTAGGCCTTGAACGTATTGTCCTTGTTTGCCTCGTCGACCTTATTGATCGTGATGCTGCCCGCCGCACCCTCAGCAAACGCCATGGTCACCGGGGCCATGACTCCGCCGAAGCTCAACGCTGCTGTGAGGCCGGCGGTTACTGCCAGGCGTGCGATGTTCTTGCTCATACTCATCTTCTTTTCCTCCGTTTTCCAGTTGGTTCTCATTCGATCGGTCATCATCTGTCTGTGTCTTAGCATCTACTTCGCTACGTCTCGCCCCGCTCTCTGTGGGGCTGCCAGCTACTCTTTATGGCTGCCACCTCCCCGCTTGACCAGGAGCGCGACCACGATGAGCGCGGCTCCGGCGACCGCTGCGGCGGCCGCGGCGTACATTGCCATATCGCCAGTCGAGGGCATAAAGCCTCCGGTGGTAATGCTAGGGGGTGTGCCGGTGGGCGTGTTGATGAGCGACGCCTCCAAGCTGCCCGTCGACCCGTCCGCGCTGTCGGCGCGCAGGGGCGACTCGGCCGTGATGGTGAGCTTGGGCTTGGCGGCGGCCACCTGGTCGACGTCCAGACCCTCGGCCTTGACCGTCGCGGAACGCGTGCCCTCAAAGGCGGTGTAGCCCTTGGGCGCCTTGAGCTCGCGGACCTCCAGCTTGCCCGAGTCCACGCCCGAGACGGCCACGCGGCCGTCCTCGCCCGTGGTGACGGTGGCCTTGCCCTCCGCATCCCACGTGCCGTCGGCCGCCAGTGTGCGACCGCGGTCGTCGGCGATGCTCAGGACCGCCCCGGCAAGCGGCTTGTCGCCGTCGCTGCCGCGCTTGGTGAGCGCGAGATCCCAGGTGTAGGCGCACGCATCGTCGCTCGGCGTGTGGGTGAAGCCGGCGTCGCCCGACTGGTCGGCAAAGGGAGAGCGCGGGTAGCGCAGGTAGACCTCGTTGGGGTTGCCCTTCGCGATGCCGTGGTTGCACGCGCTGTTGAGCGGCGCGTTGTACACGGCGACCACGCGGGCGCCTGCGGTAAAGGCGTCGGCCCCGCCGAGCGCGGCGATGAGGTCACCGGTGCGTACGGTGAAGGTCTTGCTGTCGGCCGCCACCTTGGTGGCGCACTGGGCCGTGATGTCGGTCCAGCCCTTCGCGGGCTCGGTGCCGGCGCGGCCGTCCTTGCCGGTCGGGACGGCGTCAAAGCCGCCGTCCGCGCCCGCCGCCACGTACACGCGCATGCTCGCGGCCACCTTGGAGGGGTCGAGTCCCGCGCCCATGGTGTCGACGAACCGCACCGTATAGGTGTCGTAGGCCGTGAGCCCGGCCGGGACCGTAGCCGAGAGGCGCCAGTACAGGTCGTCGGCGACCGTGGCGTCGGCGGCCTTCTGCCAGGCGGCGGTGCTGTCCTCCAGCACATGCTTGGCGACCTTGGGCGTCGCGGCCTTGGGCTTGACGGTGACGGCGCTGCCGCCGACCAGGGCCATGATCGGCGCGGTGCCGGCCTCGTTCTGGGCGATGGCGTCGTCGTCGGCGACGATGAGCCAGTAGCCACAGGGCAGCTTGGCCTCCGTACCCGCGTTAAGGGCCGCGAGCTCGGCGCCAGAGTTCTGGAGGGAACGAGCGAGCTGTGCGCTCAGCGCGCTCGTAAGGTGGGAATCGGTGTTGAGCCACTCGGCAGCTTCCTGCGCGGTGGTCTGGGATTTGGGCATACCGGCGCTGTGCAGCACAGGCAGCGCGACGTCGCGCACGGCGTCGCTTGCCCAGGCGAGGTCGGTGGCGATCTTGGCGTCGCTGTCGCCGTCGACGACGTTGGCGCTAAAGATCTGGTAGGCGTCGTAGCTGCGCGCCACGGTGCCGCTCACCGTGATGGAACCGGTCGAGGTCGGCGCGGCCTGCGCGGAAGCGGGGAACACGACCGCGCAGGTGCCGATCAGGAGGGCAAGCAGCGCAAACAAGATCGGGAAGGAGCAAACTTTCTTATTCACGACGCTCACCTCCCTTCGCATTCGCCTTGCGACGAATGTGCATCCAGGCTGCAGCAGCGCAAAGCACCGCCGCGCCGGCAAGGTACGTCAGAGTGACGCCCGACATACCGGAAAGAGGCAGAGTGGTGGAGTAGGTGTTGGTGAAGGTGGGGGTGGAGTCGGTGAACGTATGCTCAGTGTCGTCGGTCACCAGATTACCATTACGATCTTGAATCTGCTTGTAGGTTGCAGAGATGTCTATCTTGCCTTTAGAGTTATCAGCCGCCTTGACCGTAATTTGATAGACCGACTGGTCATACTCGTAGTTCGTGAACGGCGTCGTCGGCCGCTGTTCACGGACGTAATAGGTGAAGGTCTTGCTTGCACCACGACCGGTAGGGTCAGATTCGAGCTTTTCGAGTTGATTGAGTTTGTACTCAATCTCGTCGAAGTCCAAGGTCTGGGACTTGGAGCCGTCAGCCTTGGTCGACTTATCGTTGACGATGCTCGTGAACTCCTTGTCGGTCGCGAGCTGAAGCGTAAACTTCTTCATCTCGCCACCCTTGACAACCTTCGTAGCCGCCGGAGTCCAGGAACCCTTGGAGTCGTACGGCGTGTATGTGTTGGTGAAAGTCTTTGAGCTTGTTAGCGCGACGTTTGCAACGTCACCTTCGGGTATTGGATAAACCGTAGCAACAGACGTAGTACCATTAGCGGCGATTGTGGTGATTGCCACACTACTGACCGTATAGTACGTGTACTCGATATCAAGCACCTTATGCGACTTTTTTTCATCCTTTACGACCTTAGGATCTATCTTGTAGATAGTCTCGTCGCAAGTCACGCCAGAAACGGGATTGTCACCGGGGTCCTCAACGAGGTAGTAGACGATCGAGTCATCGGAATAGACCTCGCCCAGATTAAAGGCAAAGTTGCCGCCGCCATCATTCGTGACCCCATTGCCAACTTTTGTGCAGCCATTGAGTCGCAGCTTGTGATCGGCAAACGAGGGATCCTGCTTGTTTGTACCCTGTTTGAGCAGCTGGAACTTGAACTCTCCGTCTTTAAGCGCACGACCCATTAGCGCCTTAGTGCCATTGAGCTTCATCTTGGGGTACACGCTCACCTGCATGGTGGAACCAGCGACAACGTCGCCGTTGGTCATGATGCCGCCGCCGTGGATGTTGGATTTGTTGCCCGTGATGAAGAGCGTGGCATTATCACGGGCAAGCCCTTGATCACCATCGGAAGGATCTGCATCGAGGCCAATCATGTACTTAGCCTGGGCGCCCTCGTACTTGCCGATGGTCGTAGGCGGCTGACCGTCGATCGTGCCCCTCCAGTTGGCAGCGCCGCCACCAAGCATCTGACCAGTTACGGCAGCGATGTAGTCGCTATTATCTGACTTGCGAATCAGGAATAGATCCTTATGGCCGTTTTGCTTGAAGGTATCAGTGATTTCGCCGCCCTTAACGGTTGTGGGCTGATCTTCATTCTTACCATTAGTACCACCCGATAGGTGGGCGCCGTTTTCATCGCGGTTTCCGAAAATCGCAATACCATTGGTATCGGTAATAGCCGTTTTGCCGGTCGGGCAGGCAGCGAAGCCACCGCCATAGCCCTCGGCCGAATTGTTAGTAATCAGCGCGTTGTAAATCTTAAGAGTCGCTGAATTAACGTTTTCATCACTGTTGCCGCCCTGGACGAACACGCCGCCACCGCCCCAGTCATTAGTGGTATTGGTCGTATTGTTGGTGATATAAGCGTGTGAACCATTCGCAACTTCAAACACACCAACGGTAGGCGCAGCAATGCGGATACCGCCACCCTCTGAGTTTTGCGCCACATTGCTGGCGATGGTTCCACCAGAGAACGTAAACGTGGAAAGAGCCTGCTTCCAAGCGCCAGCATAAATACCGCCACCGGCCTCGGCAGAATAGTTACCGGTGATGTAGCCACCGTTAATCTTCAGGCTACCGCCATTAAAAGCAGCAATACCACCACCACCGTGGCAACCGCCGCCCTTGTGCACCCAATTAGTCGAATCGGTATCTTGGTAGAACTGATACTTGTTATTGGTGATGTAGCCGCTCGTAACGTTAACGGTTGATTCGAACGCACAGATACCTGCGCCGTAGCCAGACTGGCTACCAAACGTACCGTTGCCGGAGATAATGCTGCCATCCACGTTGACCATTGAGCCCTTAGCGTACACGCCGCCGCCATTGGGAGCGTAGTTACCTGCGATAACGCCACCGGTTAGATTAAGGGTCGAAGCAGCACCCTTTTCATTAGACACCATAATGCCAGCGCCGGTGCCCGAGGTTCCCGTAGAGGCACCGCAAACGTAGCCACCGCTCATATTGACGGTAGAACCGTTCTCGGCGTAGACCAAGTTGGCAACTTTACAGCCCTGTCCTTGCGTCAGCACGCCACTTTCAAGATTGAACGTACCGCCCTTACCATTAGTGCCATAAAGATTGATGAGCTTCAATTTGTCGTTACTATTGCACGCCACGATGGCGCCGCCGATGGTAGCTTCATGTTTATAAAGAGCCTCGGTAGTGCTAATGCCATCTGGATTTACGGACGATCCGGTTACATAGTAGGTGAGATTTGTAGGAATATTAGAAGTCTCATCAGGGGCCACAGAGGCAAGGTTGCCATTTTTGCTAAATGTGTTGTCGGAGCATACATATTTGTCGCCCGTTGGATCATCCACTTCAGCTTGCTGACTATCCATGACGGTTAACGTCGCGCCCCCCGTAATGTTGAACAGGGGCTGGCTCGAGCTCTCGTGTTTAATTTTGTGACCGTTTAGATCCAGCGTGATCTTGCTGCCGTCCTTGCCAAGCTGGATTGTCCCGCCGGTATCGACATCATTCATAAGCTTGAAGCTAGCGACACCGCTTGCATTCTCCAACTTGTTTTTCAAATCGTCAGCGCTATTTATCTCGACGGGCGCCGCTTCGGTTTGCCCACCTTCCGCAGCTGCCATAACGGCGCCGTCATCCGACGACTCGCCGTCTTCGACCTGCAACTCGCCCTCAGGCTGATCCTCAGACTGACCCTGCTCAACACCATTTGAAGAGTCGGCCTCGCCGCCGTCGACCTCGTCGCTATTCTGGTTTTCGGTATCCCCGTTGGTAGTGTTGTCTACACCAGTAGACTCACTTGAGGAACCCCCCCCCATCACAGTTTCCTCGGCAGGAACCGTCTGGGCATCGTTGGCAATGGCCTGCGAGATCGGAGGCATGACGAGCGACAGTACCAGGCTCAACACGGAGGCTCCGCACAAAACGCCTGCCAGTACACGGCGCGTCGCTTTTTTACTCTGCTTAGTTTTTTCTGAATTCGCTTTCATCGATGTCTCCTCCCCAAGAGACCGCGATCTTGCTCTTTCACTATCAAACGTATTTGCGCAATCTGTAATTGCGCACGCTTGTAGTACATATTGTAACGATTGTTTGAACATCTAAGCAAAAATATCGATAGTTTTGTAGCGAATTCTCAATTCTCTTGACATTTGCTCGGATTTACCTTCGTTTATTCGCTATGAAATATCTATTTCTACTGGTAATTAAGCTAGTTATCATTTTTTTAAAAGCATTTTGTTTATTTGCACAACATTTTGCTCAAGAGCATGCGTCCTGTGAACGGTCGAAAATCGACCGTGAACGGTAGATCATTAACCGGGAGGAATAGACTACCAAGTTGATGGGAATATCTTTAACCCATCGGCAGTTGGAAGCATGATGTTCAGACAACAATATTTGAATTTTCGCACAGATTTTAGGCATCAATTCGCCCAAATCGCCTGAGGCCACCGCAAAGGAGCCTGTCCCCTTTGCGGTGGTTCTCCCCCGGCGCTATAGCAGATGTTCCTCGATAAAGATCGCGATGCCGTCTTTGTCGTTGCTGGCGGTTACAAAATCGGCGGCGGCACGGGTGGCGTCGCTGCCGTTTGCCATGGCCACGCCCACGCCGGCGTCAGCCACCATGCAGGTGTCGTTGTCCGCATCGCCAAACACGCAGATGTCCTGGAGCTCCATGTCGTTGAGCTCCGCCACGCGCACAAGGCCGCGCGTCTTGGACACGCGCGGATCCATGAACTCGTAGAGCCGCTGCGTGGTTTGCAGAGCCGCCGCTTTAACGGTGTCATCGGCAAATGTCGACGCCCGCTCAATCACCCGCGGCATCACCTCGGGCGCCATGGTAAACATCACCTTGGGCTGCGGCTCGCGCAAAAACTCGGCAAAATCGACCACCTGGTAGGGCACGCCGTCGACGCGCGACAGATGCTCGACGCACGCGTTGCTCTCGGGCACGTAGAACACGCCGTCTCGGGGGCAGACGGGTGTTGCCGGAAGGTCCGCCATGTGCTTGCAGATGCGCGCGATGGTCTCGCCCGGCAGCGGGTAGCTCAGCTCGTTGATGTCGTGCGCGCGGTCGATGACCTCGGCGCCACCGCAGCCCACCATCACGTCTACCAGGCCTTCGATGCCCCAGAGCTCGTACATGGCCTCGGTCGCGTGGGCGTCGCGCCCGGTGCACAGGCCAAAGAGCACGCCGCGCTCACGCAGGGCGCGGATCGCCGCCACGGTGCGCGGGGACACCGTGTGCTGGCTCGTGAGCAGCGTGCCGTCGATATCGCAGAAAACGGCTTTGATGTGGCTGAAGGTGGTGTCCATGGGGGCCTTTCTGGGTTGTGCGGCGGTGTTGGGTGTATTCGCGAACGGCGTACATGGTATACCAAGGCACAGGCCGTTGGGACCCGATCACCACAAAGGCGTCTGGCCCCTTTGTGGTGGCCGGACCCGAAGGGTGTCCCGGCCCGGAGCGCAAACCATCACAACATTCGACGTTTTTCGGCAAAATCGCGATTTTCATCGAATGTTGTGATGGTTTTTACTGCTTTGCGGCACGATCCAAATGCCGGCGTCCAAACAGCAGCAGCGCCGCGGGAACCGCCGTCACGACCATGCCCGCACCAACGAGTGTCTGTTGCACGCCAAACGTCGCCGCCAGCCACGGAGCAATCGCCAGCGGGGCCACGCCGGCGAACATGTTACCAAAACCCATGACCGAGTTGACGCGGCCGAGCTGCTCGAGAGGAGCCGTCGTTTGCACGATCGTGTTGTGGAGCGGGTTGACGACGCCCCAGGCCACGCCCAGGGCAATCTGGCCGACGAGGGCTACGCCCACGTACGGCGTTCCCACGTAGAGCAGGCTTCCCAGACCCACGGACATAAGCGCCACGAGCAGCGTTTTAAGGTTGACCAGGTGCGGCGGCAAGCGGAGCGCGGCCACGGCGCCCAGCACCGCGCCCACACCGCTGGCCGACGAGAGCCAGCCCATCCATTCGACACCGACGTGCAGAACATCGCGGTAGAAGAACGACTCCAGCGGGTCAAAGGCGCCATAGCCGAAGTTCGAAAGAAAGATGATGCAGAACAGTAGGGCGAGAACGCTGTTGGTAAAGACTGTCTTGATGCTGGTCGCGAAGGTTGCGCGGGTGGACGTGCTGGGGTTGGAGCTTTGTCCCGCACGCTCCCCTTCCTCTGCCGAATCGGCATCCGCATCCCCGGCGACATGGCTGGTCTGCGGCCTAAAGCCCCAACCGGCAATGAGCGCCAATGCGGTAAAGAGCATCATGAGCACGAACACCGCGCGCGACGACGCAGCCGCCGCGACAAAGCCGCCCAGCGTGGGACCAACGATGATACTCACGTTTGAAAACATGGCGATGGCGGAGTTGATGTCTTTGAGCTCGACAGGATCGTCGGCGAGGTAGGCTGGATAGGATGTGGCGATGGGCTGGGCAAACCCCATCACGAAGCCCAGGAGCACCGCGCCGAGTAGGACGATGCCGGTCGCGCTGCCAAAAACGAGGATCGCCGCGCCGGTTGCCAGCGTGCCCACGATGCTCAGCAAGAAATGACGGCGCGGGCCCCAGGCGTCAAGCGCCGCGCCGCCTGCAAAGGACCCCAGGATCACGAAAACGTTCATAAAAAGGACGGCCAGCGATGTCGCCACGACCGAGGCATCGTCTGCATAGGTGAGCGTTCCGATGACGCCGATAAAGTAGCTGGTCTGATAACCGGTGTAGATGAGAAAGCGCATCGCCACCAGGCGCTTGGCCTGCACGGACAGCGATGATTGAGGCTTTGAGAAAAGAGAGGCGAGCATGGAGACTCCTTGTTTCATACGAATGCGGACGGCGGGCATTCGCCACCGTCTGTCAAATCAATCTATCCGCATGAAGCATTAAGGACGCATCAAGCCCCTTCTCTCCGTTTTTCGCCCATCATGAACTACTTGGTAGATTGTAAGGCATGTCCCACACATCTACTAAAGCAAAAACCACCACAAAGGTGCCTGGCCCCTTTGTGGTGGAAGTGACGTTTGCCCAGATAAAACCTGCCAAATTAACCTGTCTTTATTTGCAGGTTTTAGGCCAGATGGTCTTGGATCAGGTCGCAGATGGCTCGGGCGTCGTTGATGTTGATGACTCGGGTCGCAAAGCCGGCGTCGAAGGCCTGACGCGCCAGGGCCTCGTTGCAGGCAAGGGCCAGCGTGTGACCGTCGACCAGGTCGAGCGAGCTCTTGCCGCGCAGACGGTCGACACCGGAGCGCGCGACGACGATATTGTCGAAGCCCTCGGTCTTGTAGCCCTCGATGATCACCACGTCGACATCGCTGTAACGCGACAGCAGCTCACGCGCGGGCATCTCGTCCTCCTCGCGCGTGTCGGCGTACTCCGCCCAGCGCGTGGCGCAGATAAGGCCCACGTGCTTGGAGCCGGCCTGGTGATGGCGCCAGGTGTCCTTAGCGGGCACATCGATATCAAAGCCGTGATGCCCATGATGCTTGAGCGAACCCACGCGCAGGCCGCGGCGGGTGAGTTCGGCGATAACCTTCTCGACGAGCGTGGTCTTGCCCGAGTTTTGGTAGCCGATAAACGCGATCGCAGGGACGACCGGTGCCGGAGCTGCGGGCGCGACGGCGACGGGCGCGCTTGCAAGCGTGGCACCGTCAGCGGCCACGGCCTCAACGGCAGCGGCCTGGCGCTCGGCACGATTCCACACGCCCGAGCGGCCGCCCTCCTTGTGCAGCAGGCGCACGTCGACGATCTCCATGCCGCGATCGACGGCCTTGCACATGTCGTAGATGGTCAGACACGCGGCACTCGCGCCGGTCAGAGCCTCCATCTCGATACCCGTCTTGCCCGTCACGCCGACCGTAACCAGTACGTGAAAGCCAACCTGCCCGTCCGCGCGCGCCGGTGCCCAGCCCTCGGGCACATCCTCGGCAGGCGTTCCCGCCGAAGCGATGGGCTCGATATCGCACTTACTCTTGGTAATGAGCAACGGATGGCACATGGGAATGATGTCGCTCGTGCGTTTGATGGCCATGATGCCCGCCACGCGCGCGCAAGCGAGCACGTCACCTTTTTTGGCGCGGTCCTGCAGCACCATGGCCTGCGTCTCGGGATGCATAAGGATGGCGCCCTCGGCGATGGCGATGCGATGCGTCTCGGCCTTGTCGGACACGTCGACCATGCGTACCTCGCCCTTGGCGTCCACGTGCGTCAGCTCGTCGCGACGGGCGTCGCGGGCGGGCTCAGTGGCAGCGCTGGCAGTCGGCTGCGCGCCTGCAACGGCATCGCTGGCCGCAGCCGTGACTTTGTGGGCAGACATCGCGGCCCTGCGAGCGGCCTTGGTGGCATCGGCGTACCTGCTCTTGGCCATATGATCATCCTCCGATTTGAGACATAAATCGTTGCGTGCCCTCAATTATCGCGTGTTCCTGCGGTTTGTGGGCCACGGCATCGCGCCAAATCGAAAGCACCTGCATATCATCACCACGGCGCAGCGCCTCGCGCACCGAATACTCGGCATCGCTGAACAGGCACGGACGCACGTTGCCATCGGCCGTCAGGCGCAGCCGGTTGCAGTTCGCGCAAAAATGATTGGACATGGCGCTAATAAAGCCGACCGTTCCCGCCGCGCCCGGAAAGTGCCAATAGCGCGCAGGGCCCGCGCCGGCAGGGGCGTCGTTGATGTCGAGCGGCTCGAGCTCGCCCAGTCCCGCCGCGGCGGCCCCGGCATTGATGCGCGCCCGCAGCTCGTCACTCGGCACGGTGTCGCTCGCGTCCCACAACTCGGGATTGAGCGCGGGCGCATGCGGATCCACAGCGCAATGCGAGCTCGTGTGCTCGTCGCCGATGGGCATGTATTCGATAAAGCGCAGGTGGATGGGGCGGTCGAGCGTGAGCCTCGCGAGGGCCGCCACATCCTGGTTGAGCCGGCGCACAACAACGCAGTTGACCTTAACGGGCTCAAAGCCCCAAGCCAGTGCCGCGTCGATGCCGGCCATTGTCTGCTCGAGTCGGCCCAGACGCGTGATCTTTCCAAAGAGCGTAGGGTCGAGCGTGTCGAGCGAAATGTTGACGCGGTTAAGCCCGGCATCTTTGAGCTGCGGCGCCAGCTCGGGCAGCAGGGCGCCGTTGGTGGTGAGCGAGATGTCCTCGATCTGCGGAATCGCGCGGATGTCACGAATGAGCGGGATGATACGGCGGCTGACCAGCGGCTCGCCGCCCGTCAGGCGCACGCGGCGAATGCCCTCCCCCGCCACCAAGCGCACAAAGCGGGCGATTTCCTCGGCGCTGAGCAGCTCGTCGTGTGCACGGGGCGCCACGCCATCGGCCGGCATGCAGTAAATGCAGCGGAAATTGCACTTGTCGGTAACGGCAATGCGCAGGTAGTTGATGTCGCGGCCAAAGCCGTCATGTTGCACGCGCCCGTCCACGCAGCCCTCCCCTCACGCGGCGTTTTATTCTTCGGAAAACATAATACCCCACGAGAGAATCATGCCGACACCCGCACGACAGGACAGGTCGCTTCGAGCAAAACGGACTTTCCAAGCCCATCCTCAGCATACAGACCATCACAACAATTGATGCTTTTCCCATTTTTGGCAAAAGCGTCGAATGTTGTGATGGTTTGCCTGCCCACGGCACCCCGTAGAAGGACCAAAGCGCCCCTAAAGACCGCCGTCCCAGTGTCGAATCACAAATTCTCGCAGGTCGTTCTGCCGCTTTTGGAACGCTTCGCTTCGGTCGCACTTAAGACCCATAGCGAGCGCGATGGCATTCATCGCCCGGTGCAGTTGCAGCTGGTGGGCAAACTGAGTCCCGGTGAGGACGATCATCCTAAAGCCCAGCGCGCTCAGCACGGTCATACGCTCCGCATCCGACGCGCTGCGCTGTTTATCAAGATGGTCCGAACCGTTGTATTCAATCCCCGTACCGCTCGCAGGCGCATATACGTCGATCTCGAAATACCCGGCCTTAGCGAGATACTTGAACTCGCTGGGAACATCCACCCGATGGTTGAGCTCAACCTTGGCGTATCCCAGCCCTCCCTGAGAACGTTTTGCTACGACCATGATTGCAGTGGCCGTCTCCATGGGCGATCGCGCGCCATCGTGCACGCGCTTGAGCACGGCGGCCGCGCGTATGGCCCCCTGACGAGATCGGTTCTCATTGCAATAAGCAATCAAGTCGGCAACGGTATACCTCTGCCCCATCTCGATATAATCGCCTGTCGACAGATGATTCAAATGGTATCGGGCGCAGATTTCATAGCCATATTCCAGCTGCTCGGGCTCGCTCATCCACGAACCCGCTTGGACAAAGCACATGGCCTCATCAACCACCAGAAGGCCCTCTGCCACCTCGATAAGATGGTCTGGAGGTATCGGCGCCCCAAACACGTGGCACCTAAATCCAGCCGGCGTCGAGCGCTCAAAATCGAAGTTGACGAGCGTGTCGATATAATCGAGCTCTTCTCGTGGAATACCGAGCGAAACCAGATAGTCGGTAACGATCCTAACAGCCGTTGAAGCCCTCAGCCCCTTGGCATCGAGCCCCAATTTGGGCAGGTCCGCAGTCGGCTCCGCCTCGTTAGCAAGCGAGTCCTCATCGTATAGGATACTTGCTCGCGAGAGCGGCTCGGACGGGCGCGCCACGTTGTGGTACAGCCAGGCAGTCTTATGGGACAGGACAATCGGCAGGTCCATGAGCCCTCCAATGGAGTCGGATAACCAACCTTATTCCCCTGCCCACGGGTCCGCACACCTTCGTGCGCAAGAAAGCGATTCCACCCGGTCGAGCGGCAGAAAAACCATCACAACATTCGATGCTTTTCCCGATTTTGGCAAAAAACGTCGAATGTTGTGATGGTTTGAGGCGAGGTAAGAGGCACGGAGGGGTCAAAGCATCGTGCTCGAACGGGTTAATCCAACTCTTTTAAGCCATGCGCCAGCTGCCAGTACTCGCCGTGCTGGGCGAGCAACTCTTCGTGCGTGCCGCGCTCGATGATGCGGCCGTGTTCGAGGACCATGATGGCGTCGGCGTCGCGGACGGTGGACAGGCGGTGCGCGATCATAAACGTGGTGCGTCCGCGCATGATGCGATCCATACCGCGCTCGATGAGCTTTTCGGTACGCGTGTCGATGCTCGAAGTGGCCTCGTCCAGGATGAGCACCGGCGGGTCGGCGACGGCCACGCGCGCGATGGCGAGCAGCTGGCGCTGGCCCTGCGACAGGTTGGCGCCGTCGGCCGTGACCGGCGTGTCGTACCCTCTAGGCAGGCGGCGGATAAACGAATCCGCGCAGGCTGCCTCGGCAGCGGCGCGCACCTCCTCGTCGGTCGCGTCGAGCTTGCCAAAGCGGATGTTCTGCGCAATGGTGCCGCTAAACAGGTGCGTGTCCTGCAGCACAATGCCGAGCGATCCGCGCAGGCTGGCCTTAGCAATGTGCTTGACGTCGATGCCGTCGTACGTGATCTCGCCGTCATCGACCTCGTAGAAGCGGTTGATGAGGTTGGTGATGGTCGTCTTTCCGGCGCCTGTCGAGCCCACAAACGCGATCTTTTGCCCCGGCTTGGCAAACAGGTTGAGATCCGTGAGCACACGGGTGCCCGGTACGTAGGAAAAGTCCACGGCATGGAAGCGCACGTCGCCGGCAAGCGGAACCAAGCCGCACGTGAGCTCGGTACCGTCGGCGGCCAACGCGCGGCCCGACTCATCAACGGCAGCCACGTCATGCAAGTGCCCGTACGCGCCCACGCCCTGACCCTCGGGGATCTTCCACGCCCACGCGGCATCGCCCGTCTGCACCAGCTCCACGCGGCCCTCGTCCACCTCGGGCTTAAGGTCCATAGCCACAAACAGGCGCTCGGCACCGGCCAACGCGTTGAGCAAGAAGTTGCCAAGCTGCGTAAACTGGTTGATGGGCATGGCCGCCTGGCGCACAAAGACCAGGTAGCTTGCAAGTGCGCCCACATCGGCGAGCCCCTTGATGCAGAGCATGCCGCCCGCCACGGCGACGATGGCATAATTGACGTAGCCAATCACGACGGTCATGGGCACCATGGAGTTGGCATAGCTCACGGCGGCGGTGCCGGTGCGGCGAAGCTCGTCGTTGCGGCAGGTGAAGCCGGCGACATTCGCTGCCTCGCGGTTAAAGACCTTGATGACCTTTTGGCCCGAGACCATCTCCTCGACGTATCCGTCCAAGTCGCCAAGCGATGCCTGCTGGGCGGCAAAAAAGCGCTTGGAGCGGGCACCCGAGTAGCGCGCGTACAGCACAATGGCAACATCGCACGCGAGCGTGATAATCGTGAGCTGCCAGTTAAGAATGATGAGCATGGCTGTGGTGCCGATCACCTGAATGGTCGCCTGAATCACGTTGGCAAAGCTGTTGTTGAGTGCCTCGGAGACCGTGTCGACGTCGTTGGTGAAAAAGCTCATGATGTCGCCCGAGCGCGTACTGTCAAAGTAACCGAGCGGCAGCGTCTGGATGTGCGCGAACAAGTCGCCGCGAATATCGGACACCACGCGCTGGGCCGCGCGCACCATAATCTGCGAGTAACCCAAGGCCGAGAGCACGCCCGCGGCGTAGATGACGGCCGTAAAGAGAACCTGCTTGGTAAGCAGCTCCTCCCCACCCGCGGCCAGGCCGTTGACGATGGGGCGCACCATATAGGTGCCGGCAAGACTCGCGATGGCGGCGACAGAGGCGAGCACGCCCACCGCGAGCAACGAGAACTTGGCATGCCCCATGTAGGAGAGCAAGCGGCGCACAGTGCGCTTGAGGTCGGCCGGGCGTGCTTGGGCTGCGGTCTTAGGCATGACGCTCACCCCCTTCCAAGGGCGATCCGCATGCGACGGAGGAAAACGGATCATTCGCGCAACCATCGTCGCTGCCGTCGCCGGCGTCCGCGTTCCTCGCAAACTCCATCTGCGAGGCATAAATCTCCTGGTATATGTTGTCGCCCGCTAGCAGTTCCTCGTGCGTGCCCACGCCGTGGACACGACCGTCGTCCAATACCACAATGCGATCGGCATCCATGACACTCGCGATGCGCTGGGCGATGATGAGCACGGTCGTATCGGAAATCCGGGCGATGTGCTCGCGAATCTTAGCGTCGGTCGCCATATCGACCGCGCTGGTGGAGTCATCAAAAATGAGCACGCGCGGATGCTTGAGCAGCGTGCGCGCGATGCACAGGCGTTGCTTCTGGCCACCCGAGACACCGGCGCCGCCTTGGCCCAACTCGCCGTCCAGCCCGCCGATGCGATCAAGGAACTCGTCCACGCACGCCGCGCGGCAAGCCGCGAGGAGCTCATCGTCCGACGCCTGCGGATTGCCCCACTGCAGGTTCTCGCGCACGGTACCCGTAAACAGCACATTCTTTTGCAGCACAATGCCCACAGCGTCGCGCAAGGCGGCGAGGTCGTAGTCGCGCACGTCGTGTCCGCCCACAAGCACGGCGCCTTCGGTAGCGTCGTACAGGCGCGCAATCAGCTGCACAAGTGAGCTCTTGCCCGAGCCCGTGCCGCCGAGGATGCCCACCGTCGAGCCGCTCTCGATGCGAAGGTCGATATGCTCGAGCACATCCTCGGCTGCATCCGCGCGGTATTTAAAGGAAACGTCGCGAAACTCGATACTGCCGTCCGCTGGCGCCGCAATCGCGAGGTCTCCCGCGGGGTTGGCGATAAAGGGCTCCTCATCGAGCACCTCGGCGATACGGCCCACACTCGTGAGAGCGCGCGTGAGCAGCAAAAACACGTTGGAAATCATCATGAGCGAGTTCATGATCAGCAGCACGTAGCTCATAAAGCCCGTGAGCGAGCCCACGCCCAAGCGACCTTCGATGATCATGCGGCCGCCAATCCACAAGATCGAGAGCGCAGCCACGTACATCGAGAGTTGGAACACCGGCAGGTTGAGCACGGCGGTGCCGAAGGTCTTGGTCGCCGTGCCGGCGAGCTCGGTATTGACGGTGTCGAACTTGTCGCGCTCGTGCTCGGCGCGCACGTAAGCCTTCACGGCGCGTACGGCGGTAAGATCCTCTTGCACCACGCCGTTGAGGTGGTCCATCGAGGTCTGGAGTTGGCGGTAGAGCGGGCTCACGCGCACGGTAATGATACCGAGCACGATGGCGAGCATCGGCAGAATGACGGCAAAGACCGCCGCGAGCTCGCGCGAGAGCGCAAAAGCGTAGACGAGGCCCATGACCAGATTTACCGGCCCGCGCACCATGGGGCGGAAGCCGTTACCTACGGCGTTTTGAATCACGGTGATGTCGGTGGTCATGCGAGTGACGAGCGAGCTGGCGTCGTAGTTGTCCAGATTGCCAAAAGCGAGCGTCTGGATCTTGCGATACTCGACCTCACGCAAGTTAGCGCCCAGCCCCGAGGCAACGCGAGCAGACGTGCGCGCATAGCCCAAGCCAAGTGCCAGCGAAAATGCGGCGCACACCAGCATATACGCACCCTGCAACAGCATGTAGTTGATGTCGCCCGCGGGCACGCCCACATCGATGATATTTGCCATGATGACCGGGATAAACAGCTCGAGCGCCGTCTCGGCCGTCACAAAGAGCACGCCGAGTATGGCATCGCGGCGGTATGCCCCCAGATAGGAAAACAGAATCTTGAGATTGCGCACGCAGGTTCATCCCCCATCAAACGTTGTTCGCAAACCCACGTATTATGGCGCGCCGTGCGGCGGTGTCAAGTGTTCCGAAATCGGTTTCTGCAAGGCTAGCGCAGGCGCCAAGCTCGCAGGGCGCACGTCCGTATTCAATTGGAAATGAACGCGAGCGTGACTTTTTTCGCCCCACTGCCGACACAAACCTTGACTCTACAATCGTTGTAGGGTTTTCACTACACTGGTAGCTAAACGAACCAAGTCAGAAAGTGCCCCGCCCATGGAACACGACCTCACACGCGGCAATGTCCTCAAGACCATCGCGGTCTTTGCCCTGCCCTATATGCTCTCGTACTTTTTGCAGATGCTCTACGGTATGGCCGACCTGTACATGATGGGGCAGTTTAGCGGCGCTGCCGGCATCACCGCCGTGGGCAACGGCGCGCAGACGCTCTATATCATTACCGTGACGCTCGTGGGCCTGGCCATGGGAACGACGGTCATCGTCGGCCACGCCGTGGGCTCGCGTCGCTTCGACCGCGCCGAGACCGCCATCGGCAACACCATCACGCTCTTTATGGGCGTCTCGGTGGTGCTGGCCGCTGTCCTGCTCGCACTGTGCCCGCAAATCGTGGCGCTCATTGGCACGCCGGCCGAGGCAGTCGAAGGAACCGCCGCCTACCTGCGTATCTGCTTTGTCGGCATTCCGTTTATCGCCGCATACAACATTCTTTCGGCTATCTTTCGCGGGCTGGGCGATTCGCGCTCGCCCATGTACGTGATCGGCGTGGCGTGCATCATTAACATCGCGCTCGATTTTCTGTTTATCGGGCACATGGGGCTCGGCCCCGTGGGCGCGGCGCTCGGCACGGTAACCGCCCAGACGGCCAGCGTTGCCCTCGCACTCGTGTGGCTCAAGAGCCGCCGCACGAACATCCACGTTAAGCGCAGCGACCTGCGCCCCCAGCCCGAGGTGCTCGGCAGCATTCTTAAGATCGGCGTGCCCGTGGCCGTGCAGGACGGCTGCATCCAGGTGGCGTTTATGTTTATCACCGTCATCGCCAACCACCGAGGGCTCGTCGACGCCGCCGCCGTGGGCCTGGTCGAGAAGATGATCAGCTTTTTGTTCATTGTGCCGAGTTCCATGGGCGCCACCGTCAGCGCGCTCACGGCGCAAAATGCCGGCGCGGGCAAGGGCGATCGCGCGCGTCAGGTGCTCAAAGACGCCATGACCATCTCGGTGGTGTACGGCTGCCTGATCACGGTGCTGATGTGGCTGGTGGCACCGGCGTTTATCGGCTTTTTTGCCAAGGACGCCGCGGTAGTCGCGGCCGGTACCGGCTATATGCGCAGCTACATTTTCGATGCAATCTTTGCCGGCATCCACATTTGCTTTAGCGGCTTTTTCGCTGCATACGGCAAGAGCTACATCGGCTTTGCGCACAACGTGCTGGCCGTGGCGCTCATTCGCGTGCCGGGCGCGTGGCTGCTGTCGAACGCCTATTCCGACACGCTGTTTCCCATGGGCATCGCTTCGCCGTGCGGGTCGATTCTGTCGGCAGTCATCTGTGTTGTCGCGTTTACCGTGCTCAACCGACGCGGGGCTTTTGACAAGTTGGCAGCGTAGCGGGGCAACGCGAAATCGCCCTTATCGACGACATCATCAGCGACGACCCGGCGACCCAAGTGACGCGGATCGCGGTGCCGGTTGCCCCGTCCAAATAAGAACTGCCCAGAAAACGTTCGGCTGAAAGCAGAATCTTGACGTTATAGGCCATATTTTGCCTCAAGGTCATCGAGAGCCTCAAAGGCATCACGCGCCATGCCAGCAGCACGCTCCCGCTCGGCCACAGCTATACGAGCCATCAGACGAGCCTTAGCCTGTTCCTGAACCATGAAGTCATAGTCTTCAGACCGAAGTACAACAAATTTGCTATAGCCGTTTTTTGTAACAGTCACTGGACCAGGAGCCTCCCAACAAGCTCGCTAAACACTGGAGACAGTCCTCGATATGGCGGTTTTACTCCTCCGGAATCGGAAACGCACGGATGAACTCTGCAGGCGAGAAGGTCTTGATGGTCGAGCGCACAAAAGCGGCGCGGTCACGCGTGATAATAAAGTCCACGCCGGCACGCTCGGCCATCGCACGGATACAGCCGTCCTCAAAGTCCGGCTCATCGGAATAGGCGGAGGCAAAACAAGCCTCTTGGTCGAGAGACTCTACCGAGTAGCTCTTAAGGCAGTCGCGCACTACCTCGCGCCCGCGCGCCTCGCCGGCCTGTTTGGTGAGAATGTAATACGCGTCCTTGAGAGAGCAGGCCGAAACAACGCCCTCGATAAGCCCCACGTCGACGAGCCCCTTGATCGTTTGCGCCGCTGCGTGCTCCGGCCGGCCCGGCAGCACACAATCGAGCAGAAAATTGGTATCGAGAAATGCCCTCATAGGTAGCGCTCCCTCGCGACGCGCTTTTCATCTTCAACCGTCATCGTATCGAGCGGCGTTCCTTTTGGCATTTTGGCTACGATATCGAGATACTCCTGGTAGTCCTCATTCTCCGCGAGCATCTCACGGATCTCCTTCCAGGTGATCTTGGGATGCCACATCGTACCCACGTCGCGCTTGGGCTTGTCCGTGCCGCACGCCGGCTTTGCGCCCCCACGCTCCTGAGCAGCGTCATATTCCACCGCAACGGGGCTTTCATAGTCGAGCGGCACGATCTTGAACAACGGCTTGCTCCGCTTGAAGACCACAACCTCCTCGCCATCATTGGCAACCCTTTCGGCCACCTGCGTAAGGTTTTGGCGCAGCTCCGAAAACGCGACGGTAACCATAACGGCTCCTCTCAACATATATCTTTACTGCACAGTATACACGTTAATGTTAATATTAAAGTGTATAAAACTCATCACAATGGGGCAGCCCCGTTGTGGGACCTCACTGCGGGGCCCCTTTGCTTTGTATGAATCTTCTATCACTCCGGAACGACACCGCTCCGCAGGGTCACCCTCAGCAACCTACATGACGCAGATCATGCTGCCCGCCACCACGCCCAAATAAAAACCTCCCGGAAAGCATCAACCTTTCCGGGAGGTTTTCTAATTTGATTATCGATGTCCTAAGCCTGGGGCACCTCACCGGTCGCAAGAATCTGCTCGAGCGCATCCTCATCCAACACGGGCACACCTAGCTGCTCAGCCTTGGTGAGCTTGGAGCCCGCTTTGGGGCCGGCGACTAGATAGCTCGTCTTCTTTGAAACACTGCCCGAGACCTTGGCACCAAGCACCTTGAGCGCCGCGCCTGCCTCGTCGCGGGTGCGGTTGACGAGCGTGCCGGTGAGCACGAAGGTCAGACCCGCAAGCGGCTGTGCGTCGGCGAGCTCGCCCGCTACGCCGGCATCGGCCGCGGCCTGCGCATGGGCGGCACCCAAGTCGACCTCGAGCGACAGGCCCGCCTGACGCAGGCGCTCCAGCACGGCAAGGTTTTCGGGCACGGCCAGGAACTGCTTGACGCTCGCCGCGATCTTGGGACCGATGCCCTCGCACTCGGCGATGTCCTCTTCGCTCGCCAAGATAAGTTTGTCAATCGACAGGAATCGTTCGGCGATGACCTCGCCCACGCTCTTACCCACGTGGCGTATACCCAGGGCAAACAGCACGCGACCGAGCGGCTGACTCTTGGACTTGTTGAGCTCGGCGATGATCTTTTCGGCCGTCTTGAGGCCCACCGGAATGGGATCGCCCTTCTTGACGCCCTTTTTGCTGTTTGAGCTGGCATAGGCGCGCCCCGTGTCCAGCCCGGCGATGTCGTCAACCGTGAGCTGGTAGAAGTCAGCGACATCGTGAATCAGCCCGGCGGCGATCATCTTGTCGACGATCTCGTCGCCCAGGCCGTCGACGTCCATGCAGCCGCGACTCACCCAATGGAGCAGGCGCTCCTTGAGCTGCGCGGGGCAGTCGATGGACACGCAGCGGTAGGCAACCTCGCCATCCTCATGGACCACGGGGCTGCCGCACACGGGGCAGACCTCGGGCATGTGCCAGTCGACCGAATCGGCCGGGCGCTTGTCGAGCACCGGGCCCACGACCTCGGGGATCACGTCACCCGCCTTGTGCACGATGATGGTATCGCCCTCGCGCACGTTTTTGCGGCGAATCTCGTCGATGTTGTGCAGCGTGGCGCGCGCGATGGTGGAGCCGGCAACCATCACCGGGTCGAACTCGGCGACCGGCGTGAGCACGCCGGTGCGGCCCACCTGGATGCGAATTTCGCGCAGGACGGTCTGCTTTTCCTCGGGCGGGAACTTAAAGGCGATGGCCCAGCGCGGTGCGCGGGCAGTAAAGCCCAGGTCGAGCTGCTGCTGAAAGCTGTCCACCTTTACGACCACGCCGTCGATGTCGTAGTCCAGGTCACCGCGATGTTCGAGCGCCTGGGCACAGAACTCGTGAACCTCGGCGGGTGTGGCGCAACGAGCCACGTTGGGGTTGACGCTAAAGCCGGCGCTACGCAGCCAATCAAGGAACTCGCGCTGGCTGTGGACGTGCAGCGGGTCGGTATCGGCGATAGCATAGATAAAGGTAGCGAGATCGCGGCGCGCAGTGACCTTGGGGTCCTTTTGACGCAGGCTGCCGGCGGCGGCATTGCGCGGGTTGGCGAAGGGATCGCGCCCCTCGGCATCGGCCTCATCGTTCAGGCGCACAAAGCTGCCCTTGGGCATGTACACCTCGCCGCGTACCTCAATGGTGCGCTCGCGGTCGGCGCCCATGTGGGCGAGCGCCGGCTCGGACAGGTGCATGGGCACATCCTTGATGGTACGGACATTGAGCGACACGTCCTCGCCCGTGGTGCCATCGCCACGTGTGGCCGCGCGCACAAAGGTGCCGTTTTGGTAGGTAAGTGCCACACCCAGGCCGTCAATCTTTAACTCGCAGGTATAGGTAACGCTGCCGGCGCCGAGCGCATCCTCGGTGCGCTGGAGCCATGCGTCGAGCTCGTCCAGGTCCATGGCATCGTCCATGGAATACATGCGTGCCATGTGCGTGACCGGCGTAAACTGCTCGCTCACGTAGCCGCCCACGCGCTGGGTATAGCTGTCGGACGTTACCAGATCGGGGTAGGTCGCCTCGATTTCCTGCAGCTCAACGAGCATTTTGTCAAAAGCGGCGTCCGTGATCTCGGGCGCGTCGAGCATGTAGTAGCGATAGGCGTGGTAATCGAGCTCGTGGCGCAGCTCGGCCGCACGCGCTGCCGCCTGGGCACGGGCATCGGTCGGTGCGGTGGCTTCCGCGGTCGTGGGCGTTTCGGTATCGATGTCCACGCCGTCACCAAACAGGCTCGATTGCTCCATAGCGGCACTCCTTCGCTCGATTTCAAACGGATACAAGAGTACCACCGGTCGCAACGGGGCCGAATAACCCTTTCGAACCGCACCGAATCGGCAGCCGCCAGACCGGGGTGGACAGTTAGTTCAGATACGTATAAATCCTAGAGCTGAATCAGGCACGCACACCCCTGTTTCAACTAATTTGGGCTCCTCGAGACCATGTAGACGTCCCGCTCTCCCTTCCAAACACCCATTCGAGCCCCATCCCAATCAAAAATTGCTCAAAACGCATCCCAAGCTGCCCCAGATTTATACGTATCTGAACTAACTGTCCAGACCATTACGAACCAGGCCTCTTGTCAGCCCCAAGTGATCCGTTTTCCTCCGTCCCCAACGGATCAACAAGAAAAGAGGGGCTGTCCCACACTTGGCGGGACAGCCCCTCTGGCTTCGGCATATGCGAAACGGCTCGCTAGTAGCCCTGACCGTAGCCTTGACCCTGGCCCTGCTGGCCCAACAGCTCCTCCAGATACTGGCGCAGCTGCTCGTCGGTAATACCGCCGTTGCCGGTGTCGGTCGCGCTGTCATCCTGCTGCTGGTTCTGCAGCTCCTCATCGGAGCCCAGCTCGACGGTGACCTTCTTCTCTTCCTTGCCGCGCATGAGCGTGATCTCGACCTTCTCGCCCACCTCGTGGCTGCGCAGGGCGATGATCAGGCCATCGGCACTCGTAATCTCGTCGTCGCCCAGCTTGGTAATGACATCGCCCTCCTGGATGCCGGCCTTGGCAGCAGGGCCATCCTCAACGACGCTCGCCACATACGCGCCGCTATCGGTGCTCAGCTTGTTGGTGCGGGCGTTGAGCGCGTTGACGCTCGAAAGCGTGGCGCCCAGGTACGGGTGCACCGGCGTCTTACCGTCGATGATCTGGTCGGCAATGTTCTTGGCGTAGTTAACCGGAATGGCAAAGCCCACGCCCGAGCTGGAGCCCGAATAGCTCTCGATAAGCGAATTAATGCCCACCAGCTCACCATTGTCGTTGACGAGCGCGCCGCCGGAGTTGCCCGGGTTGATGGCGGCATCGGTCTGGATCATGTTGGCATAGATGGTGTTACCGTTGGTAGAGCTCATGGCCGTGGAGCGATACAGCGCCGACACAATGCCCGTGGAGACAGACTGCTCGTTGCCGAACGGCGAGCCGATCGCCATGACCCACTCGCCCACGTTGAGCTTGGAGGAATCACCAATCTCAATCGGCGTGAGCTTGGAGGCGTCAGCATCCTTGAGCTTGATGACAGCCAGGTCGCTCGAAGCATCGTTGCCCACGAACTCGGCCTCGTACGTGGTTCCGTCGTCCATGGTCACCACGTACTGGTCGTAACCATCGACCACGTGGTTGTTGGTGAGGATGTGGCCCTCGGTATCGAGCACAACGCCCGAACCGACGCTGCCCGAACTATCCGACTCGTCGGCAGACTGCGAAAGCGAGCCATTCTGGCTGCCACTCGAAGTAGCGGTGATGGAAACGACGGAGGGCAGGGCCTTGGCAGAGACGGCCTCGGCCAGCGTGGTGTCCTCGGAGTCGATGGTGATCTTTTGCGTCGATGAACCCGAAGCACCCGCCGTCACGGCGTTCCTGCCGCCGCCGATATCGAGCGTGCCGCTCATAATGAGCGCAATGACCAGCAGGGCGCCGCAGGCACAGCCGGCGAGTGCCGTAATAAAGATCGGCAGCTTTTTGGTTTTGGTCTTGACCACCGTGTGCTTGTTTACAACCTGCTGGCCGCCCAGCGGCTTGCCGGTCTGCGTGTCGTAGGCCTGCACGTAGGGAATGTTGCCGTCGGCAGGCGTCGACTCCACCTGTACGCGCGGTTGCTGCTGAGTCTCGCCGGCGTGGCCCGCATCCTGGGGACGCTGGGAATCGTTCTCGCTCATAGCTGCAATCCTTTCGTCAAATAACCAAAGGCCCGCCAAACACGTGGCGGGCCATCATTGTTCACGTTGAGTTGT
>ERZ1106948.304-NODE-304-length-24897-cov-33.666452_pt1 | contig 24897 bp, 48 predicted proteins | sample MGYA00403673_ERZ1106948 | MGnify/ENA primary metagenome ERZ1106948 (study PRJEB35170, sample SAMEA104062409) | human gut metagenome | biome: human gut; feature: human-associated habitat; material: faeces | place: Denmark | collected 2012-05-07 ...
GCAAGGTTTATCAAAAGATAATGTGTCTGTTCCATTCCCATTTCCCTATTTCCCTATTTCTACGATTCACCGCGGTAATTCGCTCATTCAAGCATGAACAAGGAATCTCCGATCCGCGCTTCTCTTCTCCGTCTCCTCTCCAGTTGCGTGGAAAGGGGTGCTGTGGGATGCAGGAGGCGCATTGTGTTCTTGTTCGCTTCTGCTGCGATGACCAAGAGGAGTACGTGACGTAGAGAGTACAGAGAGGGAGGGGACTCGAGCAGCGATGGATACAGGAATTGTGTTTTGGTGGATTTGGGTCTCATAGAGAGCAGGGAAGAGGATTGAACAGAGCGTTAATGGTCTAATGGTTAGGATTCTACCCTTCCAAGGTAGAGGTCCGGGTTCAATTCCCGGTTAACGCATTTTTGACTCTTTCTTTTCGCCCTCCCAATACCCTCACGTCCTTGCTTTTGCTTCTCTTTGCAACAGGAAGCACACAATTGGGCTGGATGGGAAGAATGAAGGGAGTTTCATCACCTGTATTTGTGTTTCCTTTCCATACAAACTAATACACTCTAGATGAACGGTCTGTTTTTCCTTGCGTTGGTAATTCTAGCGGTTGCCGGTGGGGATCGTCGCTTGTTCGTGAGTGGTAGATTCTTCCTGCGTGATTACCTCCTTTGAGCCTAAAAACGGCACCGTCGTGAACGGAGTCAAGTTCCCCGTCGTCTTCACCTTTTCGGAGCAGGTCCAGCTCGGAGACGGCTGTGTCGCGTTCCTGAACGACTTCGGCGACGTCACGAGCGTGTGCACAAACGGCACTGGAATTGTGCTCAGCGAGACAAATGCTACGGTGTCCATTCCCGACAAGTACTATTACGGCAGCGCGTACTCCGTCTATTTCGAGAACTCTCCCTTCCTCGACATGAACAACGTTTCAATTCCTTTGCTGAAGGGGGAGTATTCGTTCACTATCAACAGTCCGCGTTTTTCGTGAGGTGTGATGCGTAGAGAAGGACAACGGTCCCATGTTCATCGGCATCGGTATTGGCATGGCTCTCATGCTGGTCATCATCTTCGTTGCCTAGTCGGGATCTGACGCTGGTCTGACGCGTAGTTTCATTTTAAAGTGCATGGTCAAGAGAAAGGAGGCCAAGGAGGCTGTGAAGGAGCAGCTGCCCACGACAGTGGAGAAGACTCAATAACCAAAGATATCGTAACTGGTACATCTTGCACTGTTTGTTCCACACGGCTGATCAACTAAGAAAGAATAATGCATTCACGCTGGTGGTTCCTTCTGTCCGTATTTCTGATTGCGCTGGCTCGATGTGAATCGCCCCGAACGAGACTCACGCGTAGGTGGAGACAGTGAACAGGAGTTGGAAGTGAGCATAGACCAGGCAATTTCAGAACCGTCGGAGTCGATACATGAGAATGGGATTGTCGACGTGGAGAAGCAAGACACTCTTTCCGACATCGTGGACTGCGGTTTTGCTCCACTCGGATCTGTAATGCCTAGACGTGTTCTTCCCGAACGGAACGTGCAAAGAGAACTTTGGGTACGTGTGTGTCCTTTTCTTCACTGTAGCAATCTTCAGGAGCTGAATACGGTGGAGAACTCATTGAAATGTAATGTGTGTGCACGCTATATCATTTTCAGACGTGGAATCGTTCCTCCATTGTTCGCAGCAGAAGTGCATCGACGAGCAGAAGCGTATTCTCGACGAACGGCTCGCCCTCGGAGACCCCGTTGCACAATACACCTACTCCGTCTTGTGAACTCGGGATTGGAGAGTGATTCGTAGCAAGAAGTACGGCGTGTACCACTACGAGAAGGACATCGTGGAGGCATATCTCTATTCCAGCTTTGCGTGCGACGGTGGCTGCGCGCTGGCGTGCATTTCCGAGGCAGCGCGCTACCAGACCGGCGAGTACAAGGAGGTGAATGGCAGCAGGATTCTCAACACCGTGTACCCGTCCTGGAAGGCGGTGTATGCGCGCAACTTCAGTCTCTTCGATGCCATCTACGAGAAGGTCGCTGCGGAGGTTGGCGACTCAGGACGCTGTTTACGACGTAGTGGCCCTCCGACCTGAGCTCAATTCGCTACGAAGTGGCGGATTACATCGACATCCTGAAGAACCAGCTGACCGCGGATGTGTACAAGGAGACGAAGCGAACCGTGTTCTTGGCGAGTAAGATATAGTCGTTGGGGTGATGGACAGAGAAGAGTCGCGATTTGAAGGCACTGATGAAACTGTTCGAGAACGTCGTTCTGTTTCTGTCCATTCACTCCCTAGGATCCGAAGGAACAGCACTTCATCGGATACATGTACTTGGAGGGAATCGATGTGGATCGCAATTACACCCTCGCCTATCGCTACTTCGACAACCTCACCAACCCCCTGTTCAATACCTCCTACCACGTGTTCGGCCGCGGCCTGGTGCACTACTACGGCCTCGGCCTCGAGCCCAACACCACCCTCGGTTGTTCTCTCATCCGCGAAGCGTCCTCCATGAATATGGCGATTCCAGTTTTCGCGTCGATTTGTTACTCCCTCCTAACCCGTAGCTACTACGACGGACTCTGCTACCTGAAGCGACGACAGTTCAAATCCGCACGAGACCAATTCGTGCGCTCCGCATTCATGCAGTTCGCACCCTCCATCGACATGCTCCTGGAAATGAAACGCATCGGGCTTGGCGGGAAGGAGGACATATCCGCCGACTCCTTCTTCGGCTCCGTGCTGCTGAGTCGACTCAAGGAGCACTTCATTTCCATTCCTTCCGTACGCTGCGTCACCTCCTCTTCCCCGTAGATGATCCGCGACGCGTACACCCGACACGACGCCGACCGCGCGCTTCTGTACACCTTGGTGGCGGTCGACATCAACGTGCCCTATTGGGGATCCCACTTTATTGACCTCTTCGAGAAGCATCTCTGGAGTGGGGAGCCCCCCGTTTTGGCGTGCACGGCGACCGAGGCGGACGCGCTGTATCGCCAGTTTATGGAGTTGTTGCTGTCGGTGTCGCCGAACAACGACCACGCGGTGGACGTGGCGGTGGCGCTGTTGGAGGGAAATCACGGGTACACGCGGGACGTGGAGAAGGCGAGGGAGATGTTGGAAACGTCGAAGTCCAGCGATGCGTCGTTCTACTTGGGGTGGATGTGATGATGGCGGATGACGTGTAGCGTGCTGAGCCAGCAGGCGCAGTTTGGCAAGGAAAACATCGAGGTGAGCAAGATGAACTTGGACGACGCGAGTAGTGCCGCGATGGCGTGATCATCTGTAGTCGCCTCCAAGACGCACGTGACGGCGTCTCTGTTCTACCGCCTTCGCTTGATCGTCCGTTTCGTGTGGCCATTTCATTCGTAGGGGAAGTGTCTGTGGAGGAAGGTGAGAGAGGGCAAATGGCGGGAGGTGTATTCTTCGATCGAGAAGCTGATGGTGCTGGACCACAGAGATCTCACGTATGACGAGAATTGCACCATCATGTGAGGATGGAGTCAGGAGGTCACGATTAGAACGCAAATCGAGAACAACATGAGTCTCGACAGCGTCTTGACCTTCCTGGAAGAGAGAGTCGAAGGCGAGGAGGCCATGAAGGACAAGATGGCGAGGATAAAGAAGATGATAAAGAAGACGAGGGAGGGGAACGCGAAGATCGATCTGGACCTGGAGGACGTTGACGACGAGTGAGGCACTGTAATCATTTATTGCCTGTTTCTTGTTCATGCGCGCAAAGGTGCCTATCGTAGCGGAGCATTCCTGTAGTCAACGAATAGGAAGGAAAGGGGTTGAAGCTGGTGAACTTTGAAGTGGAGCACGTTCCCCTCTACGAAGAGTGGTACAAGGACAAGGAACTGCTCGGTAGCGCGTCCACGTCGATTGGATTACGAGTTAGAGCTGACAGAGACGGAGCCCATGGATCACGATAGTCTTGTGACGAGTCAAGCCATGTACGCATACGACGACGATAGTCAGCGCAGTGTGGGCGTTGTTATGCGTAGAGATCGCGTTCTTGGTAACGGTGAAGGATGAAAACGGAAACGATAGTGAATGCAATTGCCTCGAGTGACGCGTAGAGTATATTGGAGACTGCTCGCTCTTCATTGACATCGTGGACGACGATGAGCGTTGCTTTGCGTGCATTCCGTAATGGGTAGGCGACATGGGAGAGTTCAACGTCATGATCGCGGACAAGGCGTATCGCCGTCACGGCTACGGCTACTACACGGTGATTCTGGTGATGATGTGGGCGGTGCGCTACGCCAAGCTGAAGGAGTTCTTCGTCAAGATCAAGAAGAACAACACGCCCTCCATAAAGATGTTTGAGAAGATCGGCTTCACCTTCTACCGCTACAACCGTCATTTTGACGAGAACGAGTACAGAATCAAGGTGACCAACGAGCTGAGCAAGAAGTGGTTCCAGGAGATCGGATTCCCCCTCAAAATGTACGCTGTTGCTTCCAACAAACAGACCCCATTTCACATCAAAGCTGCTATTGTACATCTTCCGTCAGCATCGAAAATAGCCTGTAGTTCTCCTCCACGCTCGCTGTATAGTACTGCGCATTGGTCGCCTTCGCGCCCGTCGTGCACGTGATCACCTCCGGCTCGTCCTCGTCATAGTTGCCGTTGTAGTAGTTCAGCAGCGTGCTACACCTCACTCCGCCTCTCCGCGTCTACGAGAACATGGGCTCGTCCACACTGCTGTCTCCCAAACACACCACCAACTCGGGGTTCACCTTCTTCTCCTCCTTGTAGCGCGCCAGCAGCGTCTTCAGGATGTCGCCGCGATCGCCCAAGAAGCTGCGCACCTCCACCACGCCCACGTCGTGCACGATCTTCACCGACACGTCCTCCAGCAGCGCGCGCAACTCCTGCTCCAGCTTCTCCGCCATCGTCTTGCCAAAGTCGGGGTCGCTGTACTGGTAGTGGAATCGCACCACGTAGGGGTCGCTGTAGATAGTGGTACCGTTCGTGCGGAACATGTACTCGCGACACAGCTTGATTATCTCCTCGCCGTACGGCAACGCCTTCTTCCGGTACTCGGGCGACGGCGTCCACTCCGCGGCGTCGGGCTAACACTCACCTCACGCCGCCACACCTACCATACGCACCTTCAGACCGTTCACGGCGATCAGTCCGCAGTGCTTGAACGAGCCCAGCGTCTTCTCCATCACCATGCTCCCGCTCGAGCTGATGATCCACACCTGGTTCTGCGGGTCGTTGCACAGGCGCTGCAGCACGCGCGACATCGCGGGGTTCGGCGGCTGGTGCAGCACCCCGCGGAAATCGTCCTTCAGGTCGCGGTTGAAGCCCTCCTTCGAGCGCAGCGTGCCCCCGTAGTCCAGGATGAAGAACCGACGTGTGGTGCGTCGGTAGAAGTCCGCCACCTCGCTCAGCTACGCGTGACTCCCACTGGGCACGACCCACCACCAGGTGCGACCGAATCGAGTTCACCTCGTTCTCGCTCAGGTCCTCGCAGCCCGGCTCGCACACCGTCTCCACCTTCTGGCTGCAGAAATCGAGCAGGTTCTGAATCACCTGCGAGGACCAGAGACGACGCTCGCGCTGTTCGATGGAGTCGAGGTCGCGCTGCTGACACACGCGCATCTCCTCGTTCGACATCTCCGTGGCGCGCTCCAGCTCGTTCACCATCGACTCCACGTTCCACGGGTTCACCGCCAGTGCGCCGTTTAGGAACTCGTGCGCGTTGGTGAACTCGCTAACAATCACGATGCCGCCCTGCTTCTTCCGCGCCATCAGGAACTCCTGCGGGTGCAAGTTCAGGCCCTGCGCCAGCGCCGTGTTCAGGTAAATCTTCGCCACCCTCCACAGCGCCATGCGCTCCTCCACGGGGTAGAACGACCCGGTGAGCAGCCGCAGGTCCACCGACCCGGGGAAGTCGGCGTTGCACGTGTTCGCCGCCTCGCGCAGCTGGTTCTCGTAGATGCGGCTGCGCGTGACGGAGGCGGCCTGCGAGCGCTGGCGGTAGCACACCTGCACGAGACGATACACGCGCCCGTAGGCGGGGTTCTCCTTCAGGAAGCGGTGGAAGCCCTGGATCTTGTACCGGATGGCGTTGATCTGGTATAGTTCGTCCACGCCCGCGATCACGATGTGCCCCTCGTTCTCCGCGCACAGCTTCTGGTACAGCGCGTCCACCTGCGCGCTCTGCAGCACGGAGTTCACATACTAGAGTGAAGCGGAAGACGAACGCATACCTCGATGTCGAGACCGACGTGACTGATGTACACGCAGACGCTGCGACTGCCCCACTGCAGACACATGTTGGCGTTCTAGTCGTCATCGCCGCTGCGAGGAGCCACCTGCTGCACGTGCTGCGTCACGCCCAGGTGGCGACAGCACGAGGAGATGATGTGTCGCGCCGAGCTGTACGTGTGCGTGCCGATGAGGTCAGACGCCAGGATGCCGCGCAGCAGCGACGTGCGGAGCGGGAGCTGCCGGAAGATCTCGTAGGAGGGGAAGGGCAGGTGCAGGAAGAAGATGATCTTCAGCGAGTACTGCTCCGTGGACTGCGTGTACACGCTCCAGTCGTCGCTCGCCTGTCCCTCACACCCATCACACGCACCTACCCCGTCGTACTCCGCCGGCTGGTCCTGACTTGACATAGCGTACAGCTGCTACGACTCAGGCCCTCGCCCAGCACTCACGCGCATGCGCTCGTCGTCCATGTCGTCCTCGATGTTGTCCACGAACGTCGGGCCCGGCGAGAACAGCGAGCTGCGGTCGTCCTCCTCGCCCAGCGACGACGGCGACTCCTCCGACGGCGAGAACGGCGACAGCGACGCCGACTCGCTGGGGGCGGCGTGGGAGCGCGGCGTGGCGAGACTGCCACTGACGTAGAGATTCGGAACGGCGGTGGGCGCGGGAGTGATGGAGTGGCTAGTCATGAGAACCACTGAACGCGCACACTTCCGGTTCATGTTCTCCATGTAGAGACGGAGGTCGCGCGGGAGAAGCATCAGCTGGTAGCCGTTGATCCAAATAATGGGACTATTTCTGACACTGCAACTAAGCACGCACTCGTCCTCCAGCACGCGCAGCTGCTGGCAGTACTTCAGGATCTCCTGCGCGAACACGTTGTTCACGCGACGATACGCGTTCTGGTAGGTGAGCGCGGTGGCCGTGTTCTTCTGCCAGGAGAAGGAGTCCTCGGCGTCGTCGTACACCATCGTGCAGCCGTGCAGCACGGGCGAAAGAATCGACTTGCAGTACCCGTTGTAGAACAGACTGTTCAGCTCCGTGTCGAGGAAGATCGGCAGACAGTGCATCTTGAAGAGACGCTAGGGGTGACGTGGTGGGGGCGCCCCAACTTCTTTGATCTGCAGGATGTCGCTGGCGGTGTAGTCCTCGTTCTGGTTGAAGATGTCCTTCGTACGGAGGTATGTCAGCGCGCCGCACCACCACACCGAGTACTCGTCGGAGAGCGTCTTCTCGGAGAAGAGGTTCATGTTCTAGGGGTGAACGGCGAGATGCGCCCTCACCTCGTAATCCCACTTGATGTCCCAGCCCCCGTCCTCCAGACGAGACAGAATGACCGGCAGTCGATAGCTACGCGTCACGAGAGAAAGCAAAGGGAGACGCGACAATGAACACAGTACGCTTCTTTTGGGAGACCGGTGAAATCGGAGCCGTCTTCGTCGCGCTCAGGGTGGGGCACGAGCCGAATCCGTTTAACCTTGGCGTCAACGAGCGAAGCGGAGACTACTTGCACTTCAAGTACTCCGAGCTAGCGGCGCGCTTCACCAGAACTTCGTTGGATTCGCGGCACTCCTCCTGCGTGTACGAGTCGTAAACGTCGTTGATGACTGGGTTCCTTCGCTATAGATGAGTCGCCGGCGCTGGGCACGCGTACGGAAGACAGCTGCAGTGTGTGAGTGTTTTCACGCGGTGTTTCCCACGAATCAAAGACGCCACCACTGTATTGCAAATATCTATCCCATCAGGAGCTCGCTATAACGTCCACTTATATGAAATCTTGATGTTCTTGGGCAGATAAATGGGATCGGACTTCCAAATGGGGTACCTGCGAACTAAGCGAAACGACAACGAAACTACTCTGTAGGAGTAGTGTGCAGCGGAATCGAGGATCCAGGACTAAAATAACCGAGTTGCGCGACTGATCCTGAAACGCGCACAGTAACTCCATGAGGAACTTCTGCCCTTACTTGGAATTCAACTTTGCAAAGATTCTTCCCGAAAGGAGACATAGAGAAGCAGATAATTGAATAAGTGGATCAGAAGGAGTTTCCCCAATTGATCATTGCTCTCTTTGTTATCGCTTTCTACGCCTTGATTGAATGTACTGGCGCTGCGGAATCCATTTGGGGGAAAAGAAGAAAAGCGGTCCAGATGGGGCTAGATGAGGATAGAACACTGCGGGCTGAAATGCCCATTCACAGTACACACCAACACGATAGGAGAAACGCGGATCCACTCCTCATTCCCAAACTCACGAATGGAAGTCGAGGTTTGTACTGCAGAACGTGTGCTCACGCCGTCAGGTATCTCCACCTCCCGAAAAGCCAGTCGATTCAAACCTCCATTTGCAGCCAAAGCGAACCCATCAGATTTCAGTGGGGTCCATTCGATTCGATTCATCGTGTAGCTACATCACGCGCCCATATCGTGCGTAAAGTACTCTCCGGACGGGAACTTGCTGGCTGTATCGTGTATCCACATTCCGACTCTGCATTTGAATTCTAGCTGCCGACAAGACGATCAGTATCCACGATACGAAGGACTACTCCTGTAAGTTCATCCTGGAGGGCCACGAGAAGGGAGTCAATGCCGTGGCGTGGTCTCCGGACTCCAAATACCTGGCTTCTTGCTCCGACGACAAGACCATTCGCATTTGGAACTGCGAGAAGGTGGGAAAATGTACCGTTGTTCACTCTAGGGCACATTCGTTCGGATCATCGGCGGCATGTCGCACTTCCCCATCTGTCTCGCCTACAATCCACGGGGAACTCTGATTGCCTGCGGGTGCGTCGACAACCGGATCTACTTCTTCTCCGTCTACACGCGCACGCTCGACCAAACCATATACGGCCACGCCAACACAATCACGAGCATGGCGTTCAACAACAGCGGCTCGCGACTCCTCACCTCCTCCGTCGACGGCTACTGGTCGTTTTCGTTGTGCACACTCACGTTCTAGTCGCATTTGGGACTGCGAGACGGGCAATTGCGTGCAGTCGCTCCGCTCCTCGCTCCAAAAGACGCCCATGTTCGTCTTGCCCTCTGCATTCACTCTAGACTGTCCTGCTGCTACTCCCCCAACAACCACTACGTGCTCCTATCTCTAGCGGACGCGCACATGTACCTGTGGTGTCTGAAGGACGACGCTGTGGAGAGAGCCTTCTCGGTCGGGGTGTGTGGGCGAGGTGACGACTAGGGCAGTCACGCGGTGAGCAAGTACATGTGCAACTGCGTCTTCTACGTGCATGAGAAGCAGTTCTGCGTGACGGGGAGCGAGGACGGGAGAGTGGGCGTGTACGCCGTGGACGGAGGAGCGACTTCGATTCCCTGCGAGGAGAAGGACATTGTGTTGTGCGTGGATTGTCTGGACCGCGGAGTGATCGCCGCTGGCTCCATGGGGAGCAAGAATCTGGTTTCTATCTTCAGTTGCGAGTCTCCTGTTTCTTTCCACAAACACGTCACAAAGTCTCATTCTTCAAATCCTCCTCGATCTGAGCAATCTCCTCCGCCGAGCCCAACTCCAACTCACGCATGATTCTCGCCGTGATCGCCGCTGCGCGCTTCTTCCTCTCCGCATCGGGCAGGTTCTTCGCGTTCTCCTTCGTCTATCCCTCACCTCCTCTTCCCTCTCCTACCGCACGGCAGTCCGCCATCAGTCGCGAGAATCGCTCCATGTCCTCCTCTTCCTTCGTCTTCGCTACGCCTCACGCCACCCACACGCTCCCACGCATCGGCGGAAGCGAAGCCGCCACGTGACTCTCCGCGTCCTTCAGACGCACCTCCTCCGAGCTCGTGGCCTTCACCGTGGAGTCGATGCCCGCCACCTGATTCTACCAATGACACGCCTCTCCAGCACGAACGCAGAAAGCCTTGTGGTATTTCCAGTGCGCCTCCTGGCACTTCCTCGAGCAGTAGCTCGTGCACTTGCAGCGACCGCAGCGGAACATGCAACCCGTTTCCTTCTGAGCGTGAGGCGACGCAATCATCATCACCTTCGATTTGTGGCAGTTCTCGCACACATCGTAATTGACGCAGGAGGAGGCGACGGACTCCTCCACCACGCGCTCCGTGGTGCGGTGCTGCGTGGTGTCCATGTTATTCCACATCACGCACTCGAGGTCCTCGACGATTCTGGCGACTCCCTCCTTGTCCTGTCTTTTCCATGCTAGGGTTCGGAGAAAGCAACGGATCCTACTCAGGTAGGGGAGACGAAGATTGCAGGGGATGAACTCGTAGTGGTTGTCGATGCACCACTCCTTGAGCGCCGCCATGTTGTTCTTCGAACTAGAATGAAAGGAGAGCGGAACTCTCACTTCGGTGTGGTGATCTCACCGTAGGAGCAGGCCACAAGGCGCAGCTCATAGTCGTCGTTGCAGGTCTCGATCACCTCGTTCCAGTGACTCACCTTGCTCACCGCCAACTTCTACGTGTCAGCTCAACTCCGAAGCACAACGCTGAATGACGGACAGAGCAGGATGACGCCCTGGCAGCTCTTGTCCACGACCTTCCGGATGTCGTCGTCACTTAGCAGGGAATTATCGCCAGGACACATCGCAATCTCAATCTAACGGTCACAACAGATTCTGCAACGTAGTACAGAGGCTTTGTAGTACTTTGTGAAGATGGTCACAGCGTAACGGTCAAAAACGCCATTCTCGCACTTAATCTGTCTACGGAATCAGTGTTTGGAACTGTCAACCACGGTGCAGCTGGATGCTTGTAGTCAATGTCAAAGTAGCGGCTCAGTCCTATTCATGGAGCGTGGAGAGAATCCTCTACCTTCGAGAAGCGTCTTCTTTCCGCTCTTCCCCAAACCCAGGATAACGATTCGTGACTTCTGACTCATGAGAGAAACAATGGCGGAGAGAGTGCATTTGGTGCAGAAAACAAGAACTATGTGCTTTGCGCTGGTTGCTGTTCCTCCTTCGGGTTCTGTTGCTCCTCCTTCTGATTCTGTTGCTTGTTCTTGCGATTCATCCGTTGCCTCCGCTTCTTGTTCCTCTTCTTGACCACCTTCAGCGCCATTTCCTCTCGCTTCTTCTTCATTTCCCTCCTCTTCTTGATGATCCGATTCACCATCTTGGCTTGTTGGAGCTCTACTCGTGATCACACCTCTCCAACCCAAACCCTTCTTGTGTTCAATATCCGACGAAAGGCAGCAGCGTGCAAACAGGTGGATTCCCTTTCCCTTTTCGCCATACTGGTCTTCTTGCGCCAGCTTCTCGACGACGTCAAGCGATTTGTACCATGTTATCCCGCTTTCCTCCGTCCTAGGAATGACGCGTTCTCGGTAACACGAACGCCACTACGCTAAAGCGTTCCCTCAGGATGGATTCGACGACTGAGGGGTCTTTGCACACCATAATGCACGCTGAGTCGTCAATCCAGTCAAACACCATGATCCCGTCGTTCTACTGTATTACGCTTCATGTATACAGCAACGTGGAAAAAGGCGACCAGATCCTTTGAGGCGAGTGGGTGAAGACAGGGTTTCGTGCACAGCGCGCAGTTCCCCTCGTTGCTACCAAACAGGAACAAGCAGTTCCCGATCACCGCTCCCTGCTTGGTGTACTCCCTTCCGACAAACAGCACCTTCTCCAGCTCGTCATCCACAACGGGACTGCCGACTTCAACGTCCATCGCAGAAACGATAATCCGAACGAATTGCCCTCTGCCGTGAGTTGGATTCTGAAACCGTGCTTCGGAATCGGTGGGACACCCCGCTTTTGAAAATCCGGTCGTTTTTTGACTGTATTTGAAAATCCGGTCGTTTTTTGACTGCTCGGGACAAAGGACGTTCTCGTCACTCACCGGATATTCCTTACTAGTCCTATTCGCATCTCTTCTTGCAGACACAACAGAGAATCATGTCGGATGTACGGTATGACCAGTATGGTGGCTCTATGGGCTACGCGCCGAGGGGTACGTGCATTGCAACGCGCGCTCAAGCAGTAGAGAAGGCGCAATCGATGTATGGCAACCGTGGTATGTCAAGTAGGGATCCGCTCCATTTCTGGTGATTGTGTAGTGCCGCGGTACAACGATACCCAAATGGGAAGTAGGCGTCGTCGATCCCTTCTCAGTGGCGTAGATGGTCCTTCGGGCAAGATGCAGGGACAGCAGGGCGTTCCCATGATGAACCAAAGTAGCGGAATGGATTGGCGAATTCCCTTTTAGTGCGCTCTGTACCCATGGGCAGTTCAAATCCCTCAGGTGATTCTCTCTTCTCTGTATTGATTCCTAGATCGGATGAAGACGATGGGCGTAATGGACGTACATACGGGTGAGTGTGCGGTGATGTGTAGGATGGGGATGGCTACTCGTACAACATGATGCAGGGAAATCGCGGTGTGGGTATGAACGGTATTTTCGTCAATTCTGAAATGATGGGTAGGAATGCAGCGCAATCAGCCCATGACGGAGAACGGACCGCAGTCCTTGTACTCCGTTTGCGCACCCCTTGATTCTAGGCGACCGAACATGATGGGCCATCAGGGAAGTGCCGGGAGCAAATCAACCCCCGATCCCATGCAGGACGAAATGAACGAGGCTCGGTTATTGTTTCCCCTCTCGTACTCTCTCATACGCAGCTATAAACTATCCTCCGGGCTCTTCGTGTCTCCCAAGAAGCAGGTCCAGTCCTTCAACTACGTGCTTCCCACTTCCTTCATTTTCCCGCGACCAGCCGTCACTGCTGAGCACATCAAGCTCTTCTCCGTACGATGTGGATTGTGTGTTTCAGAGTAGACGACGCTGCTGCTGTACATCTTCTACTCCATGCCGAACGATCTGCTCCAGGTGATGCTGATGCTGATGATTGAGGGAGTAGTTGCTGGCGGCGCAGGAGCTGTACGGGAGAGAGTACGTCTTCCACAAGGTGAAGCAAACGTGGTATAAGAAGGAGAAGCAGTCTTCGAATTACGCGGTTGTGAATTGCTGCGAAGTCTTCGATATGGATAGTTGTACATTCGTTCCCTGCAAGGACGTTCACCGAATCATCGACGTGCTGTCGCTGAACGAACTGAATGAGTATGTGAAGGGAACGAAGTCCTAGTGCTTTGGAATGCGGTGTTTGTCGATCAAACGATGCGCTTACAGCAAATCCATAAAGTAATCGAGTCCCTGGCCCAGCTCCCAAATGGCAATTCCGCACTTCACCTTCCTCGCCAGAGCGATCCTCTCCTCCAAGAACTTCAGCGTCGGATAGTGAATCGTGTGCAGCTTCCCCTTCTCATCGACAAAGCTGGCTGTGAGGTATTCGCTCCAACCCTACCGAATCACGTGCTCTTTCTCTTTCAGGTATCTGATCTCCACGGTGTACCGCTTCAAGTCGTCTATAAGTGTAGGACCCGTGATCGCATCCATCCCATCGTATCCGTAGAAGGGGATGCCCATCAGCATGTGACTCACCATCTCCTTCTGTCGCTCCTTTCCAACGACGTGAGCGAAGTCCCTGATCGACCCTTTGAAATAGTGACATGAAGGCACACTCAAACACACTGGGTGGATATGCTCATGGGGGAATTGGGTCCCACCGCGCCTCGTCGTACCGAGTAGTCGTAGCTCATGATCACCACGTAATCGACACAGGAATTCAGTTCTGTTAAGAAGGCATCTCCATCCTGAATGGACTTCGCTACTGTTCATCTACGCGAGGCAAGAATACCCGATTCTGGGTGTGTCACGAGCACGATTTGCTTGTCGTTAAGCACTGAGCGCAACTCTCCCATGAGAGGGAGAATCGACTCTCCAAACCCGATCTCAAATACAAACCCATCGAACGAATAGCGTTGGACCGCATCGACGAGGAGCCGTTTCATCTCCACCAAATCCTACGGTCGTCATCCACGAACCGCTCCTACTCTCTGCGAAAGACCGTTCGCTTCCCACACAATCCGGGGAACGATAAAGGGACACTTGCCCGCGCACTCGCTTCGCACCTCCTCCATCCACTTGCTGTCAATGTCATGTTCTCCGGCAAGAATGAGCGCTCCTGCAGAATTGCTATCCATGAACAAAACGACGCAAGCCAAACCGTCTGAATTGGAGCCAACAGGGACTGATGTGGGTGAACTTGCTGTGAAACTGTTTTGCTATTGTGTATCCATCTGCTGATGACTCCGCACAGAAAGAACCCACGACCATTCCAGGGAGTGACGAATCCAAGAACAGGCATGCTCTCCGTGAACTTCTCATTGGTTTGAGAGGAATAGCGGCTGTACTCATCAAGAATGGTTGTCTGCGTCACTTCTTCCGAAACAAGACCCCTTTCTTTGACCTATATATAATGTTCGTTTCTGAAGGAGAGGACCGTTTCGAAGGGATGGTCGTTTTCTCCGTTCTTCTCCATGTAGTCAAACGGGGCATACACGAGATTCCTCTTGCACTCTGTGCTGACAATCAGCACGCATAGAAGAATAAGGAAGCACGATGGCATCCTTCAACAAACAAAACATGAAACGCTATCCTAAAAACATGCGTCGTCTCCGCTTCTTCATCGCTTCCGCATCGATGTCCTTCGTCTCTTCCACTTTCCTGCTGTCTCGGTCATTCTTCCTCGTCGACTTCTTTTCCACCTTCACCTCCACAACGCTCACACTCTCCTCTTCCTCTTTCGTGGTGGATGAATCGTCAACAGCATCGCCCAGCACATCAGCGAGATCAGGATCAGGTTGCACTGGAGGAGGAGCACTCGGTTCCACAGCCTTCCTTCTGACGACGGGATACGCCTTCGATGCCATGACGTTCAAAAACGAATAGCAGGCAATTACCCACGCATCACTCACCACTCGACACGACGCTTCCGAATTCGTCACTTCCGCCAGCAGCGGTGTTTCTTCGCCTCGAGAGATGAAGTGAGTGACTTTCGGCGAGAAGGTCGGTTCGATGCTAATCATCAATCCCCCTCTTCAACTCAACCCTCCTCCCATCTCCGTGACCAGTCCATGGAGATAGCGGTTGTAGGGCTGTTCCTAGCCATCAGTGCGCTCCCCCAAACAAACATCGCCATGCAGGCAGCCGTCAAAGAACACCACACGGTTCGCCAGAACACGCGAACGAATCTGTCGAATCACCTCGCTGGTGGAGAAGGGGGGTTTCTCAGGAGTGTCTTTGAGAGGCATTTCAGGAGTGTCTTTGAGAGGCTTTTCAGAAGACTTCTCCTTCACAACACCACCCTTCTTCACCTCCGAACTATTCACCGCATCATAAAAGGCATGATGAATGGCGAGCAGCGCGTCGCGAATGATGGCCAGATCGTTCGCGTTCACAATGGGACCCACCTCGTCGAACACTATCCGTGACCCCCCACACGCTATCCAACTCCGCTTTCGCCGCTCCGCCTCGTCCAGCTTCGCACTCGTGATTCGGTCCAGACAGCGAGAAAACCGGCTCCAGAACAGGAACTTCGGCACCGTGATCACGTTCGACTGGTCCTTCCACACCGCCGCGCAGTCGTCCACTGCGATACCCATGGTGTCGAAGCCCGGCAGCACGAACCGAATGTCCTTCGAGTCCTTCATGAAGTTGTCTTCCGTCTGGTTGACGCGGTTGTCGGGCACGTCGTTGCGCGCGATGATGCGACTCCCGAACAGCGTGTGGTCGGGGTCGAGTACTTTGACAACTTCTTCGGCGTATTCGCGGATGCCGTTCTACGCATCACATGCTGATTCGGGCTGGACCGTGTACACAGATAACTCGAAATAGTTCGAGAGCTCCTTCAGAAAGGGAAGCACGTTGGGACGGAGGATGATCACGAAGGAGGTGGGGACGTCATTGCGATGGAAGGTGATTGCAGACCTGGCGGTGAAACAGCACTGCTGACACTACACGTTCGGAATGCCAAACTTGGTCGCCTCTAGACACCGCATATCTTCCGTCTGCTACGCATCACACGACTTCATCACAGAACACCTCCATCAGGGTATGGTCCAGATCGAACACCAGTCCCAGCTTTCGATTCTTCAGTAAACGGTTCTGCGTCTCAACGCGCTCGCTCTCTTCACATCACCCAACTCGCTCAATCCCAAACCGTAAAAATCATGATGCAGATACTGAACACAACCATCCGAAGAAATGATGCGATGATAGTGCGCCAAGTCTTCCTCGGAGAAGCACTAGAGATGAAGGAAGCGAATCGATTCCACCTTCTGGCAGTTCAGACATACGTTGTACATCACAATCGCGTGCAGGCAGGAAGAGATGACAGCAATCGTCGCCTCCTCGTCTGTTCCGTCCACGACACTGTCCCCCTATTTGCTTGCAGTCAGTGCTCAACGCCTACGCGAACCACAAGTCGTTTGATCGTTCCCTCGATGGGGGAGCGAACTGGAGAGCGGAATCCGTTGTCCACGACGACGTATCCAATTTCCTCCGACTTGTACACCGGACTGCCTTCCTCCTTCAACCATATGCATTTCCCTCTACACGTCACCCGTTTTCGCTCGCACGACCTCTGGTCTGTCTTAATTGGCGTTTCCTTCTCGCTGTTCATCCGCCCGGAGAAAGGGAGCAATTCAGTGTGCCAACAAACACGCGGAGATACACGGTTGAAATACCTCAAAGCGCGAAAAAACAGTCTATAAACCGGATTCGGAATGCGCAATCTAGATTCCTCGTCCCGTTTAGTGGTTGAGAAGCGGCTGATAGAAACTCAACTTTCCGCCCATGCGTTCATAAAGCGGTAACATGCCTTCTTGGAGCACCATCGACTTCATCGTATTCTGCATGAGCATCACCTGCGAGAGGATGCCAGGACCGCCGGGCACCGGCGTCACATTGCCCGCAATGTTGCAACAGGTGTCGACATCCACACTGCCCGAAATGTCATCTACGCATCATCGCCGCGTCCATCTCCAACCGTGCGTCGCCGTCGCAGCGTACGTGGGACCCATATCGATGACGGTGCATTCAGGCTTCAGCCACTCGCCCTTGATCTTCATGGGACTTCCCTGCGCCGAAATGACGTAGTCGGACTACCCCTCACTCTCCGCACCAACGCCTACATCCTTCAGCAGACTGGGCGTGATATCGGAGTGACTGTGAGAGAGCTGGCAAGTCATGTCCTTGTGACTCAACAGCAGCGCAATAGGAAGACCGACGTTGTTGCTGCAACCAATCACCGTCGCCTTCTTCTTTTCTAAGGGAAGCTTGTAGGAGTGCGCGTTAAGAACCTCATGTCCACCACGACCAGGATATCTCAATAAAACACAAAGTGGCAAGCGCAGTAGATGGGAAATTGACCATCTACCTCTTATCCACGCACACCAAACCTACGTTGTAGTAATGAATGTCCTCGTCGAGACCTCTCTCGTTCGCTCTTCTCTTCATCTCTCCCAGAGCCACGAGACGACCCTCGTTCATGGAGCAGCAGCCGTCGACGTCCTTGATGGGGGAAATCGCGTTCAGCACCGCATTCTCGTCGATCGAAGCTACGCGTGACCCACGACCGCCTCACCTACCGGGCAGAGGACAGCTGACCATGATTCCGTGAATGGAACGATCCTTGTTGAGCTGGTGGATCTTGTCTTGCACCTCCTCCGTTTTACAGGAGGAATCGAACTTGATTTCGTGGAGATCCACACCGCAGCGCAAAGCCAACTCCTTCTTCTTCTGAATGAAACGCTCAGCATCAGCATTGTAACCAAAACGGATCAGCGCTAAACTGGGAACGACACCAGTCTCCTCCTTGATGTGGCGCAGACGCAGCGCGGTCTTCTCCGTGATCTTGTCGCAAATCCTCCAGCTATCAAGGATACGGGTCGAGTAGGCGCACTTAATGAGACGTTGGGCTCTGAGAACAGACATGGAGCGAGTATCAAGAGAAAAAAAGTGACCTTTCCTTCGCCCTTGAGAGGTCACTGCCGGGTCACTGCCCGAAACGACCTCTCCGTTCTTTGGATACGCTCCCAATTCGGGGTGGCTTCACCCTGAATCGTGCGCATTCGCCGCGGATTTCGTTATGCGACAACCTGAGAGCGTTTCGAGATGATGACATCCGTCTTCGTTCCTTCGCATCGCATTCGGTAAACATCAACAAATGCAGTGGATTTGTGAATGAAAACGCGTCCCTTGTCCATTTCACTCCTCCCCCTCCTGTTTCTCCAATACACTCTCGTATTCAAATGCACGCCATTTCCCATTTTGATAACCGATTTGCGTTCGGAATGGACTGAAATCAAACCGTGGTGGGGCGGAATATTCGTTCAGATCACTAATAGTCGCCATCGCGAAGTACCCCAGGGGTCGACCACTCGTTATTCCTCGCTCGGTTTCTCTCAGAAAAGAGGTTATTAATCGATACTTTTGCGATGTCCACCGCCGCTAAGTCTGCTGTATGTGAATTGTGCTAGTTCGGGTGTCGTTGCGTCTCTGTTGGGATCGTTCCCCGCTTACCGTCGTTTAGAAGAAGTCCACGGATAACATTAACAACAAGCTCCAGCTCGTCGCTAGAAGCGGAAAGTTCCTGCTTGGTTACAAGTCTGTCCTGAAGTGCATCCGCAGTGGAAAGGGTAGTGTTCTGTACGTGTCCTTAGGCGTAGCCAAGCTCATTCTCGTCGCCAACAACTGCTCTCCTCTGAGAAAGTCCGAGATTGAGTACTACGCCATGCTCACCAAGACCACCGTGCACCACTACCAGGGTAACTGCATCGACCTCGGTACCGGTTGCGGTAAGTACTTCGGTGTGTCTGCCGTCGCCATCACCGACGCTGGTGACTCTGATATTCTTCGTACTTTCGAGAACTAAGGATGACGGATGACGACCTCTTTCATCATGTCCTCTTTCTTCCACACACGTGTTTCCCACACTATTGTTTCTCTTGTTTTCAATACCATGTCTGTATGCTGAGGATGGCTTAGCATGATCGGCGTAGACGGCAGAGAAGGATAGTGCGCAGGGGAAGACGACGAATGGCCCCACAGAGGGAAACAATCCCGCCAAGTCCGTGAAGAGAGTGAGATGTCATTGCATGTGTTTTACGCGCAGGAAGGAGAGTCCACAGAGGATGCTGCTTCCGCGAAGAAATCGCACACAACCTATTACAGTCCCGACGGAACCGAACGCAAATTCATCGAAGCGCGCGACCGCAAACTCGATCTCGATCGCGAAGTGGGAAAAGTGAAGGTGGAGTCGCGCACTTGGCTCTCAGAAGTAGGTGATCACCGACGCATCCAAGGAAAGCGAGGCGGGCGGCTTCTGGTGCGATGTCTGCAAGTGCAGTCTGAAGGACAGTAAGGCATGGCTGGACCACATCAACGGACGTAAGCGTATGGAACGGTACTACAGAGCGTGATGGATAGATCAACACCATCTCGGTAATGTGGTGCGCGTGGAGCGGGTGACTGCGACGGAGGTGAAGAAGAAGTTTGATGCGTTGAAGAAGGGCACGACCAAGGTGTCTGCGAAGGATCGTATGGCTTCCATTTGAGGCTGATTGGTAGTGTATCTGAAGGAAAGAGAAGAGCGACTGAAGCGGCAACAGGAAGAGAAGGAGAAGGAGGAAGAGAAGGAAGAGGACGACGAAGAGACGCAGAAGATGAAGGAACTCATGGGCTTTGGCGGCTTTGGAACGTCAAAGAAGAAGTTATGGCCTTGTTGCAACAAACACGCTCATCTACCGCTATCGGCAGCGCAAATAGGAACAGCAGTCAAATCCGGCTCCTTTTCCAGCTCTGCCATGAAAATGCGATACATCTGCAGCATAGACGACCCGCTCTTCGAGTTCCACTCCTCCACGTACTTCTTTCGCAACGCCGACCTAATCGTCACTTCTCGCTTCAAGGACCACTCAGGATGGGGAATGTCCACGACAAATCCACGCGAAATGACCCCAAAGTAGTAGCCTCTCCGAATCAGGTGGTGGAGCCACGTGATCTTGTTGAACCCGTAATTCACGAACCGTTCGTCGAATGCTGGCAGGGACGCCGATTTCTTCACCATCACGTAGGGCTCCTGGATATAGTTGAACCAGCACGGAACCAGCGAGTAATGATACGGACAGTCCGACAGAAACCACCGTTCATACAAGTAGTTCTACTGCTCATCTCGCCTGCACGCGTCTACGTGTGTTGACTTGTTCTCGCGGTACAGGAAACACGTCTTGTTCTTGATGCACTGAATCAACTCCGGTTTGGTACGCGGCAGCATCGGCATGACTCTACGCGTAATATACGAACACTGACACCACTTCTGCACGCAGTCCTCGATCGATTTGCACTCCGGCTTCTTCACTTCGAATGCAGGAATGATGCCGGCAAAGTAGTCATCCTGCAGCACGAACTCGGGAAGGGACTTTAGGACGTCGTACAGGCCGAAGGAGGGCCACATGTCCATGTCCGACATGAAGAAATGGGACGTCTTTGCATGTTGAATCGCCATGTTGCGGAGCTCGTTGATGGGATAGGGCGCGCCATTTGACTTCACTTTGAGGACGATGGAAACACGGTCTTCCAGGCCGAAATCGCGCCTCAGGTCGTTGTAGTACTCCCAGTCTTCTTTCCTCAGATACAGTGCAATGCTCATGGGACTAGTCCGTTAACCCCCGATTCAAACGCAACCCCGTCCATCTCTCCTTCAAATGAACCAGATAGAACAGTCGCTCCATGCTACGCCGTGAGAAAGAGCGATTGTCCCTACGTTGTCTGGGACACGTACGTGACGTCGTATGCGGGAACGGGAGTGTTCAGTAGTCGTCGTTTGGGCTGCACGTGCTCACCACTTCTCCTCTCAGGCGGAAAACGAAAGGACAATAACGACGCTAAAACGACAAAAACAGCGATGCTACGCACGTAACGGCAACTCCGCGTCCACTACATGCACAATACTAAGACGGAAAACAGTAGAGGCACACGCATGGAACTGCTTTGTGAGAACGAAACGCCGTCGAAAATCAGGACTGCTTTTGGAACAAACACACCAAAGCTCAATGACGTCTCCTCATAATATAAATACCACCCGCAACTACGACTCAACCCACTCCGCCATTCCTACTCAATCCGAGAAGAAGGGACACCATCGTCACCGTCCACACCACCTTCGACTTCTTCTCCTCCGGATACTTGGGAACACATATATCTTCAAAAACTGCGCACTCGAACACGACGCGGAACAGATTGTCCTTTCCGCTCTTGTTCACCAGCAGCGGCAGCTCCAAATCGTACTTGTTCACGAACGCCGAGCACTCCTTGCAGATCTCCGTCTCCGAGAACACCTACGCCTCACTCTCCCGACATCATCGCCCACCGTCGATTCCGGCAGCAGGTCGCCCTTACTCGCAATAAACAGCACCTTCATGTCCCTCGGAAGACGCTTCTGCAGGTCGATGACGTACTGCAGAGACTCTCGCTTCGTCACGTCGAACACCAAACACGCGATGTCACAGGCGTCCAAGTGCTGCGCCAGCACGTCCTCCACACACTCCACCGGCACCTCCGTGATGATCAGCGTCTTCTCCTCGCTCTTCTCCTTCCGCCCCACCACGGGCGCCACCACCGTCGCCAGCTCCAGCGTGGGAACGTAGGTAGTGGAGTTGGAGCAGCGCAGCAGGCGCGCGAGCAGCGTCGACTACACATCACGCCCACGCCCACCACTCACCTTGCCCACGCCCTTGTCGCCGAACATGAAGGCGTGCGCCACGTTGCGTCGCAGCATGTTGCGCTTCTCCCAGTCCACCTGGCGCGGCTGCGTGACCGTGAACAGCAGCGAGATGTCGTCCGAGTACCCCAGGAACACGAGCGTCTGCAGCGTCAGGTCCGGCGCGATGTGCAGCATCAGAATCCACTCCGACACCCACCCCGTCAGCGTCAGGTCGTTGTTCTCGTTACTGTAGCAGTTCCGCGGACACGTCGGGTTCATGCTATGGATCAGCAAGAACCACTGAACGCACAAGACGTGGTGCTCCTTGCGCAGCTGCGTCCACAGCGGCATTGCGTCCTCGATCGGCGCGAAGACGGAATTCAGCTCCTTTTCGGTCAGCACGCCCGTCTTGTTGACGTCGTACGTCTTGAACAACTACGCCTCACGTCTCGCCCTCTCGCCCACCGTGATGAGATAGATTCGCCCCTCCGACGTGAATTCCACACTTTGTCCCGATTTCAGCTTCAGCTTCGGCAGCGGCGCCATGAACTCCAGATCGTTGGAGTAACTATCCCTCACACGTCCGACACACCCCCACTTGAACTTGCGCAGCGCCAGCCACACCGTCTCCGTGTTCTCCTTCTGCGCGTACATGTCCATCAGGTGCAGGAAGCCCTCCTCTGTGATGCCCTGACTGTACCGGTCCACGAACGCGTCGCCGCCCTGCTTGCGCAGCATCTCCTTCAGTCTCGCGATGTTCTCGCTGGTCAGGGTCGAGCCGTAGCAGAAATACTGCCGATTAGTGGAATGGAGAAAACGTACCTGGAATTCCGCCAGTTCGTCGTCGCTGAGATAGAGGCTGTGCGAGCGGTTGAAAATGCGGAAGATGCGGCGGAGAATGCACTTGACGGGGTCGCGGAGGCACTGGGAGTGAGGGCGCGTGATCATCGGTACATTCTTTGAGCGGTCGTAGAGAGGGGAGGAGGGATAGTTGTACGAGCGGTCCGCGTAGAATATGATGTCGCTCAGGTTGTTCAGCGTCTTCGCGGAGCACTTCAAGCATGTCTCCACGAACTAGGATAAAATGGAAGCGCATGTGCGTACATCGTATTCGTTGAGGATGCGGTTGAAGAGGGCGTCGATCGCCTTCATCGACTCCGACTCGGGATTCTCCTCCGCATCCACTTTGTTTGCCACAACAATGACAGGGATCTGTACGTCAATCGAATAGTGTGCTGCTCACCTTAGGAGCCATGCGCTGCACCAAGGGCATCCACTTCGTGAAGATCGAGTCACTGTTCTCGTAGTTCTCTCCGTCCATGACGAGGACGATCACGTCTGCCTATCTGTGAGGAACAGGAGAAGGAAGGAACGCATTTCACCATATCCTGTCTCTTCATTTCATCTTCCACTGCCGCTACACGTAACTTACAAAATGGAATTGGATACACGACGTGTCACGGAAAACGAGAGAGGTCAGATTCTTTGCATAGCCGCGCGGAATGAAGACGTCTTCTACGCAGTTGGGGAGATTCTCGACGTATTCGTTGCAATTGATGGAGTTGATAATCGAGGATTTCCCACTCTTGGCTATTCTGTCAGAGTTTGAAGCGATTCTCTCTACAGTCTCCTATAAACACAACTGTTGCTTGGTCGCTCATTCTCCAGTCCTCAACAATGTGGCTTTCGGAAGGAGGTGTGAATTCCAGAAATTGGGGGTTGGGTGGAGTGAAATTGGGGGCGGTATTTGGAATTGAGGGAGGATTGCGTTATGTAGTGAGGGGAGTTGCTTGCGAGTAAAAGAAAGAGGAATGAAGGAAATAGACAGGATTGTTACTGCGTGTTTTGGTTCACATAGAATTGGAGAGGACCAATGTCTATGTGTGATGGGGAGAATGCTTGAAGCACTGTGTGCTCGTATGTCGTACTTGTATCGGAAGGCGCCATCAGGAAGAGAAACTTGATCGAGATTCGGCATATCTACACTTCAATTCATCCGTGGTGAGGATCACTTTCAAGGATGATGTGACGTGGGTCAGATAGCGAATAACCATATCCATTTTCACTCCGGACATACTCCGCAATGAGTGTGGTGAGTTTGGGCAAGTCTAGTCCATTAATTCATTTGACCAGAATCGCTTCGCATGATCAGTGTGCTTGAAACACCATTCGTGAACTCGACTGCGCCCCAGCCCATATGAATGGAAGTCAATTCAGGCAAGTCTATTCAGTCACTCACACCACAATCAATCACTCTCAAACACAATACGATAACAATCATGGAATGCTCTTTCGCCAAACCTGAGTGATTTGAGAGAAGGCATGTCTAGTCGTCACTCAATCGTTCATCAAACACTCCTCAACACCAAGGAAGCATGATAGAAATTGTCACTCCTTTCATCCATGATTCCAATACAAACATCTTCCAAAGCATCCACATTCTCAATCTCACACACAGTGTAGTCAGAGAAGGAGAAACGACTAATCCACAATGACTTCAACTTGGGACAGTTCTTCAAATAGAAATGACGATTTGGATCATCACCATCCCTATACTTGTGTTGAGTGAAGCTGCTCATCCCAACCACCACACTCTGCAACTCACTCAATCCAATCAACTTCACTTCATTCACAAACTCAAAGCAGTCATTTCCGATCTCAATTCGCCTCAACTTCTTCAGTTCACTCAAATCCAACACATTGATACTCTCTTTATTGCAGCAACTCGATGACACAACAACCTCAGTGACAGACTTGCTCAGCGCCTGCCACTCCATCCATGAGTGAATAGCCGCTTCCAACTCCTTCACTTCGTTCCTGTGATTCCACAACGAATCCTCTTCTCTCCCCTTCACATACCAACCTCCAAACAAATCCACGCTGTCCCTCAACCCTCCATTCACCCACTCACACTCATTCTTCGCCGCTCCGCTGTCCACGTCAATCAGGTTGCCCATTCCATGTCGTATGTACTTCTCACTCGACTCATTGTAGGTGTAACCACCCTCATACACAGGTCGACGGTTCAGTACACTCACATTCTCCATGCCACCAGTCACTTCGTACTCAATCATCTCATTCTCACTCTCGAACTCTTGAAGAATCTGAAA
>ERZ1106948.305-NODE-305-length-24893-cov-31.803728_pt1 | contig 24893 bp, 40 predicted proteins | sample MGYA00403673_ERZ1106948 | MGnify/ENA primary metagenome ERZ1106948 (study PRJEB35170, sample SAMEA104062409) | human gut metagenome | biome: human gut; feature: human-associated habitat; material: faeces | place: Denmark | collected 2012-05-07 ...
AAGATTTCCTTGATCACCGTCACATAGCCATTGTTTGGGAACAGCGTCTATTCATTAACCGTGAAAGCAGCTACAACCTTAAGATACGATTCAAGCAGCTCCTGCACCGTCGACGTCGTCGCCATCGTGATCTTCTTCCGACGACTGTTCTCCTTCATGTAGGTCATCGTTACCGTGATGGTCGCTGGCTCCTCCAGTTCAGGGAGAACAGGCTTGGCGTTGCAGACAAGAATTGAATTGGCAGTGATCCCGTAATGCTCCAGAGTCTTCTCATTGTCCAGCGGTCTACCGTTCAAGAAGAAGCAGGTTGACGAGAGCCAGGAGGAATTGAACTTGCGAGGGAACATCGACTTCAAATAGCTCTCCAGCAGCGAGGAGAGGAGAGTGCTCTTGTTCACCTTCACCATTGTTGTCGTGGTGCTGGTCTTGTACGCGATTCGCACTTGAAATCCCACCTCCTTGATGCTCACGTCCTCCTTCGTCGGTAGCTTGCACACGATGCGGGATCCGCTTGGAATAGCGCACTCTCCAACGGTCTTGCTCTTATCCAACTCCACGCCATTGAGAAACAGAGAAAAGGAAGACGTGAGTGAATCCTTGAACTTGGATCGGAAGATCATCTATCCCTCATCACAGCACAGAGCACGGACCTGCAAGTACCGCTCAAGCAGGTCGCGCACAGAGTCCTGGTTTGTCACCGAGACGGAACGCAAATAGTCCTCGCCATCCCCATACGCAAGTGTGAGGCTTCTGGATGGAGAAACGGGGAAGAATGCAACTACCTCGTTTCTTCTCTTGCCTAGATCGTCACTTTCATGAACAGAAGAGACAGAGAAGGTGAACGGCGCCATCAAACTGGTAGTCCTGAATGAGGAGCGAATCGTCCAGTCTCTTGTTGTTGCACGAAAGACACATGCTCTTCGGGTAGTTGTCTGTGTAGCTCTTAGGAAAAACAACCTATTCTTCAAATCAGAAGCCGACATTACTTTTAGGTAATGGATGAGGAGATCTCTCACCGTTGTCTTGCTGTCATACGAGCATGCCTTCGGGAACGAATCATCCTTATTGTAGCTGATGGTGATTGTCGACTCCTTTGCTTCCGTTTTGGATGCAGGCGCAGAGGTACTTTGTTGTTTCTCCTGAGATGGAGTACGTAAGGAATACTCCAGAATGAGTGTATCGGAGAAGCCTTGTGGAGGAATCACATCAGTGGCCTTCAGGACCCCGGAAGCACCGCGGAGTTGGATCTGATTCCTGTTTTGAGTTGGAATGTTGAAGGCAGAGTAGCACTGCTGAAGCAGCGACTGAATTCTCGTCCCGGAATACAAAGGAATGGATTTCTCGTCTCCATTCATTTTCACCTTCACCCGACAAAGGACGTAGACAACGATGGTGCCTCCACTCGGCACTACACTCTTCAGGTAGTCCGTTTGTTGTATCGGTTTGTTCTTGTAGAAGAACCGAAGGCTAGAAAGCGGCGAATGAGTGCGGGTCTATGTATCACAGAGTAATCATGAAAGACACTTCAAAGACCGCTTTCAGACTCGCAATCGTCGTCCCTTCGCTAACCGGCAGTCGATACTTTTGGTTATCAAACTGCCAAGTGCACTCCATTGTTATTCTGTGAGTACTCAAAGGAGACGTTCAGTGAGATTAACCAATTCCTTGATTATCAAGCGGTCATTCTTGTTCTCGTCAGACAGCGAAACGCGATGCAGATGCGTCTTTTGATACTTGATTATCGTTAACGAATTCTGTTTCTGTGTAGTCCAGGGAGGAAATCGACATCAAGGAATCAGTGTCCGAGCACAAAACAAATCACTTGCCTACCCTCTCCTGACACTCTCCAGTCAATACTAGCAGACAGAAACCCCCATTCCGGAAATCAGTATTGTGTTTGATACAGCGATTATTCCCACATGAGTTCTCAAAAGGTGGTGCTGATGCAGTTTTTAGGGGCTATGAAGGAGTACACCTCGGTTCCAGTGAGAATCCCGCTCTCGCTTCATTCCTAGGCAAACAAGTGCAAATCGGATGTGTATTTGGCTGTGAGGAAGGGTTTGATTGTTCTCAGAGAGTGCTCCATTTGTCTCCCAAAACTGGATTTCTGATGCGTAGGCATGCAGAACACCACGGAACCGAACGTGCTGTTCCGTGTTTCTCTTCCTGTTGAAGTGAATCCTCCGAAGGCGCTAACGCTGAGTATCAAAGTGTTCCCACTGGAGTACACAGTGAAGGCTCCTTCCATATGCACAGATCGGAGTGACAAGGGTGTTCATTCCTTCACTGTCTGATGTATAGCGCTGGACGGATACAACACATCGTGCATAAACCAAAACGGTGCTTTCGAGGTCGAATCGCTTCGCAAGTGGGAGAGTGTTCGTATCCTAACGAGTTGTGAGCTATAGAACCCTTCGTTGACTGCCGTATTGGAGGAGATTGTGCAATCCCTAAAGAGCAGCGGTGATGTGCGATTCGTGCCTGATGCGAGCAAAGCAAACAGTGTAGCATTCAACGAGAATATACCCTACGAGTCGATCAAATTCATAAAGCATTTGGGAGATGGATCCTTCTCCTCCGTGTATGAAGGGTGGGAGCGGGTTGAGATTGTAACACCTAGAGAGTGGGATGGAAAGAGAGTGGCAGTGAAAATCCTGAAGAAGGGGAATGAGTATGTGAAGCAGTGCACAAAGCGCGAGATTGACATCCAACGCAATCTGAATCATCCAAACTGTTTGAAGATTTACGGTCTCAGTCACAACGAAAAGGGAGACATCTGTCTAGTGATCCCATACGCGGAAAACGTTCTCCAGGACGTCATTATGAATCACAAAATCAAGCAGGTGATGACTGTTCTCATGACTGTCAGATACTCGTTCACAGAAAAGAAGCAGCTGCTCATCGAGATCGCCACCGCCATCGCCTACTTGCACTCCCTCGGCATTATCCACCGTGACATTAAGGCACTCTCGCTTCCTTTCCGTAACGCCTAGCTCGACAACATCCTCCTCATCAACGGACACCCCGTGCTTTCTGACTTCGGTCTTTCGCGGGAACTTGAATCGTATCGCGCAGTGACGGCGAGTGCAGTGGGTTCTCCCTTCATGTAGGTGCATTCATTGAGTGGTCACGACAAGCATGGCGCCCGAGCTGCTGAATAAGGAGAGAGTGACGTCGAAGGTGGACGTGTACTCGTTCGGCTGCATCATCGACGAGGTGCTGAGCGAGAAGTCGTGCTGGTATCGCGCGGGAATCACCGACGTGAAGGACGTGAGGGCGAGAAGAGGCGATGACGTGTAGCTCATCAGTCGAGTGAAAGGAGGAATCAAGCCCGTGATCCTGGATATAGTGCCCGAAGAGGCGAGAGTGGTGATCGAGAACTGTTGGAAGAAGCAGGAAGAGCGTCCCACCATCGACGAAGTGATTCACGAGATGGAACAGTGGAAGACCGAAACGTGGTGGTGTGTTTGTTCAGGAAACAACCGTATTCAAGAATTGGCGCTTCAGGCACGGGATTGGGAGGAGGATTGGGAAGAGTTTCGTTCAGAATGGCTTGGTCCAGCTCCTTCAGCACGTCGTCCGTTCCTTCGCTCGTCGTCGTCCCGATCATCTTCTCTCGCACTTCCTCGATGTCCTTCTGCTTGTCCGTCACGTCGTCCACCAGATTCTCCACCTCCTCCAGCGTCACGCCCGTGTCGGGGATCGCGTCGAACGTAAGCTTCTTCATCCTGTACAGCTGCTTCACCGAGGACGCCTGCTCCAGCGTGTCCATCTGGCTCCGCAGCACGTTCAGCTGGTTCAGCGCGTTCTCCTTCTCCTTCATCGTTGTCTGGTTCAGCCTCTTCATGCGCTCCTTCGCCTCCTCTCTCTTGCCCTCCGTGATCAGCTTCTTGCACGCCTTCTTCTCCAGCATGATCTACGCCTCAGCCCGCGACGACGCTTCCACCTTCTGCTCACACTCGTCCAGCTTCTTCTGGTAGCGAGAGAGCATGCGGTGGATGGTGAACTGGGACAGCTTGAGATGGCTCTCCTCGTCGAACGCTATGGCCTATTTGTCACAGAGCGTCCCCATTTCCACCTTGACGTCGTACTGACTGAACAGGTGTCCTTCTCCCTTTTCGTCGCAGTATACGGCAAACAGGTAGTCCTGCCCGTTCCGAAGGTTGCACAGTAGCTGGTGCGACTGATTCTTCAAATCGCTGAGCGAGAACTAGGGATGATGCACGGAGCGCGATCACACCCTGCTGATGGTCTGCACGGAGAGCGCGGCTTCCTGCAGCGAGATGAACGGAGTGTCGAGCTCTTCCACGACGGAAGGGTTGCTCTTGATGTACTGGAGAGCGGCGGGACTGCAGTTCACAAGGAAGAAGTTGGTGTTGCAGTGCTCCGTCAGCTCGTCTCTCGCAAAGGCCACAGCGCGCTCCAGCAGGTAGTCACACGTGATTGGAGCGTCCAGTGGCAACTAGGGCGTTCAACATGAATAGCGAGGATACCTCTTCTTGTCTGAAGAAGCCGGTGAGGAAGGACCACCATCTACTCCTCAGGAGAGCGAAGAATCGACCACCCCTTGACCTCCGGCTTTCTCTTTATTGTGATGTAATGTTGGCTCTCCAAGTACTGCAGGTACTTGGGCAATCCGATGGGAATGAAGGAATCGTACTGGAAAACGGCGTACAGCTCGTGCAGCGTCGTTTCCACTTTGCCCAGTGTGCTATACATAAATCGAGGAAGGAGGAGAAGAATACACAAAGTAGTGAGTCAAAAGCTCAAACCAGATGGTATCGTAGGAATCGAATATCTACGCGGTCACACATGAGTGCGAGTAATCGTACCGCACCTCCATTTTCGGCAAAGAGACGATCCATCATGTCCGTATTCTTCCAGTAGTCGCAGACAGGGCAGTCCTCCTTCCCGCACACAGGACATAGGACGGGCTTCGCGGAATTCTCTTCTTCCATGAGAACAGTGAGAATGAAAACCCGCTCTCGGAGCCAGAGCGCCGTTTTGGCTGGGAGATTTCAAACCTGCGAACTCGCAATCGTGTTTCCCCGCACCCAATGGACGGAAAGGAGTCGGAATCACGGTTTTCAATGCTCTTGAAGCCCATTCGGTTTGTCGTTGGGTCGTGGCGTTCCCTTTAGCGATCTGGCCGATAACTGGAACATCGACGTGGCTGCCGAGCTGGAGGAGTATTTGGAGGACTTGGAGTCGGTGATGATCTCGTTTGATGGCGGCAAGTCCAATTTGAACTTTGCAGAAGCAGCGCTGATGATCCAGGTTTGCAACCCAATTGTGTTATCACGCGTAGGGGTCCGCTGTGGTGTATAGCAAGAAGGTGGAGTTCCTGTACAATTTGGTGTACGAAACGCTGGATTTACTGTCAAAGCAGAAGAAACAGAAGGGAGAGGCGTCGAAGGAAAAGGGTGGGTTGAAGGAGTGGAGTGTGAACGTAGGTCTGGTTCACCTGGTGATGGACGATCCGGTCATCGTGTTGGACAACTCCATTTTGGGCGAGCGGACGAACATTGACATGAAGAACGACAACAAGGAGGCGCAGCGTCGTGCCATGGCGGCTGTGCTCTTTCGCGTTTGTAATAACGAGTAGAAGAGTGCAAATCGCTATTCCATTCTCCGCCTGTACGAATCGAACATGGGCGTGATCAGCAACAATATCGCGAGCGACAACTCCGACAAAAGCTTCTTGCATCTTCTTCACGCGAGTGGTAATGCATAGCTTGAGTCGCTGCAGCATCAGCCCCTCCGGTCAATTCACCATCGGGACGCTGAACCAAAACACACGTCCCAGTCACACACCTGCTTCTTCACAACCCCACGAGGAGAAACCGACTTCCCCAGAGCCGCTCTCTGCTCCGCCCTCCAAGCCCGTTGCCGACACGCCTGCTCCAGCGCCATCCCAGCCCCCAGCCCAGCCGAGCGAGAAGGAGAGCTCTCTCTTCAGCGACGACCCGGGCGACATGGACTTCGACAACGGCAACGATGACGCTCCGCCGGCAGAGAAGCAGGCGGAGAAGCCCGCGGAAGAGCCCGTGGAGGACGATCCGTGGCACTTGGAGGACGCGTACGACGACAAGCCGAACCACGTGGTGCCGTACACACGCGGTCACGTGCTACTGGACAAGACGAAGGTGGCGAAGATGAACGAGGTGGAGAAGAAGCGCAAGCACATGCACGACCTCACGGACGAGGAGAAGGAGCGCGAGCTCTTCTTCCACGTGCCCGCTTATGAGTTCGATGTCTTCAAGTGGTGATTGAGTGATGTGTGTGAGCGTAGTCGCATTCAGTCCAGCATCAAGGAGACGCTGCGCAAGCAGGTCACACAGTACCGGAACACCGTTTCGGTGAGTGGCTCTTGGGACGGTTGAGTGTGTAGAAGAAGCGAGAGGCGGCCAGCGCGACGCCGGAAGAAATCGAGGCGGTTTTCGACACGAACAACGACGTGGCTGATTTCGACATTGGCGATTTCGACGAGGAGGAGGACCTCGCGCCGAACCTGGAGGACGAGGCGACGATTCAGCGCGAGCTGGAGCAGACGCGTCTGGACGTGAGCGTGGCGCTGAACAACGACAACTACGTGACGAGCATGTCGAACCTGCTGAACCAGACGACGGTCTTCGATCCGCTTCAGCTGGGAGAGGCGGAGGAGGCGAGTCGCGTGGACGCGAACCAGACGCTGATCGCGACGGACGGTGGCGATTATGTGACGTACGAGGACTTGTGCAAGCAACATATGGTGAGTGTGGTGGAGTGAGCTGACGCGAAGGAGGTGTTTATGCGAGGCGTGGAGCGCTTCACGCGCGAGACGAAGCTGACGAAGCGCGTGAACGAGTGGGAGACGCGCATCGTGCCGATGCTGGAGGAGCAGGACAAGCACGAGGACTTCGACATTTACAAGAACCGACAGAGCATCATCGAGGAGATGAAGACGCTGAAGAAGGAGGAGGCGTCGGTGCAGCTGCTGTCTGAGCACAAGCAGCCGTACGAGGTGTCACGCATGTTCGTATCGCTGCTGCAGATGGTAGTGATGATGGGAGGGAGTGAGGGCTAGGCGAATGACGGGAATGTGAAGATCAAGAACGGCGGGAAGTGCAACGCAATCAGTATAAAACTTTTGAAAGAGGAGGTTCCGAAGGTGAATCCCTGAGTGGATGTGTTTGGTTTGAAATTCGTTGTCACTATGAGTTGATGAAGAAAACCACTTCAAAGAGAACGAATAACCCTCAGTTCTTAACTCATTCTATTTGTGACGAGAAATGGAGACTTACAACGCGTTTGGAGTGGATCTGGGGACTTCAAACACGGTTACTGCCGTCTTTCGCAATGGGAGGATTGAAGTGGTGCCCGACACAAACGGGTTTACGGTGATACCGTCGTATCTCTGGGTTGCCGATTCAGAAAACCAGTACGTCTACGGCTTCGTGGCAAAGAGCCGATTGAGAACCCAGCCGAGATCGGTCTTCCACGACGTGAAACGGCTGATAGGCCTTCACTATAACGACCCGCTTGTGCAGAGAATCAAGGATTCCGTGTTGTTTCAGATTGTCGACGATGGGAGCAACAAACCGTTGTTGTGCTGCGTGAACAGGGAAGGAGAGGAGGTGAGGAAATACCCCGAGGAGGTCATTTCCATTATGCTGGAACATGTAAAGATGGTGACTCAGTCCTACACGGCGACTCCCATTACGGACGTGGTGATCACTGTGCCGGTGTTGTACAGCCAGTATCAGTGTTCCATCGTGAGGAGCATCGCTGACTCCGTGGGCTTGAAAACGATTGGCATTCTCACCGAGCCGACAGCGGCTGTCTTTGCGTATGCTGACTATATGAGTGTAAAGGAGGAAACCATCATGGTGTACGATCTCGGGGGCGGCACTTTTGGCGTGTCCATAATACACATCAAGGGAGCCGAATTCACGGAGCTTGCGCGCGGAGGCAATTCCTCGCTGGGCGGGAACGACATCATCACGCTGATTATGAACGAGGTGCTGGAGTACTACGAGAAAGAAGCGGGCGAAGCGTACAGGAAGCTGACTGCGCGTGAGATGGGACTTCTGCGTTTGTCCTGCGATGGAGCGAAGAATGACATGTCGATAATGCTCGCGACGGAGATTGAAGTGAGCGGGTGTGAAGAGTGGACGTACACCCTCACCCGAGAGCGCTTCTCCGACATCATATACGGCCTGGTCAAGGAGACCATCCACACATGCAACGAAGCGATGGAAAGAGCGCACGTGACGGTGAAGGATCTGTCGAGGATTGTGTTGGTGGGTGGCTCGACGCGTCTCCAGCAGATAACGACTGAGCTGGGCGCCTTCTACAAGATCCCTATCTCCCGTCAAGCGAGCATTGACGAGTGTGTGGCGTATGGTGCTGCGAAGTATGCCTGCTACTTGGCGCGTCACCCCGAAGCGAAGGAGAGGGAGAGGAGGGTAATGACGAGTGGCTTTTCGGAGACGGATACGCTGCCTCTTGTTCACGTGAATTTCCATAGTGTGGAGATTATTGATGTTTCTACTGCTTGTGAGAAGTCAGCCCCGAGTTGTGAAGAAGTGAATGTGGGGAGTTCCTCGCCTCCTGCTTCTCAAGATGCGAGCGTCCCTTCGAATCAGGATTCTGGAGCATTGTCTAGTTGTGAAGCGTTGCCCTCGGATTCTGAAGCGACTTCGTTATTGCAACCAGTTCAAGCACCACCTTTGGAAAGCGAATCCATTCAAACAACACCTCCAAAGAGTGAATCCATTCAAGCAACACCTCCAGAGAGTGAGCCCACTCAAACAGCACCTTCAGAAAACAACCGCACTCAAGCAACCCCCTCAGGCAACCCCATCTCCACACAACAAACACAGAAACCACTCCCTAAACGCGTCGCTCCGCCTCCCGTAAAGTGGAGGAAGACTCAAGTCGTAAAGAAGGAGGCGGAACTGATAACGCGATATGGAGAGATTGAACGAAAGGCACATGAGATGATGCAGAAGATGAGTGATCCACAAAGGATACGCGAGCTGGAAGACGCGCTATTTGAGTGTTCGAAGAAAACACTTACGAAGGAACTCCTGGATGAACTGGAATCATTGATCAATCAACAAGAATGCTCCGCTGTTTGTTGAACACTCCCGCATCTCTTCTCTACGCTACCACCAAAAGAATAATCCCCTTCTTTTCAGTTGTGGGATACCCCCACTTCTTCATGGTCACGATACTCCTTGCGATCCCTCATTCATTGCCTGGCTATTCCCCTTTCCCTCCTCTGCAGTCATAGCTCATCTCGAGAATGATATGTGCCAAGAGGATTCTCGCATTGAGGCGCGCCTCCATGTGGGGTGTGAGGAGTCGCTTCCTCTCTGCAGCGAATCGGAAGAGCTCACTGTTCAAAGCAGATTGGAGGAACGTTCGGATCGCCCCGCCGCACAAGAGATCGAAGGGGAAGGACGCGTACAAATGGATGGAAGTATGCGTTCTTCCAAATCGCTAAAAGCGTAGAATTATAATACGGACGTGATTCGCCGCCTCGAAGAGGAAGACCAGTAGGAGAAGCCGATTTGGCATTCCGTATTAGATTTTGCACCGAGGTCCTTCGTTGCTGCGCGGTGACGAATAACAAATTGTTCGACGTTGCTTCGCTTTTGAATTGCTTCATCTTAAGGAGATCGATCAGTACTACAACGAAGACAACACGGAGTCATTGCCCTACACAATCCACGGCTACAGTTACTACTCGCGGCAGAAGGAGGAGGACTATTTGCCCGTGTTCTGTCGCAAGCGCGAGGGGAGCGACGTGGAGGAAGTGATTCTCAACCTGAACACCGAATTCGCGCAAGGGTAGTCCCTCTCCGCTGCATCACCCATTAGCTCGGTGACGGTGAACAACTTCATCGTCAACTCCGACAGCCGGTATCTGGCGTACACGGTGGACACGACGGGCGAGGAGCTGTACAACCTGTACGTGAAGGACCTCACCACCAACCAGATTGAGGTCATCAAGCGGAACGTGTACTCCTTCGCGTTCGGCATCGACGACGCCGCCACGCGCGAGATCTACTACACCGTCGCCAACAGCCTCATGCGAACGAACCGGATGTAGGTGCGGCGAGATCGCCTCACTTCCAGCTATCGACACGTGCTCGGCACGTCCATCACGCACGACGCGCTGGTCTTCGAGGAGCCGTCCGACTTCTACTACTGCGACGTGAAGCGGACCAACGACGCGGTACGCCCTGCCTAGCCTGCTCACTCCCAGCGCTACATGGTGCTCTTCTCCGCGGCCAAATCGAACTCGGAGGTGTACGCGCTGGGCGGCCTTCTTAAGGAGCCTACGCTCTTCGTGCGTCGCCACGAGAACGAGGAGGTGTACCTGGAGCACATTCAGGACTTCTTCGTCGTTGTCCGGACGTCGCAGTCGCACTCCTTTGAAGTATTTCTGGTGAACGAGAACGACGCGTTCGGATTTTTGCCTCAGCAGGAGCAGCAGCACAAGACGAAGGGTCTGATCGACTACTGCTTCGAGGCGAAGAAGGTGGTTCCGCTGACGCCCGCGCCATCGACGGACGATGGGAGTTTCATTCAGGACGACTTCCGGATCTTCGACATGGACGTGTTGAGGGTGTGTGAGGAGGGAGAGAGTGAGGAATAGAATCACATCGTGCTGTATGAGAAGAGTTGCCACGGCTATCGCATCCGCACGCTGCAGCTGGACTACTACGACCACCACCTGTCGATTTCCGAGCAGAAGTTGGACATTCCCCATCTCGGCGACTTCACGGTCGGAATGAATCCGGTGAATGAAACGGCTGGGCGTTAGGCGTAGGACCCGGCGAGTCATCTTGTAACCTATACGCTGAGCAATCCGGTGCTGCGCGGAGACACCTTCCAGTACGACGTGACTACCAACACGGCGCGACTCATCCAGCATCTGGCTCTTCCTCCCACGTGCGGGCTGAGGGAGGGAGAGGTGGAGATCGAGGCGCGGACGGTCGACACGGAGGACCACCAGAGCGTTCCGTTCACGGTGGTGAAACCGACAGCGTCGTCGGCAGCGTCGCCCATTCTGCTGAGCAGTTACGGGTGCTACGGCGTGGACAACTCGATTCACTACAACCCGTCGTATCTGGCGCTGCTGAAGCGAGGGTGGATGCTCGGCTACCCCGCGATTCGGTGGGCGTTTCGTTGAGGTGATGATCGTAGAGGCGGTGGCGACAAGGGTCCGCGGTGGTACCAGGAGGGGAAGAAGCTGCATCGCATGAACGGCGTGCGCGACCTGGACCGTGTGGTGAGCGAGATGAGCGCGACGCACCCCGTGTGCCTGTCCAGCAACAGTGCGGGCGGGATCATCGTGGGCAGTCTGCTGAACACGACGGAGAATCCGATCCACGCGGTGTTGCTGCACGTGCCGTTCTTGCTGCTGAAGGACACGCTGGTGCGCCGCGACCTGCCGCTGACGATCACGGAGTTCGACGAGTGGGGCAATCCGGAGAACGGGCGGGAGAGGAAGATCATCCAGACGGTGTGTCCCTACTCGAATTTGCACAAGCGGAGGTATCCGAACGTGTTCTTCACTTGCGGTTTGGGAGGAGTTGTGGGCTGATGCGTAGGACTGAAGGACAAGCGTGCCATGTATTACAACACGCTGAAGTACATCAACAGGCTGCGAGAGTGTAATACGGATAGCAGCACTGTTCAGATCATGCGGTGCTAGTGAGGGACGGGAAGCAGGGTTGATGCGTAGTGCGGAAGGTCACTTTAGTGAGAATGATCCCAGTTTGCGGGTGTACTCTGCGGCGGAGCAGATGTCCTTTTTGATCCACTCGGTTGGAGGAGATGTCGTGTTCTGGAGTGTTTGTGAAATACCCTCGATTTTCGCCATTTCATCGTTCGGCAGAATCCTTGTTCTCTGCGCGATCTAGGAGCAAGGTGATTACGGAATCCGCATTACAGCATGAGTGAAAACGTCGTGGAGCCATTGCACCAGCAGCAGGAGAGTGTCTCTCAGGAAGAGGTCCCATCGCAGGAGAGTCGCATGCGGTCCATTTCCGAGATATACTCGATGGAGTATGCGTCGACGAGCAGTGAAACCCACGAGAGAAGCGGAAATGACGGATCGATGATAACCTCTGGATTTATGAGTCCCATTGTGCCGAATGGAGAGGACAAGAGCGGAGTAAGCAGCGTACCGTTCATAGATGGCGCCGTTATGCTCGGACCGGCTGTGTCGGACAGCACGGAGAAGAAGTCGTCCCGACGGAGCGATCATCGTGGCCGTTTGTTTTCTGAACTGTCCATATCGGACATGCCTACGGAGAACGATGAGGGTAACGCAAGGAGTGTGACGTGTTCTTTAGGGGCGATTCCTCCTCTTGACATCAGCTTCCCATGCAGTTACGAGGAGAATATGGAGTCGAGAGGACAGTCCCTTCTCCAATTGCGCCAGGCAGCGATTAAACGTGTGCTGATCCGATCGGGGTGACGTTATGTACGTGGAATGACGGATAGAGCACGCATTATGCGCTACAATATCGTATATGCGAAGGATGCCTTCTACTGGCCTCAGGAGACGATCCGCCACTGCCGCACGGGCCGCATTAAGCGCGGCATGATTCTGAAGAGGCAGTTCGGCGTGTACTACCCGGACAAGACGCGCGATCTCGTGGCGCTGAAGATCATGGAGAAGGTTTGTTATGGGGTCGAGGATGAGTTGCAGAGCGCCATCAGCGAGAGTTTCCAGTGGAACGAGGACGACGTGCAGACGGAGCTGGGCGTGATGAAGGAGCTGAGCGAGAACGGCGGTCACGAGAACGTGCTGTTCCTGCACGACAACCTGGAGACGAAGGACTACCTGATCGCGGTGATGGAGCTGGTGAACGGCGACCTGCACGACATGCTGCCCTCGATCAAGGGGATCGACACGATCAACTCGGTGTTCGCGCAGATCCTCAAGGGATACAAGTACATCACCGACCACGGCTACTACCACTGCGACTTGTCGCTGGAGAACGTGACCATCAAGCTGGTGCCCAACTACAACGGCTCGGGCAAGACGCGCATTGTCGCAAAACTGACCGATTTCGGGCGCGTTCGGAAGATGGACGAGCAGGGTCACGCGTGGATCGACGGCGACGAGGTGGCGGGCAAGCCGTACTATCTCGCTCCCGAGGCGTACAGTGGTTCGTACGAGGCGGGTCCGGCGGACATCTGGTCGCTGGGCATCATCCTGTTCATCATGATCACGGGCAACCCTCCGTTCGGCATCGCGAACGACAGCGACGAGGTGTTCGAGCCCTTCGCGGCGGAGGGCTTCCGGTATTTGGAGCCGCTGCTGCGGAGGGCGAGCGCTACGGAGGAGCAGATTCGTGGGTGATGAGTATAAGTGTGATGCGTAGAGTTGCTGTCGCAGTTGCTTTGCCTACAGCCAGAAAAGCGACCGATGATTGATGACCTTTTGAAACTTCCTTGGCTGTAAGTTCACTGTACCATTATGTCCGCTGCTTCACTTCCTCTCTTGGCTTCTTGTGTAAAGGGTTTTTCAGGGTTGGCTTTCAGTTGTTTTTTGATCACGCGTTCCAATGCCGAGGATACTCTATGCGGGCATCGGGTCTTCTCGAAAGGAGGAGCTGAAGCGTTCCGTCCTGCAATTCCGCGACTCGTCGGATGAGAGTGCGCTCCCGCTCCTGTTGTGACCCATAGCGTTCACCTTTCCCTCCGAATTGTCCTCGGAGGATCGCAAGTACATTCATGGACTAGTTAGGCAATACGGGCTGTATTCGCATAGCAATGGAAAGAGTGCGTGCGCTGGGAAACTATGTGATGTGTAGACGAGGATAGAGCGATCACAATCTCCAAGTCTCCCATTCTGGGCACGAATAGCTGCTTTTCGGCGCTGTTCAACGTCAAGTTCAACGACGATATGCGGGATGCGCTGAAACAATTCGTTGAAGGCATTCCGTGCTGCGATCCCAAGCGACTGCTGCCCTACACCACTCTGTACTTGGCATGGTTGCAATGTGATTTTAGAAAGAAGAGAGTGAAGAGTCCGCGTTCCGATGCTGCTAAAGAGAGGAAGGTGGATGTGTTGACCAAGAACTTCTTGAACACGAATCAGTTCCTTTCGTCCAAGAGCGGGAAGCAAATGAACGGCGAGCGCTCGTCGCTGCCCATCTTCCGCTGCTACGACAGCCTCATGGAGGGAATCGCCTCGAACACGGTCACCATCGTCAGCGGCAGCACGGGTTGCGGCAAGAGCACGCAGCTCCCGCAGTATATCCTGGACGACTACATGAAGAAGAAGGTGGGCAACCTCCCCCTTCGCGACAGCCGCGTTCCCTTCATCGTGGTGGCGGAAGTGGGCAAGTGAAGCAAGCCTGATGTATAGCCGCGACGCGTCTCCGCCGTCTCGCTGTGCGAGCGTGTGGCTGCTGAGCGGAACGAGTCTCCTGGCAAGACGGTGGGGTACCGCGTGCGCTTCGAGAAGAGCGTGTCGAACGAGACGTGCATCGAGTACGAGACGACGGAACTGCTGATTCGACGCTTCATGAACGAGGGACTGAAGGGGGTAACCCACGTTTTCATAGATGAGAGCCACGAGCGAAACATCTACGTGGACATGTTGTTGTTACTGCTGAAGCTGACGGTGCTCGCCGGCAATCCCGAGAACATCAAGATTATCATCATGTCGGCGACGCTGCAGATGGGCGCCTTCTCGGAGTACTTCTCCTCGATCTGCCCCGTGGGCGTGGTGGAGATTCCAGTCGTGACCTATCCAGTGCGCGCTGCGTCACTGCCTGAGTCGTAGATCACGGACTTCTTCCTGGAGGACATCCTGGAGATGATGGACCCGGAGGAGGAGGAGGAAGCGGAGGTGGAGGAGAACATGCTGGTGTGTGAGAAGTGTCGCGCGTTCACCACTGCCAACGTGGAGGAGTGGATCGAGCACTGGGAGCACTGCGAGGGCGGCGCGGAGAAGAAGACGTCGTACTTCAAGACGGAGAAGGACGAGGCGACGGACCCGGTGTACGGAATCCAGCCCAATCTCATGACGGGTGGGTTTGCGGAGCGCGAGTGAGGGGTAGAGAGGAAGAAGAAGCTGCTGGAGGAGTACCAGGCGACGAACGACAGGGAGATCGACTACGCGATCGTGATCTCGCTGCTGGAGCGGCTCACGCAGCAGAAGCAGGAGGAAGACTCACCATTGGAGCACGTTCTGGTCTTCCTGCCCGGATGGAAGCAGATCACGGATCTGGCAGACCGCGTCGGCAAGAGCTTCATGCTGTCGAAGAACTACGAGGTGCTGATGCTTCACTCCATGTTGCCGTTGCAGCAGCAGCGCCTGGTGTTCACGACGCCGACGAAGCCGCGAATCATTCTGGCGACGAACATCGCGGAGACCTCCATCACGATCCCGTACGTCAACATCGTGGTGGACAGCGGGTACGAGAACACGATGAACTTCAACTACTTCAGCAACGTGGACGTGATGTCGCTGAACCGCGTCACGCAGAGCAACGTGATGCAGCGCCGAGGCAGAACGGGTCGCTTGCGCGAGGGCACGTGCTTCCACCTGTACTCCTTCGCCACCTTCCAGGAGATGCAACCGTTCATCGTACGCCCGCGAAGAGGAGCTGATGTGTAGATCCCTGAGATCCTGCGTCTGCCGCTGGAGACGGTGGTTCTGTACGTGTTGTACCTCATCGACTGCGAGAAGGTGTCGCTTCAGGAGAGGGTGGACAACAAGTCGCTTCTCTTCTCCTATCTAAGTCTGCTCATGGATCCGCCGCAGGAGGAGAGTCTGGAGAAGGCGGTGATGAAGCTGAAGAGGATTAACGCTGTCGTGGAGGGAAACGATCACGAGTATCACGTGACTGTTCTCGGACGACGGCTGCTCGAACTGCCTCTCCCGCCGGAGAGCGGGTTCATGGTGCTGGTAGGCGTGACCTGCGAAAGTGAGGGGTAGTTGGGGGACTATTTCCAGTGCGGGCGTCAGGTGATTAGCATGCTGTCGATCCCCGACCTGGCCTCGATGTTCTACGACACTCGAAAGAAGAGCGACAATCTGCTGAAGACGTTTGGGAAGGTCAACAGCGACTTCCACTTCATGCGTTTCGTGCTGGAGGTGTACCAGGAATGGAGGAAGAAGACGCAGTTTTGCATCATGAACAACCTGGACGGGAACGTGCTGGACTTGGCGACGGTGAGTGAGGCGGCGGCGCGTGAGGGGTAGAGAGTCCAACAGCAGATTCAGCGGGGCAGCTCCTTCCACGACGCGAAGGATTCCGCAGCTGTCGGTCTGGACATGATCCCCCTCGCGTTCGGCCTCTTCCCGAATGTGAGCTATTGCACGAACGGGAAGCTGCACACGCTGAACAACGACCGCGTGGAGCTGTCGCGCGTGAGCACGTGGGCGCTGCGCGCTCTGTTCTCTCCCTTCGTGGTGTACAAGCGACTGGTGCAGCTGTCGGGAAAGCTCGTGCTGGAGGAGGCGGCGCAAACCTCCCCGTTGTTGGTGCTGGTGATTGCGATGTACCATTACTTGATGGAGGTGTCGTTGCGGGAGGATGGGGGGAGAGTGAAGAGTGGAGGGAAGTCTCAAAAGAAAGGAGGGAAGTCTCAAAAGAAAGGAGGGAAGTTTCAAAAGGGAGGAGAGAAAAGGAAGGAGAATGGAGGGAAGTCTCAAAAGAATGAAGAGAAGTCTCAAAAGAGTGAAGAGGAGTTGCAGAAGGAAAACGAGAAGCCCCAGGAAGGAGGGAAATCCCAAATGAAGGAGGGAAACGTGGTGATCAACTCCACTCCGTACACAATTCTATATCCTTAATCCTGAGAGTGAGGGCTCCTTAATCCAACGTCGCTCTCACGCAAGGTGGCGTTCCGAGTGAAGAAGGAGGACTTCGATCTCTTGTGCCGCTTCGTTGCCATTCTGCACATTAACATGAGAGCGTTCTTCTCGATGAATCGATTCTCTGTAAAGGAGGCGAAGGTGAAAGAGGAGCTGACTGAGCTATTGCGGCGCATGGCAGTGTCGAATTGCGGCGATTGTGACCTCGTTGCGATTTCTCCTGAGGTGCAGGAGGCTTGTTTGTCGATGTTCCGGGAGTAGTTGTTCTGCTTTGTTTGAAAACTGCCCTTCCAAAACGAATGATAATCACCATTTGTTTGCGAGGATGAATGGCATCAGCCAGACTGTCTTGTTCCTCCTCCTCCTCTCCCTTGTTTGCCTTTCCTTAACCGTTTACGCGCGTCTGTCCTACATCTCCTCCTCCCTGCTCAACGGTGAACTATCTTCATCCTCCAATGCCGAAAGACAAGAAAGCGGAGGAGAAGAAAGACAAGAAGGCGAGAATAACGCCGCTCCCTCTTCTCTCGTTGCGAGTTCCGCCATGATGCTTCAATACAAAGCACCGGATGTTTCCGAGTAGCAATTCTCTCATCGCGTGAGTGGTAGATCACCGGACTGGGACTGGTTTGATAGTCATTTACAGAAGTAATATCCAATTCATTTTCTCACACTTAGAAATAAGGACAACGCGTTAACCGCTGTGGCAAATGATTGGAGGTATATGGAGAACTTTTGCCTCTTCCAGAGGAACAAGAGCATCTATCTGATCAACAACCACAAGAACGTGACGAAGAAGAAGTATCCTCGCGAGTTCTACTCCTGGTACTACAAGAAGTACCTGTATTTCCGCGAGAATGACTGGAAGGACTTTCCTCCCAATGTCACGGTTGTTGACGACCTGTATGTCTTTATGCTTCGCGGTTGGGGCGGGTGGAACAACATCTATCACCACACCGAGTGGATCCACAACCTCCTCCGCTATGTGCATCACTCGGCGGAGCTTCCCAAGGTTTCTATGCGATTCCGCTCATGATCGTAGATGCAAAACGTTGTGTACTATCCCGACCCCTTCATCGAGAACAAGACCTTTGGGGATCCGAAGGGTCACTTTTCCTGGGGATCCAAGTACTATACGCTGATGAAGACCGTCTTCCCTTCATCCGCCTCTCCCCACTTCTACGAGGGCGATGAGTACGAGGCGATGGGTCTCACCATTTGTGCGAGACGAGGAGTCATTGTGTCATTGTCACGTGATGGGTAGATTCTAGCTCGGATTGTTCCCTCCATGTATGACACCTTCATCTCGTTCAAGGAGCCACTTTTGGTGAAGCGCATCGTCTATCGCCAGTTCCACGAGACCATTCGTACTCGGAAACCGGATGTGTTGGATGTGCTGTACTTGAATCGGAGTGGCGGCAGAAGAGGGTTGACGAACAACAGGGAGCTGATGGAGTGTATGCGCAGCCGAAGCGACGTCCGCGTGATCGTCCAGGAGAATGTGCCCATGACGTTTGAGGAGCAAGTGCGGAGCGTTCTGAAGCGAGACGTGTACATCAGCATCCACGGAGCGGCGATGACCCACATTCTCTTCATGGAGCCGCTGAGCGCCGTGATCGAGTTCAACCCTCCCAAGTTCAAGGAGCCCTTCTACAAGAATATGGCTCACAAGTCCAGTTTATTGTACTATGGAATCTACAAGACGTTCACAAGCGACATGCAGGCCTCGATGGCGCTGCGCGTGACGGACAAGATCCTCAATCAGTGGTTTACTGTGCCCCTCCCTTTATTCAACGAGACGTACGCGCTGGCGATAGGCAATGTGTGGTCCATGAAGTATAGAATGGTGAACGTGTAAAGTAGTGTTCTCTTTGTTGCAAAACGCGCGATTTCCCCATGGGTGAAACGCCCGACTTCCGAAAGGAGGGAAAGAAGTGCGCATGATTCGTCACAGTATCGATCTGTTAGGCGGTAGTGATTTGAGGGGCGTTGTCATAATCAGCGATCACGAAGAAAGGGATTGTGGAGCCTGCCGTTTTGGGATGCGGCAGCAATCTCATGAACATAGTATCGTCCATAAAGTGTATTCCCAAGGCCGGCGGTGTGGGGTATTTCGCCGATGAGAGCAAAGTCGTTCTTCCCCCTGAATTCTCACTTCTAGTATGAAGATTTTCGAATAGGCGGCGGCATCACCCTGAATCATCTGTCGTGGGCTCAAATACTCAACGTTCCGACGGGATTGCTCGCCATTCAAGTGGGGGGCGAAACGCGTGCGTGAATCCGTAGGGAACAGACGAATATGGAGTTCTGCTGCGTCAGCGAATGGAAGAGATCGGGGTCAGCACGAAGTACATCGTAGTGGACGACAGCTACCACACGTCCGTGTCCCACGTGTTCATCGATTCGTTGGCGCTCGTCCTATCAGTGACGCGTAGCAATTCCAATCAGCACACCTATATGTTCCGCGGCGCAACGAGTTTCATCACGCCCGAGGTGGTGGAGAAGTACTTCGTGCCGCACTTCACAAACGCCAAGATCGTCACATCCGAGATCTCCCAAGTGCCGCTCGCCGGCGTGCGCGCCTTCTTCGAGGCTGCCGGCAAGCGCAAGATCCTCCGCTTCCTGGACATGGACCTTCCGAGCAGCGTGGCGGTGGGTCCGGCGAGTCTGGGTTCGCAGGAAGACGTTGTTGCATTCACACTCCTTCATTCATAGCTGGAAGCGTGTCTGTCGCTCTGCGAGGTCCTCAAGGTCAAGTGGGACTCGTTCTCTCTCTTCACTGCGTAGTCAGGGCGACGTGCCCGAGCTGTTCCCGGAGCTGGACGCGCAGATGCTGCTGCAGGAGCCGCCCTCCATTACGGCGGAGCGCATCTCCGACCGCTGCACGAACGCGCAGTTCATCGCCGTGACGTCGGGTCGCAAGGGCGCGGGACTGTGCGTGCGTGGTCACGAGGGACTCAACATCCAAATCATCCCCGATATCAAGACGGCTGACGACACGGGCGCGGGTGACGCGTTCCTGGGCGGACTGATCGCGGGACTGTATCACTGGGTGGCGGAGCGTGCGAGGAGTGAGGCGTAGGGAATGCCGCAGACGGACGACGACGTGAAGAGGTTGGGGCACTTGGGGTCGCTGGCTGGCGCGGTGTGTTGCCAGCAGTTCGGCACGCTGCCCGAGCCGGAGAGGTGAGTGTGTGCTGTGTGGGTGAGGCGTAGTGTGATGAAGATGACGAGCATCGACGACATGAACATCGTGAAGGACCTGTTCATCGTGAAGGACGACGCCATCGTGGCGGAGGAGAAGCCGAAGCCCGAGTTGGTGGAGAACGCGATCCACGACTCGCTGCGGCGCGACAAGAACAACCTGAAGCTGCTGCTGGACGTGGGCGGCGCGTCGGTGGACTGAAGCGTAGACGTACGACGAGCAGCAGTTTGAGCGCGCGGCGGACATGATCGTGGCGAACGAGAAGCACGGCAGGAAGCTGTTCATCACGGGCGAGGGCAAGTCGGGCACGGTGGGACAGCGCATGGCGGCGTCGCTCACGTCCATCGGCATCTCCTCGCAGTTCGTGCCTGCCATCGAGTGGGCGCACGGCGACTTGGGGCACCTGTCGGAGGGCGACTGCGTGTTCCTGATCAGCCACTCGGGCAAGAATCGCGACGTGATGGGACTGATCGACACGTTCAAGAAGAGAGGCGTGGTGGTGGTTGGCATGTGCGGCAACAAGGAGTCGCCGCTGATCACCAGGACGGACGCGGTAAGGGTGGAGAGTGATGCTGATGCGAAGGCGTTGTTCGTGCCTGCCTCAGAGGAGCTGCTGAACTGCATTCCTACGCGCAGTGTCATTTCACAGGTGGGGTTGGGTGTGGTGTGTGAGGGTTAGGAGGCCGCGATTAACGCGCTCATGTCGCAGATCTGCGCGCTGCTGAAGCTGAACGCCGAGGACTTCATCCGCAACCACCCTTCCGAGGATTTGCCCAAGGCGTAGCGTGGATAGTATCTTTATGGGGTGTTTGTTTAAGTGTGTTTGTTAGTGAGGGTGGTGTTTGTGAGTGAGGGTTGTGATGGTGCTGTTAGTGAGGGTTGTAGTAGTGTTACGAATGGGAAAGGATGGGGTATGAAGAAGAACTGACTCCATTCCAAAGGAAAAGACAACCGCATTGATTCCATCCCAAACCATAATGAGTCAGACAAATAAAGACCTCGTCGACTACATTGATATCCACCACGTGAAGGCGCTGAACATCACGGCCGAGAGCAATCCCGAGTTCCTCTTCGGAAAGTACCTCAACGTGATCGAGAGTCGCGCCGATCCGCAAATCGTGCTCATGATATCCTTGTTGTGGCAGGGACGCTGATTCCTTGACATCGACATTCCCTTCAAAGAGCCCGTGAAGCTGTTCTCCGTCAGTTTTGAAGCTCCGAATGACGGTATTGTATGCAGCGCGCGTGTTGAGGGAATAGAGTCCGCTCCGACGGAAGTGGCCTTGTACGCAAACATATTCGATATTAGCTTTTCAGACATTGATAATCTGGTGCCAACGGAAGTGGGCGTGATTCGGCTGTGTTCCCTGTAGTGCCTGTCTCTCTCCGAAGAGGACGTAAATCCCGTCACGAGCAACAAATTGAAGCCGCTGAAGTGGAACAACGTGTCATCGGTAGTCGTAAGAAGTGGGAGTGCGTCGTGAGTGAACAGGTGTTTATAAAGGAGAATCGAGGTTCCTTTTCCACCTGTCTCGGCAAGATCCGATTCTTTGGGAAACCGACTCATGCGTTGACGGTTTGGGTGAGGATGTTGATTTGATGACGTAGAGCGTGGATGGCATTGCAAGGCGTGATTGAGTGTTTGACGTTTTCCCGTTTGTTGTATTTGTTTGTTGCACATGGCGAGTCGATTCTGCGTGTTGGAGTGGACGATGGGATGGCGTATGCACTCACGCATGGGAGTTTCATCGTCAGTCGAACGGAAAAGAAAAACCTTCCAAAATGGCATCTGACGAGGGCACGATCCGAATTGACATCTCGCGCAATAGCTCAAGGCATATGTCCTGCTCCCGACTGCGCGAGCAACAAGAACGAGAGGAGCAGGACGGGACACAGAACATCGCGTACGCAAAACGAAAGTTGGATGCGATGTAGGCGTTTTATAGCGTTTTGAGCTGTAGTGGTATCAATTCCGCGCATCTGCAGAAGATACGGAAGATGCGTGTGATGCAGAACACGTTTTCGGTGATCACATCCGTACGCGTGCTGCACCGGAATGAAGTGTAGGCCATCTGCGTTGTCCTCGCTGTTCTTTTCTTAACCATCGTTCGCAAGGAGTACGAGAAGGACACGAAGATTTACGTGGCCACCATTCTGGGATGCGTCTTCATTGTGGTCATTCTCATTCTGTGCGTTTCGAGCATGTCGTCGGGAAGCGCATTCGAGTCGGCCCATTTGCTGACAGTCGGTATGGCGTTGTGCGCTAAAGTGTAGTTGATGTGGGCGTTCTCCATCGCGATTGTACTCCTATTCATCTACCTACTGTACATCGTGGCGGTGCTCTTCACCTACGACCTATCCAACCTGTATTTCTGGCTGTGTGTTTGCTACGCGTTGTGTATTGTCTCGACTGTGGGCGTTTAGCTGCTTGCTGATGTGCAGATTTGCGTTGATGCGTACACCGTTCGGATACGCGACTTGCTGAAACCCATTCCTGTGGACTGTGTCCGTTTTCCTTTCGGTTCATGCATAGTGATTCCCTCGGCTCTGTTACTGCTTTCTCTGTAATCATTCCCTTCTTGTTTCACACACTAATTCTTCCCTTCCAATGAAACTTGATCCGAAGGTGCTGCGGTGGCGTTTTCGTGCTTCTCTTATGCGTATAGATACATGTCGACGGACGCGTTCCGTGTCCTGACCTCCATCGAGATGGGCATGAAGAACCACGATGTGGTCCCCGTTCCCTTGATTGTTTCGTTGTCGAATCTCCGTCACGGCGGTGTGCACAAGATTCTGTCCGACCTGTTGCGAGATAAGCTAATCGCCCACGAAAGAAAGGTGTATGATGGTTTTCAGTATTCTTTCATGTGGCAGATACGATGGGTACAAGCTGACCTATTTGGGCTACGACTTCCTTGCGCTCCGAGCGATGATGAAGCGTGGCAACATCGTGTCTGTGGGAAGAAAGATTGGAGTGGGCAAGGAGTCCGATATTTACCTCGTTCAAAACGAAGAAGGCGAGACTCTCGCTTTGAAGCTGCAGCGATTGGGTCGCGTGTCCTTTCGTGCCATTAAGCAGGTTGGTATAAGTAGTTTGGGATGATGGGGTAGAAGCGTGACTATCTTGGCAAGCGGCAAAGTGCGAGTTGGATGTACATGTCACGTCTCGCCGCCGTGAAGGAGTACGCGTTCATGAAGGCGCTGTACGATGCCGGCTTTTCGGTTCCGCAGCCGGTGGACCAGAATCGTCATTGCGTGTTGATGTCGCTGGCGAAGGGCTTCCCTCTCTACCAGCTTTCGGAATACGACCATCCCGAGATTGTCGTGTTGTGTGGGAGGACTCATGGGTAGTTGTATGACGGAATGATGAACATGATCATCGACCTTGCTCGCCACGGTCTCATTCACGGCGATTTCAACGAGTTCAACATCATCTTCGACGAGTCCACGCGGACCTTCACTCTGATCGACTTCCCCCAGATGGTGAGTACATCTCACGAGAACGCCGAAGCGTGCGTGTTCGCATGGGAATTGAAGTGTAGGTATTTTGACCGCGACGTGGAGTGCGTTGCGCGGTTCTTCCGTCGCCACTTCGGATATGAGCGCGCAGAGAAGCCGGTGCTGAGCGCGATCGAGAACGAGTTCAAGCTGGACCAGAACGTGCAGGCGAGCGGGTTCACGGAGGAGGACGAGGAGCTGTTGCTGGATGTGGGTGTGGAGTGTGGGTGTGAGACGTAGATGGCGGATATGGTGTATGGGGAGGAGGAGAAGGGGGGTGAAGAGGGTGAAGAGGAAGAGGAGGGTGAGAGTGATGAAGGAGAGAAGGAGGGTGATGGTGAAGGAGAGGAGGGTGCTGAGGAGGAAGGGGAGGAGGACAAGGAAAAGGAAGCGGTTGACAGCGATGTTTGCTTCCACTGCCACCAACCCGGACACAAGGCGAGAAAGTGCCCACTGCTTCACCCGGAACTGAAGAAGGAGCCTCGGATGAAGGAAAAGAAGAATATCACGGAGCTCCAGATTCGAGATCGAGTCAATGCATTGTGATCCACTTCATGCGTAGATTCGAAGAGGTCTCGATAGTCGCACAGAGAAGAATAAGCTGAACAACCGCAACACAGAGAAGAATCGTGAGAGAAGAAAGGTCAAAGAAGCGATTAATGATTTCCTTTAGTGCGTTGTTTGTTTTGGATTGTAGTGTTTCGTTTGGAGTATGACAGGAGGAATGGAGTTCGTTTCAGAAGGGAAGGGCAGAATGATCCTTCGCTTCTTCAAAGCGTCGTTGTTGTTTATGGGATGAATGACGTAGTTATCATGTTGCGTGTTTTGGTAAGGAGAGAAAGAGAATGAAAGAAATGAAAGGGATGAGAGGGAAGATTTATCGCTGGCATTGGATGAGTGGAGGGTGTGAGTGGACTGTTCCGTTGAAGATGGAGTTGGGGTGGATTTCGCTGAATTCACTCTGGGTTTGGTGAAGAGTGAGGTGGAGTGTAGGGGTGGTGTTAATTGGAGAGGTGGGGTGAAAGGAAGTGCGGATCATTTCCAATGAGAATCAGTGGGGTATGAGTTGGAGACGGGTAGTAGAACGCTTGTGATACTCATTGCGGATACAAGTGGAAATAGGTAAAGTAGTGGAGAAGCCAGTTGCTCACAAATCTGTTGTTCACGTGGCATTAAGTGGCACTGTTGGATATGAACCGTCCTTCGAGTGATGTGTATGAGTTCAAGAGCAAATTGGGAGAAGGGTGAGTGGTCTGGGAGGCGGATTAGGGGTAGTGGTTTTGGCGAGGTGTTTGCTGCACTGGATAAGAAGTCGAACGATTTGGTGGCGATCAAGCGAGTGAAGATGGTGATGGA
>ERZ1106948.306-NODE-306-length-24862-cov-33.958681_pt1 | contig 24862 bp, 44 predicted proteins | sample MGYA00403673_ERZ1106948 | MGnify/ENA primary metagenome ERZ1106948 (study PRJEB35170, sample SAMEA104062409) | human gut metagenome | biome: human gut; feature: human-associated habitat; material: faeces | place: Denmark | collected 2012-05-07 ...
GATATGGTGGCAACCATGAAGTGAGACTGGGGTTTCTCGCCTGTTTGTTGGATGAGTCGTGAATTGAGAGAGTGGGTGGAGGAGAATTCGTGGGATCCCACGTCACTCCCCATTTCTGAATCGAAAGGGCGAGAATGTTGGGGCGGCGGAGAGTGTTATGCCGGGTACTGAGCCTTGTCGCGATTCTCGTCTTCACCACATCCATCGTAGCTCTCTCCGTTGTGGCCCCTCTCACCGCTAGACAATCACCCTGAAGTATGTGAGAAGGGAGAACAGGAGAATCTACCCCAAGATCAGCGATCCCATCTACGCGTAGGATTCGTTTTCAGATTCGATTGTAGGAACCCAAGGAAATACAAACTGTGCATTGCAACGACAATGGGATCTCCTTCTGTTTGAACGGCAACGGGGGCTCATGTATAGTCGGAAAAGAAGCGTCAGATCCACTACAACACCATCCTATCCCTGAAGAACCTTGGAAGCGATGTTTTTCCCATCGTCATCACTTCCGACAACGATTTCATTCACTTTTGTGACATGCACGGCATTTATTCTTTGCAGAATGTAAAGTACGCGCGTGTGGCGGTGATCACGTATAGAACAAACCCCTATGGTTTCCCATTCTTCACTTCCATTCTCCACGCTCTGTTCACTGTGCGCGACGGCATGTCTCCTCTAGAGTGTGAGTTCTACGGCTACGTGAACGCCGACATCCTTCTCGATCCTCGGACCGAAGAAGTGTTATCGTTCGTCAAGGAGAAGCAGTTGGCGGGAGAGTTGCGCTCTTCCCTCCTTCTCGTCGGGAGACGAACCAATATCAATTTCTCTGAATACAGCTCCGTGGAGGAGATCCCGCTCCAGCAAATTCGCCACTATTTCTGGCAGAACGAGCAGTTCATGGGACTCGCTATGGACTACTTCCTCTTCACGGAGTCCACCTTTTCGAGCGACTTTCTGTCCTCCGTGGTGGTGGGTCGCGACATGATCGATTCCTACATCTTCCATTACTGTTACTCCCGCGGGGATGTGAGCGTTGTGGACATGAGCGAGGGGCGTGAGCGCGAGTTGGCGGGAATGAGGTGTAGTGATCGCCGTCCACCAGACGGGGAGCGAGGGCAACTGGGGCAACAAACACTCGGTGCGCTCGGCGGATGACGACGAGTGGAACAAGAACCTTCTCACAGGCCCCTACAACGGAACGGTTCTCTTCAAAACCACGTTTCTGAGTCCATTCCGTGTGCGTGGGACAAGGCGCAGGAGTTGAGGTGTAGTGAGGAGTCGGGACGGGGCGCTGACGCTGGTGCACACGCGAGCGATGGACGACGACTACAACGAGGCGTCGATCGCCTTTCTGAGCAAGTATGTGGCGAAGAGGAGTGTGTGTGGCGAGAGGGCGTGAGGCGTAGAGTGCATTCTGTACGAAAACGGGAGGGTTTCGGGAGTGCTGCCGAAGCTGTGTCGGTCCTCCGTCGTGCAGTTCCACGACACGAACATGATGTGCGCGAGATGGCGGGAAATGAGAAGTAGTGCGCACCGCACGGTGAAGTGGCTGGAGAACACGCAGCAGGTTCTGGACAAGATGGAGTCGGAATCGGACGAGTGTGTGAGGAGTAGAAGAGGCAGTGCCAGCACGCACACCTGTGCGTATCTGAAGAACTACCTTGTTCACCCATTCCAGAAGGAGGGTCGCACTGTGCCGCTGAAGCGAGGCGTGGTCGTGTTGAACGGTCCGTGTCGCGTGGAGTTTCTGTTTGTGATATCCTGATGACGCGTGCAGAACATCCTTCACGAACACATGGGTTCCTATTTGCCTCAGGGCACGCTGATCGTGTTCCAGGGCGCCGAGCTGGAGAAGTACGAGGAGGTGCACTCGGAGAGCGTGCTGCGGTACTACTCGGTGGTGGACGCGTATGGAAGCGGCGCAGTTGAGAGGTAGATTGCCGATGAAGACGGACCCGGCTGTCGGCGGACTGCTGGTGCTGAGTCGGAATGGTCGGTCGATGGAGGAGGACGAGGAGGTACGGGATCGCGTGCAGTCGCTTCAGCTTTGTTGAGTTTGTTCGACACGCCAATACTTCATTAGCTTCATCTCTGTTGAGTTTGTTCAACAAACACGTCAATACTTCACTGGCTTCATCTTGTAGTTGTTCAGGTAGTACAGTGCTTGTTGCATCGCTTGCGTCATGCTCTTCACATCGAACACAATGTCGCGACTCAATAAACGCGAATGACACGGCTCCTTCTCGCTCTCCACCACATCATCCCTCACCGCACACACACTCGGCACCTTGGAGTACACGTCGCGTAGGATTACCGGGTAGATGTCCGCCGCGTACGCGATGATGCTCGTCGTCGAGTCGTGGAAGTAGTCCGGTTGGACCTCAACGAACACGGAATAAGGGACCATAAAAAACAAAAAGACCGAATCCTCTCCGTATGTGGTGACCATAATGTCCGTATTCTTCAACTCTCTCACGATGTCTTCTCCCTCCATCTCTCCAAATGTCACAAACTTCGTACGAGATGCCGCCTATTTCTGACATGCCCAAAACAGAGCCCACTTTGTGAATGACGTTAAAGAAGCTCTTCACAGGATCAGCTGATTCCCACTTGGGGGACTCAGTTCTGATGTTTACTAAAATGGTGGGGTCTCTCTGCTCGATCGGATAAACTGGCTTCCCTTGGTAAGCCATCTTGCGAAGGTAGATGGTGTCCATCTGGTAAATCACATCCTTCACGCCTTCGCGGGGTGATATGAAAATCTACGCGTCACTGGGAAGGCGAACGCGCACCATTTGCTGCATACAGAACGAATCGAGCGAACGGATACGTAAGTTCTTACCAATATAGGAAGTGATCAATCCCGTATATGTCTTGAACACAATGCTCGAGTACTTGGTGACTCTCTTCGCCGTTTCGAGAAACACAACCGATATCTACTTTTCACCACAAAATTCAATGCGCCACTTCGTGTGTTGATACGCCATTGCGTTGGAGATACACAAGAGCATTGAAGAGGCGGTAAGGCTGGAAGAACTCCGTGGAAACCGCTCCCATGAAAACACCAACCGCGTTCTTTCTGGACGCGTCTTTTAAGAGTGGATCTTCGCTAAACTTCAACGCTTCCTTGACGTGGTAATCGTATCCTAACGGTGAGGTCCTCGACCTGCTCCATACCAGCACGGGTTATGACAGAGCCGATCCGATTGATATCGCTTCCGGCATGGCCGAACAAGAAGAACTTCCCGTTCTCATAACAGACATTCGAAAACTCACTGATGTAGTATATGTTCGTTTTCTTTTCTCCCAGGAAGATAGAGGAACTGACCGTAATCCGCACAGTCCAATGCCTACTCCGTATACGTATAGTTCTCTGCTTCGATGGCTGTTATGGGTGTAATGACACAAAGAAAGAGCACGGAAAGGAACTTCAGCATTGGGAAACGGAGGAAGAAAGAAAGATGAGAACTCCGCCTTTGAAGTGCACCGTTGCCGATGGCGATGCTCACTGATGAAAACACACTCTGTTGAATGGAAATGACTGATTTGAACGGTGAGTGGGCTCACCACGGCAATGAATTCGAACAAACAACGGATTACTCCTGTTCAGTAGTACACATTCTCACCATCACCTCTCTACGCGTCATCGCTTTCAAACACTGTTACCGAATCTCGTCCTTCTCCTTCTGCAGCTGCGCATTCTCCTCTTCCAGCTCCTTCACTCTCGCCTTCAGTGCCACGTTCTCGTTCTTCAACTTCGCCAATTCGCTTTCGCTATCACTCCCCATTCCATTCAGGCACAGCGTCTCGAACTCACGGTTTGCTTGCGTCAGCTGGTAGATCACTCGCTGCTTTGCTTCCAGCTCCTTCTCGTAGTGCTTCATCGTCTCCGCATTGAACTCCTCCTAATGATCACCGAGGGTGCGCTCTCTCACCAAATTCTTTATCTTCCTCTTCAGCACGTTCACCTCCATCGACATGGACATTGCATTACTCGTCTCCTCCGGCGCGTGCACGATTACGGACTCTGTCGTCTTCGTCTCCGGACTGATCTTTCGGATCGACAGCGTCACGCGCAGCAACACCGAATCATCCACTACAACTCACGTAGGTGGTCCATCACTACCGATTCCGTCACACACGGCGTAGCAGTACTGCACATCGTCAAACAGATCGTTGATTTCCACCGTATCGTTCAGGCGAATCGTTCTCCCATCGGACGCAACTCTGTCGTCATTCGGGCAGCACGCCAAGTTCAAGGCAAAACGCTCAAAGTCCACCACAAACGACGCCAGCGTCTCATCTACGGTGAAAGAAAGGAAGAAGAGGGACTCTTCGAATCGTGCAATTCGATGAGTGGAGGCTCCAACGAATGGAAGTAGGAGGCGAGCACGTGGATCGAAGAACGGAAATGAATCGGAGAGAGTTGGAGCAAGGGAGCGTCCGCATTGAAATCACTTCTTGCTAACGAGCGGTACACGCGGTTGAACCTGCAGAAGAGCGAGTAGTTGTCTGACCATCACGCTGCAACTCCATACCAACCGGACTCACGATTGATCTCCTGAAGATGCTCTTTAAGGTGGTCCCAGTTCTCGAGCGCGTCCACTGTGACTTGGAATTCGTAATCGAAGGAAGGAGAGGAGTTATATGCACCGGGAGCGGCTAGCACGTAGATGTCATCTTCCTTCTTCTCTTCAACTTCTACTTATCATTACTCGCGACAACAACAACCCCCAAAGGAGGAATAGCAGGGCTGAAGATGGGTGTGGAAGTGAACCCGATACTCGTTCACTTCGGCCTCGAAGAGATTGTCCCAGTTAATGGAATCCTCAACTGCCGGAAACGCAATGTTGAACGCAAAGAACGCTTTCGAGGGATCCAGCTCGCTCTCTTCGCCGTCCTCCTTCTTGAAGACGTTCACCGCGATAATTCCTGTCTTGTCGTCGAGTGTTTGCTATGGGTGATTTCATTTTCGCGAGAACACCTGATACACATCACGTGGGATTCTCCACGTCATTTTGCTTCTATTCAACCATTTCTGCGACCCATTGGCGGTGCAATAAGAACATTCAGAGAGAAGGGACTAGCGGGCTTACTGGAATACCACAGCACTTACACTATCTGCAACCGTAACAGCGTAGATGAGCGGAGGAAGCTCCTGGCTATCGACCGAAAACGCTTCGTTCAAGAAGAAGCAAAGAAGAAGGTCATTGTCGCCTCCCTGCTCTGAAGACGGTTCTGCGCTCATATTCCTACACCCTCAACGATGGGAATGAATGGGCTACACCAAGTGCTTTGATTCCCTGTAACGAACAAAACAATGACTGGTCGTCGAGTGAGGGAATGGATTCTTTGGTACCAAGCAACACGGAAAAGCAATTCTATTCTACTTTATCTTTCTTCTTGTAGTTCAATGCGTAAAAGCGGAGGAACAGGAGGAAATAGGAGCCGATGATGCCCACACCCGAATAGGCAGCACGCGTAGTCCCCACGCATGACTTCGGCTCGTCGTAGAGTCGAATGGTGCAGTACACGCAGACCGCCAAATCAACAACGAACTGCGCAATCTGAAACAGCGTCAAGTACCGCTTCCACCACACCTTGAAATGGAAGGAGGACAGGAGGTAGTAGGAGTACATCACCACATGCACGACCAGATTCATGACGATGGGAACCCACTGCACCGGGGTGTAGTCGTTCTGCTGGATATAGGTCAACAGCGCGGTGATCGCGTGATGATACCAGTGAAGGAAAATGACGGGCTTCTTCTTCAGAATGATGATGTAGGTGTCGAGGAACTCGTAGAACTTCAGAAGATAGTTGATGTAGTAGAAGAGGTGCAAGTAGGGATTGTCGTGCACTTCGGCAGAACAGATGGAGTGGTAAAACCCGTTGCGAAAAATGTCCTGCACGACGAAGTAGCTGATGCCCAGGGACAGGCAGCCCGAAGCGATCATCAGAAACAGGTTGTGAATCACCATGAAGCGAGGAAAAGCGACGGGCTTTCGTTCCTTCATGATGTATTGGAGAACGGGGAGACTCACGACATACCCTCCTATCATGGTCGCTACTGCCCGCTTTGACGTGAGCGGAGTGTTTCCTCTCAGATACCGGAACGAGCTCCCAAAATGAGACAGGTACTCGATTACGCCCGTTGAGTACAGGACGGTGTACAGAACGGACGCCCACATGACTCCCACAATGATATGCTGTGTAACATCGAGAATCCACACCACGGCTTTCAGGAAAGTGGTGCCGTACGCTTCCCGGTCCACGCTCTCCTCCTTCTGCTGCACAAGATCCCCTCGTAAGAAATCCGAATTCATTCTAGATTATGAGAGTGTGCGCGTTCTTGTCAACATGAGTGACGCGAAGATGAAGAGACGCGCATATCAAACAAACAATCGTCTACGGCTCCGTGGTCTGGGCTCCCGATCCCGTCATCTCAACTTCTACCGGAGATACAGCCGGCTCCTTCTTCAGCACTTGTGCGTCCTCCTTGTAGCTGAGAACGCACTTGATGAGGAGATACAGAATCAGCAAAAAGAGCAAGATAGCAGCAACTACATTCATAATCGTGGTTCCTACGTCTCAGCAGCCCTCCTCAACTCCCACTCGGATCCTCGGGTGCCTCTGTTGGCGGTTCCGTTGGCGTGATGACCTTGCAGCCATTGGCGCTCTGATAGTCGTTTTCGACGGTATTGATCACGATAGACGCGTCGCGGTACTCGACTGCAACGCTCATGGTGCTTCCGATCAGGTGCTTGTATCCGTCAAACACAGGGACGGTGGAGTAGTAACAATCGACGTCTCTAGTGCTAAGAGGGAAACCGAGGAGGCTACGCGATAGGGACGGGGAAAACAGTCTCATTGCTCACATTACACTCGATACCATCTTGGCGCAAGGCCTCGAAGTCGGCAATCGTCACCTCAATTGCCTGAATTACAGTTTCGTACGTCGTCTGATCTACAGATGAAGTGCAAAGAACGAGAAGACTCTCATCTACGACAGAGCGCGAGTTCACGGTCAATCTAGGATTTGGGTCAAATGAGAAACGCTACTTCTTCGTGACAGTGAATAGAGGACTGGAGCAGTTCTGCTGAGAGAAGGAGATGTCGGAGAGGTACATTTCCTCCACATGTCCTTCTTCATCGCCATAAATGTACGACTTGCGTACAATGCCTGGGAGTCAACGATCGCAGCATCCATTACCGCTCTTTCCCGCTTCATTGCAAGTTGATTCAAATACACCGCATTCTATTCAAAATGGGACACACAGCACAGAATCTACTATAGCTTGCAGAAGCGACGGCAATAAGGAATAAATGCGCGAGGAGAGAAACCATTCTATGAGCGGTGGAGTCAAAGAAACAAGAGGAGTACTAATAGAACACATCACTCTCTGCAATCTCAAGTGAATTCATCAACACGTCCAGCTCCGGCTCCCTCCCCAACTCGTTCATTTCCAGCTCAAACGCCTTTGACCGAAGCAGCTCCTTGTGAACCTCTTCCTCTAATGCCGATAACGGAGATTCTCGCTTCTTTTCCTTCCCCTCCTGTGGATTCGGCATCACGCGATCATAGCGCACTTCCTTCTTCATTCTCGCCTCCAACTCAACCACAACATCCCTCGCCACCGCCTTCCGTAGCTCCTTGCTCGAACACAGCGCGTACAACTCACTCATTCCTTTCACCTCGCGCTGGGCACGATCGAAAACCGACGCGATTTCGGGCATTCCATTCTTCGCACAAACACTCTTCATCGTCCGCAGAAGCTGCTGACAGAATTCCTCGGTATTGACGCCATTCCACTTTCTCCCCATAAAACTGCAGGCGCAGTGCCAACACGCATCGCCCACCGCCACGCTCGCTTCCGCCTTTTCCCTCCCTTTCACGACACCCTCCATCATTTCCCTCCATCTCGTCAGAAACGCCTTCACGTCGCGGACGGTTGGAAGGAACACGCAGTTCTCCTTCACGTGGCGTTTCACCGCGGGAACGAGCCACGCGGGACACACCACACACTCCAATACGTGGGACCCCCCACACAGCGCGCTCTACACATAAACGCCTCCTCCTTCTCCCACCGCTTGCTGCGCGCAGTACCCCTCCACGTCACTTGGCGGGAGCCGCGGACGAAGCACGTGGAGGCGAACCGTGAGGTCGTGCGTCGCCGCGGCGTCCGTCACCACCTCGACCGAGAAGCGAACGCCGTTGCGTGTGACCGACGATGACGAAAAACGGGACAAAAACTGGCTGAACTCAAAACTACTCGTATTCGTGGAGTGGCAGAAATAGGCGCGAATTGTGCAATCTCGCTGCACAGACAGATCCAACGTCAACGGAACGGCCTCCTCCACCACTTCAGCGCTCCTCGGCTTCCAACTCGTCACGCACCGGCGTTTCATCGAAGGGAGTTTCATCAGCTCCACCAACTCCAGACTTCCCCCCACGCAGCAGAAGGCCTCGCTGGCTCGAATGCGCAGATATCGCTTGTGTTGTTTCTTCTTCTCCTCCAGCTGGCGGCGCAGACGGGTCTGGGTCGTCGTCGCCTGGCGGAGTGCGGTGGAGCAGGTGGAGGCGAGAGTGGTGAGACGGGACGACATCGACGAAAGTCGCGACTGCATCTGGCCTTCCCATTTTTCGGCCTTTTTCTGCAGCTCAGCCATTTGCGTTTTGAACGTTTCGAGAAGGGTTTGAATCTGGTTTTCCTTCTCCTTTCGTTTCCTCTCTTTCTCCCTCTCCTCCTCTTCCTTTTTCTTCCTCTCTTCTTCTCTCTTCTTCTCTTCCTCCTCCTTCTTCCGCCTCTCTTCCTCGTCTCTCTTCTTCTTCGCCTCAACCAGCTCGGTCATCAAGGAATCACTGAACACGCAGCTGAACACATATTCATCGTCGTCCGTGTTGCTGTCGCCACTGTCGCCGCCACCGCCACACTCCGTGAACGTGTACGCGGGAGCGGTGGTGGAGAAGTGAATGCGCTGCTGGGCTTGCACGTGGACGAACGGCGAGGTGGTGTGTGGATCCTGAAGCGACACGAGCAGCGACGGCTTCGCTGGACGGGCGTCGGCGGGCGCCTTCTGCGCGGGAGTATTCGCGTCGTCTCCGCGAAGTCCATCTGGGGTGGGAGCGGAGTGCAGTTCGTCGTCAGAGGCAAGGAGTTCGTTGTTTGTATCCGTTTGGGTTCGTGCTGGGGGGTTGCTCGGTTGTCCGTTCGTTACGTGGTTGTTGAACAGCCCATTCGTTGCGTGGCTGGACGACCCACTCGCTGCAGCACTGCCGAACAACCCACCAGAAGCATTGCCGAACAACCCACCACCAGAAGCGCTCTCAACAGACCCACTCGCTGAAGCGTTGACCAATCCACTCACTGAAGCGTTGACCAATCCACTCACTGAAGCATTGAACGACCCACCCGCTAAAACACCCTCATTCACCGACTTGGTCACACGCCCTCCTGACTCCTTCTCGCTCACCCCTCCCGCCTTCACATTGAAATACGACGAGAGTTGCGGGGTGGTGTCGCTGGCGCCCAGCTCGCGCTCCTCCACAGCGATCGCGTTGGGCGCCAGTGGCTGAGGAATGGGATACTTGAAGGCGTGCTGGAGGAGCGAGGCGGTGTCCGCGGGGAACTCGAGCGAGGCGCCGAACACGATGTCCTCAAGCGAGAAGGAGCTGCGCGATGACGCAAACACACAAGCCGTACTCCAATTTGTGCTGGATCAGCGCGTATGACACTTTGAACTCGCAGTACTTCGCCTTGAAGGGCGCTCTCTTCACGTTACACACACCACCACCACTCACCAGAACAACCTCCTTCGTCTCCTCGTTGTAGTCCATCGCGTACTCCTTCAGCACCGCCTTCACCTCGTCCTCGTTGCACAGCAGGTAGTTCGCCGCCTTCTCCACCACGCCCGTCACGTTCACGCCGCGGTTCATCAGACTCACCAGCTGGCAGCCGTCACACCGAACTACCCCTGACACACTCACCCGTCACCCACTCGCCTTCATCTCGTCGTAGAAGAAGAGAATCACCGGCAGCGGCGGCAGCTGCTCGAAGCACGCCTTCAGTCCCACCACGTCGCGACGCTGCACATAACACTCCTTCCTCTCTCTCACCTCCTTGCAGTCAATCATCCGCATCACCGTACCCAGCAACTTCTCATTCTTCGCGCGCACCGCCTCGTTCCAGTGGCCGCGGATCGTGCGGACCATCAGCTGCGCCTTCGACACCGTGCTGGAGAAGGTCATCTTTTCGTGAGGATTTCTGGCATGGCGCATACACGGTCGTTCTTGGCGCACTCGCGGAGGTTGTTGGAGTAGATGATGTAGTACGCCATGAACTCCGCGCAGTTCGTCAGACAGTCGTACCGTTCTGCGGCTCAGACGGTGAGTGCACAAATACCCTTGTTTATTGCAATGACGTAAAACTCGACGAGTTTGGCAAACCAGCTGCCCAGCGATTTGTTGCGCGAGGAGAAGAAGTCCGTGTCGAAGAAGCAGTAATGTGTGGCCAGAATCATGAAGCGGAGCATGTACTCGTGAATGCGAATGAGGATGTCGATCTGGTCTATCGAATGACGGCGCACAAGAGAACGGACAATAACAGTCAGAGCCCTGCCAGATGGAATCGCGGTGCACCATCTTCAGTCGGTCGTGAATGAACGCGTACACGGAGGAGAAGGAAACCACTCGATTTCTGCTCATAACCGCACAGCAATGACACTACTTCAGTCGCGGATCCTCCGTGTCCACGATACGGAGACAGTGGTGGAGCAAGAAGAGGACCGTCTTCTCCAGGATAGCTGGAGGTCTACACTTCATTTTCGTTGCATGTCTATACCGCAGGATCGATGCGTTCTTCACTTCCTGATCGTTTGAACGAACATACACCTTGACGAGCGTTTCATTCTGATTGAGCTGCTTTCCCGTGTCCTCGTCGATCGTATATGGACCGACTCCCTCCAAGAAGTGAACCCGGTCCTGCTGCTCTAATTCGGCAAAACTACGGAGTCACGACGAAACACAAGGCCAATGTACTCAGCCCCTTGCGTGTTCTGAATTCGGGTCATCGACTCTTCTGGAGGACACATCGACATACAACAGGCGGAGGGGTTCGCAACGGGCCCGTTTTCGCCTTGTATGTCTTTCAGATAGAGACTGTAAGCATTTTGGTAATACTTACTCATCACTCCTGACAGAAGAATGATCGCGCTCCTTTGACGAGCATTGTGTTTGTCTGAATGTGGACAACTGGGAGGTTCTCTGGTGACGAAGAGGGGTCACATTCTTGTTTCCCACGACGGGGTCAGAGAAATGCCTCCCAAGAACGAGAATAAGAAGAAGAGCGGATCCACTGGAGCCAAGCCGCAGGCGTCCAAAGGCAATCCCCAGAAGAATGCACCAGCTCCCGTTCTCAAATCGGATAGGGTCGCGATGTCCTTCTCTGGAACGGCAAACATGAACAGTTCATCTGTGGGAATGGGGATTCAGCCGACAGTGTGGGTTTCGAAGAATGCGATGATTCGATGCGGGCTGACTTACGAGGACATTGTGATTATTCAAACCGAGAGGAACAACAGCCGCGTGTTTTGCAGTACCCTCTGTTTTGCTCCTTTAGTATAGCTGCTCGTGCCCAGTTCTCCAAGACATTGAAGGAGAGCGAGGTCTTGTGCTCGGAGTCGCTGTTCCGGTGTCTTTCGCCAACGATGGACGCTATTCCCGTGGTTGTATTTCGGATGACGCCGAACTCGTATCTACTGGATGCGTCTTGTGTAACGATGTCTGTATCCCTCATTGTCTCTTCTCACTGCTAGTTGCATTGCAAACGCAGTGATCTGGACCGCTTCAACACGGACCACTCGAACTCGAACAGCAACCACCATTTCATTAGTGCCGTTTCCTCCAAGTTCCTGCAAACCACTGTCCTCAAAGGCCAAAGTGTTCTATTCACGTATATGGGAGTACTGGTTGTGCGATTTTGTCAATTGAAGCTTACGATTCGCGGGATTGTGACGAGCGTCGACTTCCCCTCTCTTCCCCCCGAATCGGAACCGGCGCCTCTGTACTTCGGCACGATCACGCACAAGACGCAGATCAGCCTCCAGTACGAGGATGATGCTCCCACGCCCTCCGCTCCTCAGTCCTCTCCGGCTCCCTCCTTCTCTCCCGATTCCCTCTCCCTCCTCAACAAGCGCGTGGGCGGCCTCAAGAAGCCCATTCAGGATCTTCGCGAAATCCTGCATTCCGCTCTCTTCTTCAAATCCACCTCCTTCCACATCAAACCGCCCAAGGGCGTCCTCCTCTTCGGTCCTCCAGGCTCCGGAAAGACTCTCTTGGTGCGCTCCTTCGTGGAGGCGTTTCACTTATCCTTCTTCACGACGAACGTGGCGTCGCTGTTGTCGCAGTACTTGGGCGATAGCGAAAAGCAACTTACCGATCTCTTCACGCGCGCACGCGAGGGGGCCCCCTCCATTCTATTCCTCGACGAGGTCGACGCGTTGTGCCCGCCGCGCGAGAACGCCGGCGCCAACAGCACGCGACTGTGTTCTCTTCTGCTGAGTCTGTTCGACGAGCTCGAGGAGGGCGTGGTGGTGATCGGCGCCACCAACCGACCCAACGGGCTCGATCCCGGACTGCGGCGTCCGGGACGCTTCGATCGCGAGATCGAGATCGAGGTGCCGACGATTCCAGAAAAGCGGGAGATTTTGGAGGTATTACTGTCCTCGCTGCCGCACGCGCTGTCGGCTGAGGACATTGACTTCGTGGCCACGCACACGAACGGTTTCACGGGAGCCGATCTGCGCCTCCTCCTCACGGAGGCTTCGCTGTCTCTGATGGACACGGATTCCGACGTGCAGACCTCCCTCGTGATGTGGGCGTTTCATCCATGATTGACCCCTAGCACGCCCGAGGCGGTGAAGGCGGCGATCCCGCGCGTGCGGCCCTCGGCGCTGCGCGAGGTCACAGCAACCATCCCGCACGTACGCGTGTGTGCGTCTCTCAACTGTAGGTTCACTGGAGCGACATCGGCGGTCTGGAGGCGGTGAAGGCGAAGATGAAGGAGCTGATCGAGTGGCCGATGCTCTACGCGGACAAGCTCCAGCGCTTCAACATCACGCCGCCGAAGGGCGTGCTGCTCTATGGACCGCCTGGCTGCTCGAAGACGCTGCTGGCGAAGGCGGTGGCGACGGAGGCAAATATGAACTTCATCTCGGTGAAGGGTCCGGAGCTGTACTCGAAGTATGTGGGAGAGAGTGAGCAGGCCGTGGCTACGGTGTTCAGGAGAGCGAGGCTGAGCAGTCCGTGCGTCATCTTCTTCGATGAGATTGATGCGTTTGCCGTGGTGCTGGATGGAAGGCGTGATGGGTAGAGCGCGAGAGGCAACACGAGCGGTGTGACGGAGAGAGTGGTGAGTCAGTTCCTGACAGAGTTGGACGGAATTCACGCGCTACGGCGCGTCCTGGTGATTGCCGCCACCAACCGTCCCGATTTGTTGGATCCGGCACTGCTGCGTCCTGGACGTCTGGACACGCACATCTTCCTTGGGCTTCCCGATGTTGAGGCGCGAGCGAAGATTCTGAGGGTCCACCTGAGCCACGTGCCTCTGTCAGACGATATCGATACGGACGAGATTGCGAGGCGGACGGAAGGGTACAGTGGCGCCGAGCTGGCTGCTGTTTGCACTGAGGCGTGCATGATGACTCTCGATGACAATATCAACGCGAGTGTGGTGGACCAAGCCCACTTGGTGAGGGCGTTGAGCACGGTGAAGGCTAGAACCAGTCCGGAGCTGCTCCAGCTGTACATTCAGTTCAATTCTCAGAACGCAAAGTGGTGTGTTTGTTGGAACAAAGAGAGGAACGCAACAACAGCAAAAGAACACTGGATCTACAATGTGTGTAAGTGGACTGACATGAAATAAATGGATCCCAACGAAGAGCCCCAAAAACTGAGGCTCAAATGGGAATTACAACTCCATGCTAATATCACGAACGGCTCTCTCGCACTCGCATGAAAGACCCCGGTGTGGTTGATTACCGAGATCAGATTTCAAAGTGCTTGACACAAGACACAACTACTTACAAGGAGGAGTTCACGAAGCGCCATCTCCCTATCCAGAGCTCTTCCGGCTGTACCGCATCTCCACTGCGAAGGGAACGCAACCTCTGTCAAGAAAAGAATGAATGGTACGAGCGGATGAAACCACCGGACAAAATCGGGAGGATTTGCGGACAGCGCCTTGGGATCGATTTCGGTCCAGAAAGCAGAGCCGAATGAGCAGACCGTCGAACAACATCAACACGAAAGTGGTCGTTCGTCTGCTCCCGCCCATCATGACAAAAGAGGAGCTTCTCGTGATTCTGGAGCATGCGGGCTTCTCCTGCATGCAGGACTTCACGCTTCTGTACTATGTTCAAGGAAAACTCTTGTAAACATGAGAGGTTGCTGTGATCTGTAGTTCTCTTCCCTATTCAAGGTGCTATTTGCGATTCCAGTCCGTCGACCGCATGAACGAATTTGTGACAAAGCTGGATCGAAGCACGGTTCCTGGTTCTGAGAGTCGCTGTGGTTCTTGGCTCTGATCCCTAGGCAAAATCTCAGTGATGATCGCTTCGTATCAGAAGTGGGAGTACATATCAAACAAGAGCACATTGAACACAATCGAGACGGATCCCGACTATCTTGACTTTCTAAAGAAGGAAACCGTAGTGTATGCGTTCTGTAGTGAGCAAATAGGAGAAGTACGTGGACAATGGTGATGACAGCGGTGAGAAGCAATTCAAGCCCTTAGAGTTGCCCGACGAAGAGACAGAACTGAAGACCAGCTCTACGCATGAGTCATTCTTCACCCTGATTCGCAACAAGCTCGGTAACGACTTGACCACGCGGGCAAAGAAGAGGAAGCAGGATGTTAAGAAGCGGAGGAAAGCGAAGAAGAAGGTGGCAAAAGAGAAAAAGGCTTCCGAATCACCCGCTTCAAACATCAAGGTGGTGGCGCCTGCTTCGGCTGTGGCTGCGAATGCGACGACTGTTTTGAAGAAGGCTGAGAGTCAGAAGAGTGACAATCAGTCGAATCAGAAGAAAGTGGAGAGTCAGTCAAATCAGAAGAAAGTGGATAATCAATCGAGTCAGAAGAAAGCTGAGATTCAGCCAAATAAGAAGAAGAGTGATAATCGACCCAATCAGAAGAAGAACAGCAATCCGCCCATTCAGAGGAAGAACGACAACCAACCTCCCAAGAATGAAAAGCAAGCAGTCCCCGTTACAATCAAGGTGGTGAATGCCCCAACAAGCAATCAGCCCGTTCAGAAGAAGAATAGCGCTCAGCCTCCGAAGAGGAGCACTGCACCACCTCCAAAGCAAATCAGTAAACCAGCTCCTCCAGAGACACAGAAGGAAGCCGGCTCAATACCACAGGTGCAGCGACCCGTCATTCGACTCCCTGCAGTTGCTTCTAGAAACAAGTAATTCCTTTTGACTGTTTCCTTCAGAAAGATCGTTCCATGCCGAGGCATCTTTGCGACCGCTGCAAGCAACGAGGCGTTGACATTCACTATTCTACTCAGAGTGTAGGCAATGATCAAACGGCCAAAGACGGGCCAGTTTGTGTGTAAGGAGTGCTTCTTTCAGTTGTTCGAGACAGAAGTTCACGAAACGATCGTGAAAGACAGGATGTTTCGGAAAGGGCAAAGAGTGGCGATTGGCGCTTCTGGCGGGAAGGGTAGGATTTGATTCTGCATATTCGCTCTTTCTCATCGCTTGTAGACAGTACAACCCTTGCGTACGTGCTTTCAACACTGAACAAGCGGTACAACTACGGACTCGACTTGTATTTGCTTTCCATTGACGAGGGCATTGTCGGCTATCGAGACGACTCGTTGGTTACGGTGAAACAGAACGCAATCGACTATGGTCTTCCTCTCGAGATTATCAGTTACAAAGTGTGTGATAGCGTTGACAATCATTAGTAGGATCTATTCGGATATACAATGGACGAAATCGTGAAGCAGACGTGTGATGACAAGGGCTACACGAAGGCTTGCAGCTACTGTGGTGTATTTCGTCGTCAAGCATTGAACATTGGAGCGGAGAGGACACACGCTGATTTGATCGCCACGGGTCACAATGCGGATGATAACGCGGAAACGGGTGACTTTCTGCTGTCTCACTCACTCCATAGTCATCATGAACGTGTTCCGTGGCGACATTAGCCGACTGACCCGTCAATCATACGCTGAGGATGCAGCGGCGCCCTCTTCGGAAGAGAGTCAGCTCAAGAAGATCGTGCCGAGGTGCAAGCCGCTTCGGTATGGTTGTTGTGTTCCTTTCAGTGTAGATTGTGCTACCAGAAGGAGATCGTGCTGTACGCTCATTTCAAAAAGCTCGTTTATTTCTCCGTGGAATGCACATATAGCAAATATGGTTATCGCGGGAACAGTAGGCGTGCTTGGAATGCGTAAGGTGCTAGTGAGACAATTCTTGTCCCAAGCCCAACTCATCCGTCCCGAAGTGGTAGCCAACGTGATAAACAGCAGTGGTGAGGGTAATCAGGGTTGATGAAGAACAGACTGGTTTGCGCTGTCCCCCAAGTGCAGCGTGAAGCGGCCCGTTGCCCACTATTGCGAGAAGTGCGGATATCCATGCAGTCAAGTGATTGTGGATTCGAGGGGTAAGGAGTAGAAAATCTGTCAGTGTTGCTCTCTCATCGATTCGTTAAACAAGAAGGATGCAAAGAGCGCATTTAAACACTCCTAAAAGGTCATTTGTTGTACAAAACGAATTCCTTGAACCGCCTCGTCGGGGGTTTGAAGCAGGCGTTCTTTCACCATCGCAACAAGATCTTCATTCTCCTGCCGACTCCGTTCCCAACTTCCGTCACAGCAGCAGCCATCGCATCGCTCACATCGAATCGCGTCAAACACCAAATCTTGCTTCTTCACCACACGCTGCGCCATCTCCTTCCACTTTCTCTGGATCCACAGATCGCCTCCCACCACCAACGCTCTTCGCACCGCCTCTGGCACAACCAACCGTCCCGTCTCGTTGCGAAGAACAGATTCCAACGTGCCGAACCGAACTACAACTACACATGAACTCTCCACTCAACACGCACAATTCTCCTTGTGGAGTATTAACGTCTGTGGACTCACCTCGCCCATGCCCAACACGAACGCGTCGAGAACGCGGCAGGAAAGGTTCTGAAGAAGGCTGATTTGGCACTCCAACCACTGATCGCTGGAGGAACAGGTCTGCCACAAATAGAACCGAATTGTGTCCTGCATGTCATCGACCTCTTCAGAAAGAGCGTGCGTTTTGGAGTTCCACAAACGGATCGTTTTGCGAGCATTCTCCATCACAGAACGAAGCGGAGCGAACGAGGCATCGTACGCCGTGATCATCACATCGCTCGAAATCGGCAGGATTGCTGGAATGCCTCGAAACGGCGCGTCGTCGACGATCGAGGCGAGAAGGCCCAGAAGCCGGCAGGCGTGGAGAGAGGCGGGAGAGGCGGGAAGCAGCAGAAAGGAGGAGGAGGAGGCGTGGTGGACAGTGAAGACGAAGGAGGACAAGGGAGAGGAGCACCACACGCGAAGGTGGTGGTCGAACGAGGCGATGGGCGCTGCGTTGGAGGCGATGGGAAGGACGAGGTCGGAGGACTGCAACCGCTCCAGCACGTGACTCACGTTCCCCAGCAGCACGCCTTGTCGCTCTGCACACAGGAGAATTCGTTCACATGCTCGGAAAAACGACTGCTCGGTGATGTCATTGTCCACTTTGCTGTCTGCTTTGCTGTTCACCTCTCCATCCAGTGTGCTGTTCACTTTGCTGTTCACCTCGTTATTCACCCCGTTGTTCACCTCGCCGTCCAGTGTGCTCCCCACCTCTCCACCCAGTTCACTAGCCACGAAGGCGTCAAGAGAACACTACACATCATTCAAGCCGACAAACAGAACGGTGTCCGGGCTGGAGAGAACTGTCTTGAAGTCGGCGAGGAGCGAGGGAGCGGGCGCACCGTTCTGGAAGCGGCGCACCAGTTCGTACAGACGACAGAACTTGCTCTCTCTGACGCGGAGTAGCTCCGTTCGCACCGCGATCGCATCCTTCAGCAGCCGTGTGTACTTGGTGGAGAAGTCGGCGATCAGCTCGTCGGACCACGGCTCTGTTCCTTCTTCCAGCAGAGCAAGCACAATGCGAGAAGCGATGGTGCTTTCGGAGGAAAGGAAGCGGATGAGTTGGGCGTAGAACTCGCTCTGAAAAGAGTGGGGCCCCCACAGCGCGTCGCGTCGAATGAAGGAGTGAACCAGAACCGGAAGAACCGGCCTCCACAAGTCAATGGCGAGCGCGTGGATGAGATAGAGAGGAGCGTGGTGGGACAGTGAGTTGATGGTGTTAAGGAGGTGATAGAGGAGAGTGATGTGAGAGACGGAGCCGTGTGTGGGGAGACAGTTCAGCGCGGACACGAGGACTTGAAGGGATGTGAGTTGAAGGGGCTCTTTGTCGGGGGTTTGCGACAAGACCGATTGAAAGAGGTCATCGAGCATCATATATCCCCTAAACAGCGCGTCGCACGGGTACAACGACTCCACCTCCTCCACCATCTTCTCCAACTCCACAGTTCCCCATTTCCACTCCATTTCCCCCAACTCCACACTTAACCGTTTCCACTCCAGCTCTTGCACACACGCTTCCGTGCGCACTCGACTCCACTCACTCGCCTCGCTCGCGCCCACACGCGCCGCCATCCGCTCTGCGTCGCGCTTCACCTCCTCCACCACCGCACACGCCGTCGCGGGATCCTGATGGTACTGGTGAGCAGCCAGCAGAAGGCGGAAGCGAGAAGAACGAGGCGTGCAAACACTCGCGCTCTCTCTGACTTCAGGGACCTGGAGAAGCCGCTGCGAATACCGGATGATCTTTTGGAATGGCAGAATCAGCGACCATTTCTGCACGTCCTCGGTTCCCGCCAAGCATGCGTGAAGCAGGGAGGAGGAGTAATGACGCCAATCGTGGAGGAACAGGTCGAACTGGCGGAGAACCACGAGAGGAAGGTTCACAGGGGGCAGCGTGTTTCGGGAATGGCGCAATTCGTCCAGATAATGGTGGAGGAAGAGAGAGTGCATTTCGCTGGCTTTGTGCTGCGCGTCGGCGATTCGGTTCTGAGCGAGGAGATGTAACGAGGAGGCCAGAGAGAACAGGAAAAAACGCACTTGTTCCAACTCGGAGAAAATCGGGCCGATTTGGGGAGAGGGAATAACTCCCCACTTCTGGAATTCCTCGTTCATCTCCTGATATCGCTCCTGCACCAAAAACGCGCAGATTCTGTACTGCCGCAAAACGTCGTCATTTTGGTTTTGCGTCAACTCCAGAACGCGTCGGTAGTGATTCCGCTTGAACTCCACCGCGCACCTGCGCTGCAAGGAGTTCTCCACCAACGGCTCCTCCACCTCCTTCCACTCCCCGAGCGACAGCAGACAGCGGTCCTCCACCACACTCCAGAAGGACTGTATTGTGTCGTTCGGTTTAACGGCTTCGGCGAAGAAGTAGATGCTGGAGAGCACGGCGGGATTTCGCGTGCGCGCGGATAGGAGCGCGATGTCGTCGCAAATCGAGGAGTTGGAGATAGCGTCACTGGCGACATCGTGTTGGAGGGAGAGAGAGTTGAGGAGACGGAGCGTGGAGGCCTCGAAGTGGAGGGAGGTGGCGTAGTGGATGGAATGAGAGAGCGACAGAGGCGACACGGAGGAAGAGAGCAGGCAGCAGGGATCGAACTCACGAACGATCATCTCCATCGTCAGCAGCGTCACGCTCACCAGCGAGTGCGTCGCGACGGAACGGGACAGCGCCTTGGCGAAGGAGGCGCGCTGCGACGTGTCGAGCGCGAACCAGAAGGCAGCGAACGTGGAGACGAAGAGCGAGGAGTTGAAGAGAGCGACTTCCTTGGCGAAGGAGGTGTGAACGAAGATCTGCGAGCGGAGCACGTAGCCGACGATCTGTGCGATGAGGACCTCGTTCCAGCGCGTGGCGTCCTTCTACGAGATGAGGGCGACGGGCGACGCGTACGTCGGAGCGCAGTTCGGAGCACTGTTGCAGGTGGTGGGTCACGGAGTCCAACACAACGTCCAGCTGCACTGAGTCCTGGTCGTCGTTCGCCTCGTCGAGGGTTCGTGGAGAGGCGAACGCGGGCTGAGGCGACAGCAGCGGTTCGGAGACTTGGCGGAGAACGCGCAGGGAGCGCATGGCTTCGGTAATGTGACTCGTGTAGTGGACGGAGATGAACGTGGGGTAGGAGAACAACTGGACGTGAGACGGAGAGAACGAACATACCGCCTTCTTCACGACGGCGAGTGTGACGTGTTGCTTGTGGTGCGAGAAGAGGAACGCGGACGTGTGGTTCACGAGTCGCAACAGGGCTTGGAACGACGGCGATTGAGGGAGAGGGGACGCGGCGTCGAACAATGGGAATTGGTACGGCGGATTCGTCGAAGGCTTACGATTCAACGGAGGCAGACAGTAGGAGTTCTGCGACTCTTCGCTCAGAAGAAGGACGTTTCGCGCCGACGCGGTGGCCAGCTGTATGTTGGAGAGAAAGGCCAGCGAGTCGACGGACGGCGTGGATTCTGCTGCTGTGTTCGGCGACGCGTACAGAAGACACTCGTCCTCCTTCAAGAAATCGACTGAAATCGGACCGTTTTCTGGAGGGTTGGATTGGAACTGTCCATCGCCCACGATGTAACACCGATTTGAAATGGCAATGGACACGGTTTTGGAGGAAGCCGCCGAGGCGTTGTTGATCTTAGCGGCGAGAAGACAGACCAAATCGACGCATTCTTCCGTGAAGGTGGGACACGCAAAGAGGAGATCGTCGAGCCAGGCAACGAGGAGCGTGACGTAGGAGGAGACATCGACGCGAAACACGATTTCCTTGACGAGGTTGAGCGTGAGGAGTTGGATCGGAGGGAAGGAGGTTTGTCTCTGCAGGAGGAAGCGCAGCGCGGGGAGAAGGAGAGGAAGATGGAGCTGGAGCGTCGCTGCGACTTGCTGGAGGTGAAGAAGGACCTGCGAGTGAGAGAGCGCCGACAGCGTTACCATGGAGATCTCGGTGGTGTTGAAGGCGTGGTCGTCGTAGAAGCCGAAGAGGATCTGTTGGAGGATGATGGAGTACGCGTCAGAGAAGGGGAGCAGAGACGCGCAGTTCTTCACGAAGAGAAGAACGTCCTCCAGGTTGGACTTCCAGTACAGGAGAACCGAGCGGAAGAGGAAGGAGAGTTCGGTGGTGATGAAGGCGGAGTACTTGTCGATCACGAAGGAGAAGAAGGAGAGCAAGAAGGTGACGAAGTGCGGGTGAAACGCCCTCTGTTCCAGAGAAGAGGCCAGCGACTGGAGGAGTTTCTTCACGACGGAATAATCCCTAGATTTGAAAGATTCCTGAAATTTGGACAATGACGGTTCTCCTCCAAGGAGCTCCCGCCAAATCTGCAACAACACGATCTGGTCGTCGTTCCTTCCCACGGCGAGAACGCGTTGCAAACACAGCTCTGCGATTTGCTACATGTGACTCCCACTCGCCACACACACCTCCTTCGTGTCCCTCAGGAAGATCGCTGTATCAGTGACGTCGTGTGACCTCTTCTTCTTCAGCCGGTCGATCACGCGCAGATACGTGACGTACTGGATGTCGTTCTGGAAGAAGACTTCCGACGCACAGTTGCTACCCCTCACCCCTCACTTCCAGACATACAAGGCGAGCAGCGGCGCGTTGCCTCCGACGCTCATCACGTCGTTGAGAAGACTGGCGACTCGCTCCCCGAACGAGCCCAGTGTCTCGAGGGAGAGCGTGTAGTTGCGCGAGAGGCGCAGCTGCCAGTGCGTGTTCATCTCGACGAGGCTGGCGCTCTTGGCGTCGAAGTACACGTACTCGCATCGCTTCAGCACCTTCATGTGCGACAAGTGCCGAATCGCCTCGCTGACCGTCTGCTTGACGTTGGGGAAGGTGTCGGAGGCGGAGACGCCGACGGACTCAATGTGCTTCCGCGTAAGGGAGGAGAGGAAGGACGAGGAAGACGAGGAAGGGTAGTTGAGGTGGGCGAAGAAGAGCAGCACGCGAGCGAGTTGTGGGAAGTCGTCGAACACGGTGAAGTAGCTAGAGGTGAGGCGTGCAGCGAAGGGCGACCCGGCCGTTTCGATGAATTGGTGAACGAACTCCACGAGAACAACGACCGTCTGACCCTCCTCGCTCTTGAACCACTTCACCTGCTGCGCGTGGGTGTTGAGCGACGCGGAGGGCTGTGTGAAGAGGCCGAACTGACAGAGAAGGGTCACCGCCTGAGCAAACACGCTGCTCTTGAAGCGCTGGAGGAACGACGACTGCGGAATGCAGAGCTGCGTGAGCGTGTGGAAGAGGGTGATCGGAGAGGACGCTGTGGTTAGGGTGGAGCACAGACTGTCGAACACGTACTCCGCGATGTCCTCCAGGAGAAAGGGACAGTCCTGAAAGCACGCGGCGATCACGAGCAGGGCGTGTTTCTGGTCGGAGGCGAGGAGCGAGGACAAGTACGAATCGAGCGCCTGGAGCACGAGGGCGTGAAGCGTGGGGAGGAAGAGCGAGGAGGAGGAGAGAAAGGAGGTGAGAAGAGGAACGGTGACCGTATCCATGGGTGACAGCAATGAGGACAGATGCATCCAATACTCCCCCTATGGATCAACAATCCGGACATCGAGGCACGATCGTCACACTCGCGCTCTGTAGCTTCGAGAAGACGCACGCCACCAGGTAGCGAAGCGTGGAGTCGCAGGACGACGCGACGATCGCGAAAAGCCGTTTCAGAAGGAAGGAGGCGCGACGCCCGTCCAGCGACAGAGACGGAAGGTACTTGATGAGGACGAGGAGGGCGAGCGTCGTCACGGTGGTCGAGTCATGTCCGACATACACTGCCACGCACTCAAACAGCCAGTCCACGCAGTGCGTGTGTTCCAACGGCGAGAAGAGCAGGCAGTGCAGCGTGTTCATCGCCTGCTCCGTCTCCTCGATGTGGTCAAATCTGTGGGTTACCCCAACGCACGTGGACTACCCCTCGTTGAGTTCCCAGAGCGACGTGAGCGTGGTCGGAGACGACGCTGGAGACTGCAAAAAGGCGGCAAAGAGAGGGTTCGAGCTCAGGAACGGAGGCACGTGTTTCTTCAGAGGGTCCAAAACAGCGCCGATTTTGCACGCCAGTGCTTCGGAGAGGTAGGAGTTGGCGGGAAAAGTGACGATGGCGGTGACATAACTGTCAACGAGGGAAACGCTCAGCGGGAGGGAGAGAATCTAAGGGTAACGGATTCGTGGGAGAAGGACGGTGAGACTCTCTCGCACCAAAAAGGCCTCCAATTGTGGAATGTGAGGTAGAAGGAGTGTCAAGGGCGTGAGTGCTTCTTTGGAGAGCGCGGGATTGCTAGAGATGACCGAGACGCAAGAGCGAAACAGAGAGGTGAGACAAGAGTGGAGGGAGTTCACGATGCGCTGCGTTGAGGAGAGAAGCGTGGTGGAGGGAAACGCGAGGGAGAGCACGACGAGGGCGCGCAGCTGGATGGCGGGGATGGAGAGGAAGGAGAGAAGGAGCGAGATGAAGCGAAAGGAATCGATGATAGGTGGGATGGCGGCATTGGCTTCTCTGGCTTGGAGAAAGGCAGCGATTACGTCTACAGTTTACGGCAGCGACTCACACCCACTCATCACCTCATATCGAACCAGCGTGTCTTCGAGACACACGCACTGCACGGCGATGCGTGCGATGGACTCCAGGGCACTCGCGACGCCGTCCGCGGCGTTTCGCACAAACACGGCGAGGATGCGAAGAAATGCCCGAGCGAGGAGGACGATGCCTCCGGGCGTGTTCATGTGTGCTTCGATGGAGAGCGAGGAGTGGGAAGAGTTCAGATACGGAGAGGTGGGAGTTTTGGAGAAGGGCTGATTCCGCGCACACTGCGATATGATGTCCGAAATGGACAGGGAGGGAAGGGACGAGATGAAGGGGGTGAATATGGACGTAAAGGAGGAATAGAGATGAGCGATTCCATTAAGAGCGTGCTTCGACTGCTGGTCCTGAATGATGTCAGAGAGCAATTCGTACGCGGGCTGACTGAGTGACGGCTTGTCCGAAATCAGGAACGGCAGAAGAAACGTAGGGAACTGCGCGAGACTCTGTGCTGTGAAGGCCGATGGAGACGTTTCCATCAGAATGATCAAAACGCGTAAGGAGAGAACAATATCGGGAGGAAAGGACGACACCCGAATGCGATAGACGCACAGATCGTAGAGAGGATCGATGACGGAGATGACGGATGTCGGGTACATGTCGAACAAGTGCCGAATCACCTAAACGTGACACTCCAATCCAATTACCACTTTCACTAACGGAAACACCATGTTACTCGTGATATCGCCACGAACGACCTCAATGAGCAGAGACACGATGAGGGGGAGCTTCCCCGCGATGATCTTGGGATAGTCGAGAACAATGTCGGTCAGTTTGACGAATCCGATCACCTCGTACTCCCTCTTTCCGCCAAAGAAGGATTGGAGGATATGGAACACCTGATCGGCGACGGAGGGGTATTCCTCTTCCTTTTTGTTTTCGTACTGTTTCTGGACCCATTCTCTGTATCGAATGAGCGCTCGTTCCTGCTCCTCCAGTTCGTAGCTGGTGATGCCCGTCAGGAGCGCCTCTTCTGTCTCGGAGAGTGTTGACAGGACCGAAGGATCATGATTCATGAAGAGATGCCGCTCAGTAAACAACAATCGAACTTCAATGCTCAAAGACAACACTTAACTGCAACAAACACCCCACGATAGACTATTTCACAAGAACGGTTTAGTTGTAC
>ERZ1106948.307-NODE-307-length-24860-cov-31.629913_pt1 | contig 24860 bp, 31 predicted proteins | sample MGYA00403673_ERZ1106948 | MGnify/ENA primary metagenome ERZ1106948 (study PRJEB35170, sample SAMEA104062409) | human gut metagenome | biome: human gut; feature: human-associated habitat; material: faeces | place: Denmark | collected 2012-05-07 ...
ATTAAGGAGGCGCACTACGTGGACAAGGAGCGCTTCGTGTTCAAGGAGGAGTAGTTTTCGTGTTCAAGGAGTAGTCGTTTTTAAGTGTTTGATTCATCAAACACAGCAACCATCAAGAATGGACCCTTTGGGACGATTTGTCTCCTTGGAGAGACAGAAGGACAAGAGACTCGAAATGACGCCAAGCAGACCCAGCACGTAGTAGTTCGTATCGGGGTTAATGACCCCATGCTGTCCGCAGGTCCACGAATAGATCAGCGGAACGACAAGCGTGCCCTACGACTCACCAGAGACGCGCTCCCTCACCAAACAACGACAAACGCTACTGACCATTTGAACAATACCCATGGCAGTGCCGCGAATCTCCTTGTAGCTGATGTTCGCCACAACGATCATCACCACGCTACACCTCATTTCTCCTCGACTGTCTCACGAGAAGACGATGGACCGCACCAGCGTCAGAAGGACGTTGTACGCCACCAGCACCGAGAACTTGACCTAGCGTTAACGGGAAGAGGAGGAGCAACGAGCGTGTCCGCAGTGCGCAGCGCCAGCACGAGCGGCGTGACAAGAATACAGAGCGAGAACACGAGGATGAAGACGCCCAGCAAAGAGCGGTACAGCCACAAGCGACTCATCACGGGCATCAGCAGCGCTATTCCAATCACTCCAGCACGGTAGACATACCTAGGAAGAGCTGGAAGGGTGAGACACAGCCGATGATCATGCTCAGGTCCTCCTTGCTCAGCTCCATGCCGCTGAGTCGCGCGGGCGACACGAAGGCGACGGGCAGGATGGTGTCGAAGCCCATCTGGATGAAGGCGAAGAGCGACATGATGACGAACACGCGCTTGAAATCCTTCGTCTTGAACGCGAAGTTCGGCGATAGCTGCTGCGAAGGGAGGAGCGATTCCTCCGCCATGTTCGGATGCGAGTGCGTTTTGATGAAGGTGTCGATGGATTCCTTATATGAGAGGAGAAAACAAGAATTACCCGCTCCTCTCGGCGCACCTCTTGCGCATGTTGCAATTCCTCCTCGGTGAGCGTTTCGATTGCGCAGAATGCGAAAATGAGCAACGAAAAGACGTAAAGGACAGCCGCGATGAGGAAGGGGAAGAGATAAGGGAGCTAGGGTTGAGCGATGGAAATGATGTCCACCTTCTCGAAAATGGGGAATACGCGAACCAACCCCTTGATGTTTTCCGGAGAAGAGAGGAACGAACAGATGATCGGACCGAGGAGGCTATTCGTAAACCGCGAACCGCACAGAACACCCTCCGATCGCGCTACCGATGAAAATCATGCTCGCGCTAATGGGCAGATTCTTCTCGTTGGAGATTTCGGTGAGCATCGCTCGACCGATGGGCATGATGCCGTCGAGCAGTCCGTTCAGGAAGCGGTAGACGGCGGACAGCCAGAAGTTGTCTGAGAAGGCGAATAGTGTGATAAAGAGAGCGTTGACTGTTGATCATCACTCCAATGCACACATACATATCAAGGTTGCCGCCATGCACTTCTTTCGTCCGTACTTGTCGGTAGCCTTGCCCCAAAAGATGGAGCCGGGAATCGTACCCGTGAAATACACCGCCAGCAGTATTCCGGTATAGCCACTGATCTTCTCGTCGGGAATCTACGCTCACAATGAAGGGAAACGGTGCACATCGGGAAGATACACGCGAATCAGGAAGGGAGCGTTCGGAAGCAGCATGGTAATGAAGGCAGACCAAATCACGATGATGAACAGGATGGAACACAGAGTCCCCATGTGGAAACCGTCCTTCGGGTCGTAGTTCTGTGGCATTCTAGGTTCACACGATACGAAGAGCGCGCTACCGGAATGAGAGTGTACAGAGAATGGCGGTTGGGAGAAACGACGCGAGAACTCTCACCGCGGTTATTCCGTTTCACCGAAAACAGAGTGGAGTTCCATTTTGAATTCTGTGCTTCCTGCTATTGTTTCGTGTCATTCCTTAGCCATCGCAAGGCGTAATGGCTCGAGTGTTTTGAATCGACGGAAATAGGGAGGATTTTTGTCATCTCTACATTCGATTCCTCTCGCGATGAGCAACAGCAGGAAGAACGACGTTTCGGAGGACATTCTTCGCCGAGAGATGGAGGGGAAGATGACAGAGCAGGAGCGAATTGTACTCGTTTCTTCTCATCTAACACGCATAGCTTGCGGCGAGAATGGCGAAGATCGCTCAGATGGCGGAGGAGAAGAACGAAAAGAAGGCAATCAATCCTGTGTTGAAGGAGATCGCCGGAACCAGGGGGTTTTCATCCAGTCCTTCTATGCAAAACAGAGTTGGTATCAAAACCGCTTGCTGACACATAGACAAATGAACCGCGGAAGGTGGTCTTCCTAACGAAGGCGCAGCGTGAGAAACTGAAGCAGGAGGAAGAGAAGAAGAAGAAAGAGGAAATAGAAGTGGGGTTTCGAGTTCTCCTCGACTCTAGACAAAACGACTGCAAACACTGCGCCGTCCGTACGAGTTCAGTCACGAGGACGAATTCGAGGAGAAGCGGAAGAGGGAGGAGGAAATGGAACAGAAGAAGAAGAAGGAAGCAGAGAGCACTCCGTACACACTCCTCTATTTCATGTCATGACGTAGAGAAGATGAATACGCTCAGGCCATGCGCGAGGGGCTAAAGCGGCAGTTCGTGGGAGAGGAGGAAAAGGTGAGGAAGCCGAAGAACAAGCGCGGACCCGCCTTTTTGATGCAGTGGAACAATGAGGACGATACGAGCGAGACGCTGAATCCCGTGTACATGCACCGCAACAAGGTGCACTTGGGCTTCGGAAAAGGATACGTTGCGGGAATCGATATGCGCAAGCAGCGAAAGGACAGCCAGTACATGGAGTCGCTTCTGGCGATTCGCGAAGAGGCGCTCAAGAACGAGTCCATTCCCTCGTCTTCAGCCAGCGAGGAGCTGAACAAGCAGCTGCTCCAATCGATTCGCGACAAGCAGATGGAGAAGGAGGAGGAGGTGGTGAAGAAGGAGGGCTCGGGACGCGGCAGCGAGTGGTACGAGAAGGAGCTTTCCGCCATGACGCAACGCGACTGGCGCATCATGCGCGAAGACTTCGAGATCAAGGTGCAGGGCGCGCGTGCAGTGAACCCGCTCCGCTTCTGGCGCGAGGCGCCCATCCATCCCGCGATCCTCCAAGCCATCGAGGAGTTGGGGTAGCGCACGGATTTCCTACTCACGACTAGGTACAAGGACCCCACGCCCATCCAGCGCCAAGCCATCCCCATCGAGCTGAAGGGCATGGACCTCATCGGCCTCGCCAAGACGGGCAGCGGCAAGACCTGCGCGTTCGTCGTGCCGATGCTTCAGTACATCCTCACCTCGCCCGTGGAGAACCGCATCCGCACGCGCGAGGAGGGCCCGCTGGCGATCGTGATGGCGCCCACGCGCGAGCTGGCGCGGCAGATCCACGCGGAGACGCTGTCGCTGGCTCGCTACTGCTTCGACGAGCGTCTGACGAAGGAGCGCGACGGGCGGATGAAGGCGGTGTGCATGGTGGGTGGCGAGAGCAGCACGCTCCAAGCGTCGCTCACCACGAACGGCTGCGACATCCTGATCGCGACGCCGGGTCGCCTGCTGGACCTGCTCCGCAACCACCTGGTGGTGCTGAACCAGACCAACTACATCGTGCTGGACGAGGCGGACCGCATGATCGACGAGGGCTTCGAGCAGGACGTGAATACGGTGATGGGCGCCATGGGCTCCATCATGAAGTCCGAGGAGGAGGAGGAGATCCAGAAGGAGGCGGAGGAGGCGGAGAGTCTGACGAGCAAGTACCGCACCACCATCATGTTCTCGGCGACGATGGCGCCGAAGGTGGAGGCGCTCGCCAAGCAGTACATGCGCTGTCCGGTGCAGGTGACGATCGGCACGAGCTCCGCCAACAACGAGGTGGAGATCAAGCAGATCATCAACATGATCCACGAGAACCAGAAGCCGGCGATGCTGCAGAAGGTTGCACTGCTGTTTGGTCGTGATCTCTAGATCATTCGCAACAACGAGACGCCCGCCATCGTGTTCTGCAACCGCAAGGAGACGGTGGACGCGGTGACGCGCGCGCTGCACGACCGCCGCGTGCGCTGTGTGGCGCTGCGCTCGGGCTTCTCGCAGGACCAGCGCGAGCAGGCGCTGGAGGACTTCCGCAACGGCGAGTACGACGTGCTGGTGGCGACCAACGTAGCTGCGCGCGGTCTGGACATCAAGGGAGTGAGTGTGTATGATTGGCGTGAGGACTAGGTGAAGCTCGTGGTGAACTACGATATGCCCACGTCGATCGAGTACTACATTCACCGTATCGGTCGTACGGGTCGTGCGGGCGCCTCCGGCTTGGCGATTTCGCTGGTCACGGAGGATGACAACGCGCTCTTCCCGGACTTGGTGGAGTACTTGAGGAAGATGAAGCAGGAGATTCCTCCCGAGCTGGAGCGCCACAAGGTGGTGAGAGAGGCGAGCCAGTTGTCGAGGGTGGGCGGCGACGAGAGTGGAAACCCGATGGAGTTCAAGATGATTTGGCGTGTTTGTTGCAAGAAAGAGAACAGAACTCGCTAAACTGATTGTCGTCTTCGTAGAAGGTCGCGGGAGAGTTGCTCTGAAACAGCACGCCTCGCTTCAGGGAAGTCACAACGCGCTCCTTCACCTCGCCGGAGAGAGAGCCCAGCAGATCGATTACGCCCTCCGCCACTGTGTACGGGTTCTCTCTCCCCATCCGTATCACCTCCTCCTTGATCACGGCTTTCTTCAGACTGTTCAGCTTGGCTGTGATCGAGTCGCTGTACTCGCGACTCATCCAGTTGAACACCATCTCGTTGTCGTCCCACGAGGAGCAGTGGCTGAAGCGGTACTGATTGCTCTGCTTGTACCACTCTTCCACCAGCGTCTGCGCCTCTCTCATGCTCCTTCCCGAGACGGCGACGATCTCTCTCTCGATCTTCATCTGCAGCAACCGTCTGCGAAGTCGCCAGTAGAAGAAGTGCCGGGACTGCTCCACGTCCACGATCGCTCGGATCACGCCCATCGCCTTCATGCGTTCCGCGCCGTCATGGAGGTCGGCAAACACCTCCGCTACTTGCTGATAGGGCGTTTCTAGTTCTTTCTGTCGGTTTTCTATTTCTTCTTGTGTCTTCTGTCTGTCTTCTATTTTTTCTTGGATCTTTTGCCTCTCTCCCGTAACCTGACCCAGTTTCTCCTCTACCACCCCCTGACTCAATCTCTCCTCTCCCACCACCCGACTCAGTTTCGCATTCAGACAGCGGAGCACCGCATCATTCCTCTCCATCGTTCTCCTCTTGTCCTCCTTTCTGTACTTGATGCTCACCACGCCCGTGGGCTCGAGCACTCCTGCACGCGCTCGCGAGTCCGCGTACATCTCCATCACGTCGTCATTGATGTGCGGGTCCATGACGACGAACGCGCCTCCGCGCAGCTCAGCATACGCCGGAATGTACACGAACACAGGCTGTCTGAACTGCACGAGTTGGTCCACGATGAAGGAGCCGTACTTCAACACCTCCCTGAACATGTCGCGCGCGCCGCCCGAGAAGCCGCGCCAGTTCGCAACGATGAACAGCGGCAGTCCCTCCTGGTTGATGTCCTGAATGGCTTGCGCCGTCTTGTAGGCGGAGTCCGGGTACCACACGCCTCCCGCTTGCTGTGTGACCAGCTCCTCGCTCTGCGGCATCGCGGGGTCCGCTGGAACGACGCTCTCCACCGTCCGACTCTCCGTCGCGATTACTCCCACGGGAATGCCGCCCAGGCGCGCACGTCCAGCCACTACCGTCTTCGCCCAGTCCACCAGCACTTCCATGAAACTGCCGCGATCGAACAGTCCCGACTCCCACTCGCCGTCGCGCTCGACTCCGCAAAGCAGAGAGCGGATGTCGTAGGGGTCGCGAGACAGCGTCACCGTCACGTCGCGGTCGATCACGTCCACGGTGCTGCTGAGGGGCTGAGGCACCAGCTCGGCGCGGTTCGTTCTAGGAATGAAGGAGAGCCACCGCATCATGGCGCTCACCGCCTCGTAGTCGTTGTCCACCTTCACGTGCGTGACGCCGTTCGGACACATGATGCCCGTCCCGCCCAGCTGGTCGTTGGAGGAGTACACCTTCTTCCCCATGAGGTGGTTCAGCGCCTCGTAGCCCGTGAGGAGAATTGGGGCGTCCGCCGCCTTCTGGATCGTTCGCTGCCCCAGACGCACGAGGTAGGCGCCAATGCCGACGGAGCGTCCCGAAACGATGGTCATGGTCACGACATCGCGGTAGGCGCGCGAGGTCTCTCCCGCAATCATGGCGCTCCCAGCCAGGTTCTCCACGCCGAGGTCGGGCTCCTTCCCGATGATGGCGTCGATCTGATAGACCGTTTCGTTCTGTAATGTGACGGGATGTGCCTTCACCTCCTCCTTCACCCTCTCGTAGTCCTCTCTCGTCAGGTACAGAAACGCCACGCCGCTTTGCGGATCCTCGTCGATGCACCACTTCACGCGGAACAGACGCTTCACCTCCTCCGCCAAACCAATCCGCGCGCCGCTGTTCGCCGCGATGAAGATGCGAGGCACTCCCAGCCTGCGCGCACGCTTTGAGGCGAGGTCGAACAGCATGTCTTCGCGCAAGCCGAACGAGCCTGCCTTGAAGGTGATGTCGTTGGCGATGAGGATGATATCGCGCCCCTCCTTGGGGTAGGTCGGCGTGAACAGCGTGATCTGCCACGCCACCATGCCAATCTTGTTCTTGCCCGGAGGACGCGACACTTCGCGCAGGTCGTACGCATCCCCGCTCTGCACCAGCTCCAGCTCCGTCGCGCTCATCACCCTGCTCGGCATGACGACGCGAAGCGACTGGTTCGTCTTCAGGAACGACTTCCACCGCTCCAGCAGCACGCGCTGAATCAGCTCCAAGAAGTCGTAGCAGTACAGCGTCCCGCTCGTCTTCTGCGCGTAGGCGCGCTCCCGCTCCAGATACTCCAGCACGGGGTACGCCATGTTCACCGAGTGACCGTCCCACTCCCCCGCCGAGTCGTTGATCCTCTCGTTGATGGAGGTGAAGATGACGGCGCCCGAGTAGTTGTCCTTCGTCTCCACGTACGTGTCGATCTTGAGCGCCATCCCCGTGGGGTCCGTACCCACCATGCGGATCGGAATCGGCTGCGACCCCTGGGAGAGGATCGGCAGCAGTCTCATCTCCACCTGCGTCACGTGCAGCGAGGCGATGCGCTTCGTATAGCGGTGGTACAGCTTCTTCATGATCCGCTCTATCAGGTTCGGGTCCATCATCGAGGGAGAGAGCACGTTCAGGAATATGTGGCTGCCCGCGATGGTGTTCTCCAGACCCTTCACGCGCACCTCGCTGATGCCGATCTCCAGCGCGTTCAGCGCCTCCACGAGCGCCTTCTCCGCCGAGGGATAGGTGTTGGTGATGGTTTGGGTGTCCAGCGCGTCCATCGTGGAGCACACGGCGCGCACGAAGAAGCGTCTGCGGAGCGGGAGCGTGCTGCCGCGAATCACGATGGGCTCTTTCGGGAACGCCTCGTACAGGTGGATCGATCGGTTCGGAATGGGCACCAACTGGATCCGGTAGTTGCGCAGCCGAGCGAGCTCGAGGTGGTACGCCAGAGGCGGCTCGATAAACCGAACGAGACTGTCCTCCTCGTAGTGCAGGCGCTGCTTGAAGGTGATCGAGGAAGGGAGGTCCCAGCTCGGCGAGAGGCGAGAAGGGGGCGAGGGCTGCGTGATCGTGATGCGCGTGATGCACGCGTCGCTCATGTCCTCCTTCACGGGACTGAGGAGCGTCTTGTACTGCTGGATCAACTCCGTACATGACACGGAGGGCGTTTCGTTCAGCAGGATGTGAACCACGTTCTTCGATTCCCTTGCAGATAGCAGATGCTGCGTGATGAGGGGCAGAGCCTGCGCCATCTCCGGCAAGGATCGAACCAGCACGATCAAACCGCCGATGGCTGGAGCGGACTCCTCGTCGTTGCTCTGCGAGTGCGGCGAGAGCAGAGGCGAGTTGGACTCCGACGAGAAGGAGGACGAGGGCCGAATGCCCGTGGGCAACTCGGACGCCTCGGACGCGAACTGGAAGGAGAGCGCGAGGAAGCAGCCAAGCGGGCAGCGCTGCACGGACAGAAGCACGTACGGCTGGTAGATCTTCCTCAGGTAGCACTCCACAGCCACTGCGTCCAGGTCCCCGCTGCTGTCCAGCAGGATCTCCAACAGCGTCTGCTGAAGCTCGCTGCTCCGCTCCAGGAGACGAGCGAAGAGCGCCTCCCTGTCCTTTTCCGCTGCTTGCGCCAGCTCCGTCAACGCAGAACGCACCGCCTCGCGCTCCTCCTCCCTTGACGGAAGCTTGCGCTGGAGCAGCAGTTGGCGCGCCTCCAGGGACACGGAGATGGACTTGCTGTCCGATAAAAGCGACACGTCCTGAAGGACCTGCTCGAAGTGCGCGCCCTCCTCGTGCGCGACGGGGATGAGCGAGGACAGGAGGTGGAGGAGGTGGATGACGAACAGTGCCTGCGACTCCTGGTGCTGGTGGCTGAAGTCGCTGCGCCAGAGCTGCTCGCAGTACGCGTCGCTGTTGCTCCTCCTCATTTCGCTGATCGTCGAGTGGATCGACTCGTAGGCGTGCTGGTTCGTCGTGTACCACTCCAGCAGCTGGAACAGCACCGATATCGCATACCCCGCCAGTCCGTTCTTGTACTTGGTGAGCACTTCGTACAGGGGGTTCACGATCTGCGCCAAATCCACTCTCTTCTTGGCGAGCATGAGGTGCTTGCTCAGAATCTGGCGGATCTTCTTCGCCGGAAAGCCCTGTCTGAAGGGGCTCTTCTCCTCCTGCTTCACGCTCCTCGGCGAGTCGGCGCTCGGCTCTTGGGCGAATAGGGCGTCGTTCAGCTCCTGCTTTAATGCATCGGGAAGGTTGGCTTCCATCGTGGAGAGCACGTCCAGGTACTCGTAGAAGGGAAGCGAGGGGTCGCGCACTACCGACAGGATCGTGTCGAGACAGGCGTTCACCTGGTCCTCGGGAATCCAGTAGCCGTTCAGGAAGGACTGGAGCAGCGTCAGACAGAGCGTCATGGTGTGGTGCGGGAGCGTGACCGACTTGCTGGCGCTCTCGTAGTCCGGCAGCGGCGATGTGAACTGCTGGGCGCGCTGCACCTTGCTCAGGTCGTCGATGCACATGTACCCCAACACGTCGCCGTTCTGCACCACGGAACCCACCGCCTTGACCAGCTGGGCGATCACGCCCGCCTCCTTCACCACCAACGGCAGGTACATCTTCATCACCTCCATCTCCGCGAACGTCTGACCCGGAACCACGTGATCCCCCACCTGCACGAGATAGCGCACCAGCTTGCCGGAGTTGGGGCAGCGCAGAACGGACGGGTCGTGCTCCTGGCTGAACACGCACGTCACGCCGTCCATGCTCAGGCGAAGACCGCTGGCGTTGTCCATCAGGTACGCCACGTGGGACTGGCCCTGGGAGTTGATGAGGAAGCCGCCGTCCGCCAGCTCGCGGATGTGCATTTGGGCGGAGGACGCGTTGATGACGAGCGTGAGGAGACTCTCGCCGCTCCAGTAAATGTCGATGGCGTATTTCACGTTCTCGTAGACCAGGTCCTCGTGGTGGCGGACCGAGAGAAGCGTCGGCAACGGGAACTGTCCGCGGTGAACCGAGTCCATGTACTCCCGCTTGTTCTCCTTGAAGTGGAGGAAGCCCTTGCAGGCGGAGGCGATCAGAACCACGAAGCACGAGTCCGGCTTGGCCGCGTGGAGGTTGTGCTGAATGAGCCCGTCGAGCCAGCTGGTGTTGATGGCGTTCTGGACGTACTCCTCGTTCTGGATCAGCTGGAGCAGGTACTCGATGGTGGTTCGGATCTCGCCCCGAATGCTGAACTCGCGCAGCGCCTGCACCATGCTCTTCCGCGCCGTCTCGCGATTCCGCCCCCACGCGAAGAGGTGCCCGAACTGCGAGTCCGCGTACTCGTGAACGCGACCCGACCCGTCCACGCTGAAGTAGCCCCACACGTTAGCCGTGGAACGGAAGTTCAGCTCCCGTATCGCGCCCGAAGTGGGCTGGAAGCCGGCGTCGGGGTTCTCCGCCGTGATGCGACAGGCGATCACGTGTCCCTTGGGCTCGACGGGAGGGCGCGCGTCGAAGTCGATGGGAGTCGTTCCCTGCTCGTCCTCTCCGTAGAGACGACGGATGTCCGGGATGCAGTAGAGCGGAATGCCCATCGCGATTTGCAGCTGCGCCGCTGGCAGATTCACGTTCGTGATCATCTCCGTTACGGGGTGCTCCACCTGCAGTCTACGGGGAATGCCGAGGCGCAACGACATACCGCGGGTTCAGCTCCAGGAAGCTGTACGTGTTGTCCTCCATGTACAAGTACTCCACCGTCCCCACGTTGCTGTAGCGCACCAGCTTCGCCAGTCGCACGGCAGCCATCTGCATGTCCGTCCACACGTCGCTGGACACCACGCTCGGCGGTCCCTCTTCGATGATCTTCTGGTGGCGTCTCTGCACCGAGCAGTCGCGACCCGACAGCGCTATCGTGTTCCCGTACTCGTCCGCAATGAGCTGGACCTCGAGGTGGCGGCAGCGCTCCGCGAGACGCATCATCAGGATGGGCGACCCCGGCACCTCTCCCTGCACAGCGCGGAAGGCGTTCGGAATCTCGCTCATCTCGCTCACCTTCCGAATGCCCTTGCCTCCTCCTCCCTCGGACGCCTTGATCATAAGAGGAAACCCGACTCTCGCGGCTGCTTCCTTGGCTTCCTCCTCGGTGTGGATGCTCAGCTTCTCGTACACCGCGTCGGGTATCACAACGACGCCCTCCTTGCTCCGGCTCTCCTCAATGCATAGTTCCACAGAGGACCCGTTCCAGGGCAGAGTGGGGATGTGCGCCGACTGGGCGATGAGAGTGGAGTCAATCTTGTCTCCGAGACTCTTCATCGCTGCGCTGTGCGGACCCAGGAACAGGATTCCCTTCTTGCTCAAGCGATCCGGGAGAGAGGGGTTTTCCGATGCGTGGCCCCAACCAGCCCACACCGCGTCGCAACTGGTGCTCTCGGCAATCTCCACGATGCGGGTGACATTTGCGTAATTGTTGTTGTTGGATCCTCCCGGAACTTCGCAGTACTGGTCCGCCATCCGAATGTATCTTATGGTGATGACAGGGAAGAGAACGGACTCGGCATTGGCGGCGAGATCCTCCGGCGTGGCCATAACAACGATGCCGATGATGCGATCGTTCTCAAACGTCTCGTAGCACCACTTCCGGATCGAGCGAATGGCCTTCACGGCCGCGATGCCGTTGTTGGCGATGAGCAGCTTGCGAATCGACCGTTTCCCTCAAAGCATGAAATGAAAATAGTTGCTATACTCCTTTTCAATCACATAGTTCTCAATCGAGGTGAATGGAGTTGAGAAGGTCTCTTCTTTTGCGTTTTGCATGAGCAGACGCGCTCTCTAACGATAGACGTACGCAAAGGAAGAAAAAATAGAATTGACAGGAGGACGAAGAAACGATGTAACAACGAAAAGGGCTCACGTCATCCGAGCGCTCGTCTCATTGGACGCACGAATCGTGGGATTCCGGGCGCCAATGATATGCGATTTGATGGAATGAGTCGTTCTTCTGGTGTGAAGGGATTTCCATTTTCTTGGAGTGGTCGTGGTAGGTACGAGGGACAAGACATTTCTTCTTCTGTGATCATGTTCCTTAAGGGGGTTTCGGATCGACCCTTATCCATACGAGATGGAAGTTATTGATGTGTTGAAGCAATTGAGTAGCGGAAATGCAGCAATTCCAATCCATATGTCGCTATTCACCAACAAGTCGTTACAATCACAATTCGTATTGCGCACTTTCATAACCTCAGTCATCTCCATTCCTCTACAATACGAAATGCCCTCAACTAAGAGAAGAATGGAAGCACGCTCATCACTCCAATCAATGCAACTCTTCCCTCCAACAAACAGCTCAGTATAGCAAAAGGATACACATCGTTTCGTAGTTCACAATACGCAAGAGCCCATCAATACTTGTAGTACTTCTTCACTGCCTTGCGCATCACCTCCTTGCCTCTTCCCCAATCCTGAGCTGCGCTGCCGTTCGCAGGACTGTCTGGATTCGGCTCCTGCAGAAGAAGAATGATGTTCGTAATACGCGCCTCCATCGAAGCCGCCGGAGACCACTTCTGGTCCTGAATCACATCCAGACAAATGCTCCCATTCTCCCACACATTCGGGTGATACACCTTGCTTATGAAGTGAAACTCAGAAGGCTTGAACGGATAGTCGTCCTAGGCATAAAGCACGGAAACCGCTCTCACCGTGATGTGAATACTCAGACGGAACTTCAGTCCCTCATACGGGGTATCATCCGGACCCTGGAATTCCACGATCCACTGCTGGATGTCGTTGTTCTCCAAAGTAGCGTGATAACCGCACTCAGAATTGCCGTTGATGTCCGCAAACTCCTTGTTCAGTCTTTTGATAAAGGCGGGTTTCAGCATATCTCTTTTTCTGGGAAACTGATAATCAAGCGTGGAATCGAAACTGAGGGATGCGGGGGGAGAAGGATACAGTTCCGCGTATCCAAAACCCCCACAGTCATTATCATTGACATACTGTTCAATAATACTGTCTGTTGACGAGGAAAGGAGGGAAGCCACCGTTCATTCGTCTCCTCCACTCCTTCCAAAAACAGTCCAGTACTCTTTGCTTTTGTAGAGCTTAGCACTTCATGAGTTCTACCATCACTTTTGTAACGTAGACAGTATGGAGGGCTCATCACGTGCCTAGGAGTGATCAAAAGAGAGTCAGCGCTCCTCTTGACCTCATCATGGAGATGTCGAACTCTATCCGCGCCATTCTCTCGAGTTCGTTCTTTTCTTCTTCTTTTATGTAGTTGACGATGGCAATGAAGAACATGAAAAGGAAACATCACTGGAAATTACACTCGACGACATCTCCAGCGACACGCTGGCAATTGTTCTCCGGTTTATGGAGTTGAAACGAGCGTATCTCCTACTCTTCACGGTAGTCATTCTGTAGGAAACAGGGGGAGCTACTGATTTCGGACCTCGCGATCGATGAAACGAAGATTCTGGACGTGATGGCTGCCGCACTGTTCTTTGACTGCTGGTCCTGTTCCTTTCAACAAACACGCAACACAGTCAACTTCTCCCTCAGGACACGGATCACATTGGCGCTGCTGCTCTTCTCCTTGCAGCTCACCGACACAAGACGCAAGCACCAGCTCGCTTCACACATCTGGGAAATCTGCTCCTCGTTTTCCCTCACAAAGGCTTCCACGCACTTCCTCTCCCCCTTCGTCACCTCCAGCACACGATCCACTCTACCCCTCATCACTCTCTCACAATGCTACAGATTCAGCTTGACCTCGTCCTGCTCCTGCGCGGAAGACACTACTCTTCAAAACAAAAGCAATGCGCTACCCTCAATGCTGCGGTTCACGCGACAAAGCACATTCACGGTGTCCTCGTTCAAACTGGACAGCGACACGCCGACAATCTACGAATCACTCTCCCGATCAAACACAACATTCTGGAACGGAATGCGGTAGCCGATCGAAAAGGTAGTATTCCCGTTATCGTCGCTGTTGCTGTGGTACAGATAGCAGCACTTCTACCCCTCAGCTCGCGCCCACACGCCTTACATCACTCAACAAAAACAGCACGTTGCGACTCTCGCTGCAACTCACCCAGCCCGTACTCACGTTCAGCACCTCGATCGATGCGTTGGTGCGCAGCAGCAGCTCCTCGCTCGCGTCGATCAGCTTCCACTTGTACAGCAGCGGCAGGTACGCCGTCGCGCGGTTGCCACGCGGCTGTCGCAGGAGCTCCACGCGCACCTCATCGGACGTCGAGTGGACGAGACTCTACCCCTCACAGACAACACAGGCACTCACGCGGGTGGTGGACGAGATGACGCCCAGACCCGACGACAGCAACGACGACACGGAGATGACTACGCCTCACGCAATGCCCGCACAGCTACCGTCCGAATCGCCCGAGAGCAGCTGGATGTTGCGACTGAGTCCGGCGCTGATGGACGCGATGCTGTTCAGCGTGGCGCTCACCGTGTTGCGAAGAAGCGACAGCGACGACGCGGTGAAGCTGCCGAGCGCCGAAATCAGCCCCTCGCCGTTCCGGATCTGCCGGTGACGTCAGACAAGAACACCTACCGCCTGTACGGGACTCACCATGATGCGCACGACGCTGTTGAATACCGAGATGATGAGATTCGCGGGGTTGCCGATCAAATCGAGGGCGCCCAGGAAGGCGGGCGATTGCAGCAGCACCGAGGGAATGACGCCGTTCACGACCTGGCGCACGTAGTCGTCGACGCGCCCGCTGCACTGCACCAGAGGCTTCACACGCAGTCGGAAGGGCGTGCGCTGGAAGGACACGCTGACGAAGAGCGTCGCCTCCACGGACACCGTCATGTACACGGGATGGATGCGGAAGTAGCCAATGTGGTAGAAGGACGGCGGCGACAGTGACGTGTCCACGCGAAGAAGAGGCGGTGGCGGAGGAGGTGTGTGCTGGTACAGCGACACGAGCGTCAGCAGCGTGGAGAAGGAGTGCAGAACAGAGGTGAGGTGGCGGTCCGTGATGTCCGACCACAGCGCCGGGATGCTGCAATCCAACAACACAAGCGAACTAAGAGTGAAAGGAAGCAGCGACGAGCACGGTGGCAGACGCGTGTCCTTCATCTGGTCGACCACGACGCTGAGCCGCATGGGTGTTTCGTTCTGCGACGTCGCGTAGGGAATCTGGAGTACAGGCTTCATGGGCTCCAGGAAGGTATCGATCCGGAAGGACCCGACTTCTGCGTTGAGAGACCACAAGGCTTCGATGTTGAAGAGCGGCATTGACTTCGGAATCTCCTCTATGCGTCATCAGTCATAGCATGAACCACTGAACAGCTCGCATCCGCTGCGTTGCAGCGTGATCAGCAACGCGTCGCCCTTCACGTGAACCAGCTCGCTGTACACGCCGTTGTCCTTCTCGTACACGCTGACCGAAATCGACGGGATTCGCGCCACCACCTGGATGTTGAGCACGTCGGCGTACGCGGACTGGTACGCGATCTGGTGCGCCGCGAGCGCCCGATCGTCCGTCCGCGCCTGCACCACGAACTCCGAGCAGGAGGAGGACGAGGCACCGGAGGACACGGAGGGCAGCATCGAGGAGAGCGAGGAAACCGAAGCGTCGCTTGCCGTGTCCGAGTCCGTCGCCGTCGTCACCACGTTGTAGTAGCTCAGACGGTCGTAGTGGCGCAGCCGAATGGACAGCGACTGCAGCGGAGACAGCACCAGCGTGGGGACGGAGTCGAACACCTCCAGGAAGCTCACGTTGTGGAAGCGGTACGTGTACACGAACAGCGACCGGCGCACGCCGTCCAGCGTGATGGCGACTCGCTTCGCGCTCGACCTGCTCAGCCACAGCGGCTTGCTCCAGCACTTGGGCTGGTCCGGCGTCGCCACGGGCTACACGTGAGTCAGAACACAGAAGCGAACGTCGAATGCGTTGGTGAGCTGGTTGTAGTCGTAGAACACGTAGAGCGCGATGCGGTACTCGTTCCGCTTCTCCTTCGCCATGCTCACGCGGTCCGTCTTCTCCACGCGGCTCCAGTAGCTGTCCGGACTGCCGTCGCGCAGACTGCTGCCGCGCTTCTCGCGCACCGCGCGGCTCAGCACGCTCCAGTCGAAATCGACCGAGCGGTCAGAGGGGAGCAGCACGCCCACCTCGCTGCCCTCGCCGGCGATACAGAGGTTGATGGGCGTGTGGTTGGTCAGGATGAACGGAGGCGGCGACAGCGGCGACAGCAGAATCGTCCGGCAGAAGTCCGTGCTCAATGCGTTGTCCGTCGAGGCGTTCTTGCGGATGGTGGACTGCACGAGGAAGGGCTACACGTCACTGACTCCAATGAGGCGTACGGCGTGGGTGAAGGTGAGTACCTCGTTCTCGGACGCGAGAGACACCTCGTCGCTCCAGCGACGACTCACTACGCGTGACAGACATTAGACAAGCCAACCGTCCTCAGCCGCGCACACGGAGAACGCGTAGCGACTCCACGCGCACTCGATGCTCTTCGTGTAGAAGGGCTTCTCCTTCTTCCCCTCGACCATGTACGAGTAGTTCTGCGTCCGGACCATCAGCGAGGCGCTGAGCTCGTTGCGGATCATCGCGAGAGGCGAAATGACGAGGTAGTGGCGGTGGTTCTCCTTCACCACGTTCATCACGATCGGCATGAAGCACTCGTTGTCGCGCCGCGCCGCGTCGTACACCGGCACCAACAGACACTCCTCCTTCTGTGGCGCGCAGAAGGAGCCCGCCTCCAAGCTCACCGTCATGCTGTTGCTCCACACGCAGCGGTTCTCCTCGTACTGGAACGAGAAGGAGATGTGCGCCTCACTGGGCTGCGTCGCCGTCGGCGCCTCCTCGATCGGAGAGAGGGAGGACGTGGCGTTGAAGTCCTTCCCGTCCACGGAAATGGAGAGCGGCTGACTCGCGTTCGCGGCGAGCAGCGTCTGCCTGGTGACGAGTCGCTTGGCGTGCGAGAGCACGGTGCAGCTGAGGAGCAGCGGCAGGTCGACGCGGTTGATGCACTGGAGGAGAGGGTACACGCGAATCACCTCCACCGCGTAGTGGTTGCCGCGGTGGTGGTAGATCACCTTCCGCGTGACGTCGTACTTCAGCACATCGTCCACGCTCACCACGTACTCCTCCTCGTCCTTCTCGCTCATCTGCAGCGCGCTCATGGCGCACGAGCGCTCCTTCGCGCCGCAGATCATCACGCGGTTGTTCACGTCGTTGTTCAGCATGTAGTTGTAGTCGATCTGCTCCACGTTCTCGCCGCGGCGACAGCCGATCCGGCCCTCGTTGATGTAGTGCTTGAAGTACAGCTCCTCGCTCGTCTCGTTCACGAACACCACCGACGGGAGCAGCTCGATGTAGTTCACCTTGCCCTCGTCGCTGTACCGGTTCACCAGGTAGCAGTAGTTGTAGTTGTTCTCCCTGTCGATCGGAATGTGGATGCGACACAGGCGGTACTCCTGCCCGTAGTACACGTCCGGCACGCGCAGCCAGCTGCCCCAGATCCCCGCGGCCTTGCTGCGCAGGCGGATGTACACGTGGTTCTGGTTCTCCTCGCGGTCCTTGTCGTAGTAGTCGAAGTGGTTCACCATCGCGAACGGGAACGGCGAGTAGTACACCGCCGCGTTCTTCCGGTCCTCGGGGTGCTCGATGGCGTGCAGGTACGTCAGCAGCGAGGTCGTCGCGGGCGTCACGGCGTTGCTCACCACCTTGTCGTTGCGCATCTGCACCTCGATGGGCGTGGACAACAGCGACAGCACGCGGATCGGCGAGAAGAGCGTGACCGTCGTCTGCAACAGCGTGTTCTTCACCGACAGATACAGCGTCTCGTAGTTCTGCTCGCTGTCGCCGCTGTTGCGCGTCTCCAGGTACAGCTTGATGCATTCCTCCTTCTCCAGCGAGAACGAGTGGATGTTGATGCCCTTCGACCACGCGCCCGCCTCGCGGCTCTGACCGCCCTCCTTCAGCGACGTCAGCGCGAAGCGCACGATGGGCGCGTTGTGCTGGAGCGTCGTGGGCAGCTTGTAGCTGTACGGCACCGCCACGTTCCTAGCGTTCAGTGGAGAGTGAAGACGTACTTCGGCAGGAGCACCATTTCGTCGGTGAACAGTTGCGACACGAAGAGGTCGTAGCACGTGTTGTTGACGAAGAGGATGCGGTCGTTGCTACAGCACAGCGTGGCGTCGTCAGAGATGCCCTTCCACGCGAACAGGTAGCTGTCGAGCAGGTGGCTGAGGAGGAGGACGGAGTCCGTGTTGACGATCGTCTCGATGGGCGACGTGACGATGGAGGACGACACGCAGTTCGGGAGGTTGTACGCGTTCGTGTTCATCTTGGTCAACCTACGGGTGAGAGAGAGGATGGGCGCGTACGAGCAGTAGAAGTTGAACTTCTGGATCAGCGGCATCAGGAGCAGACTCATCAGGTTGACGGTGTTGAGGTTCACGCTGCAGTACACAGAGAGCTCGTGGCAGTCCAGCGACTGGCGGTAGAGCAGCTTGGGCTTCACGACGGCGAGCTGTAGCGCCTCCACGGAAGCGTGCGCGTGACACGAGGAGTGGTTCAGTCGGAAGAGAAGCATGTTGGAGGTGAAGCTGAAGAGCGTGTACTGGTTCATCGCGGGGTCGCTGTGGCTCGTTAAGCGTAACCATCATGGGACAACAAGGATATGAAGTACTTCAGCGAAAGACGCTTCTGCACGACCTGCGTGACTCCCTTCACCACGCCCGGCATGCCTCCAAGAGCGGTCATCTCGCCGGGAGCGTAGCCGCGCAAGTACACGCAGATCTGGTAGCGGTTGCTGTAGGAGTAGGGCGGCGTCATCTCGAAGAAGTCCGTCTGGTCCGTGTTCTCCATCACCGTCTCGTGCATCGCCTCATCCATCGTCAACGAGGCGTCCGAGTCCGTCGACGACTCGTCCCGATTCCCGCGGTTCTCGTAGTAGTGGCTGCGCTTGTACTCTCCCGCCAGCGACGAGGACGCGGGCGAAATAGGCACGCACACGGACTTGATGCAGTGGAAGGAGCGGTTCATCTCAGACCACGCCAACAGGTCGAACTCGAAGCTGTCTCCGAGCACCGAGGCGATGTCGCTGCCCACCAGAGCGTTCATCTCCTCCTTCGTCATCTGCTTTACGCTCATCGAGAACACGCGAATCATGGACGGGAGACGGAACTGCATGGTCACGTGGTACAGCGCTGTCGGCTTCTGCGACGAAGCGAAGAAGGAGAAGAACGACGTCGCGGGCTGGCTCTTCTCGACCTGCATCTGCTTGTGGAAGGAGTCCGCCGTGAGGGGGTGCGGCACGCCGCCGTTGATGAGGCGGTAGTAATCCAGCGAGGGATAGCTCAGCACGGAGGACTGCGTGTCTTCGTTCTCCGTCAGGGACACCGTGGGAACGACAACGAGCTGACCCACCTCGGGCCACACGTCCTGGAGAACCACTTGAAGCGGCGCCAAGGAAAAAACCGTTGGGAGAGAAGAGCGTGGGATGTCTTCTTCCTGCAGAGAAAAACGGAATCCGCTTTCGGACACGGAAACGCGCTCGTTGCTGTTCAGCTCGGTGTGCTGCGACGCGTCGCGTGGCGAACGGAGCGAAGAGAAGAGAGATTGGACGGCTTGCGCGCGCTGCATGAAGGCGTGGTACAGACAGGAGAGCGAGGCGATCGACTCGTCCTCCAGCGACATCACGAAGTCCTGCACGTCGAGAAGGACGTGGCGCGTCGTGCGCAGCGTGTCCTCCACCTTCGACTCGTCCACGTTGAGAATCACGTTGCACTCGTGGAGGAGCTGCTTCTGCGCGGACGCCGAGGCGTGGAACGACGGAATGAAGTCGGCGTTGGTGTCGAAGAGCGCGCAGCAGCGGTTCAGCTCCAGCCGCAGCACGGTGGACGACTTCATGAAGCTGCACTGCGCCACGGCGAACAGCAACGACACTGCCTTCGGGCTGGACACGCGCGCTTGGACGGACTGCACGCTGACGAGCAGCCCTCTGTTGCTCTCCATGGGCGGACGCTCTGTCGGGTCCTGAGGCGACGGCTCGCTCAGCAGCGCGCGAATGTGCGGCGACTGCAGCGGGGAGAGCGCGAGGAGGTCGAGGAGTTCCGGCACGCCGTTGCTAGGAATGAGAGGTGTGGGTTGTCGCTACAGGAACAAGTCGCCCACGTACGCGCAGTACCACAGACCTGTCTCTTGCTCGCGCTGCTCGCGCTTCACGCACACGCACTGGTCTCGCTCGGGGAGGGAGCGAACGGAGAGGATTGGATCGTCGTTGAGGAGGCAGCGGACGCTTTTGATGCTGAGTATGGTGTCTTTCTCTTGGTTGTGGATTACCACTTCCGTTTGTGTTGCTTCTTGGAGAGTTGAATTCTCTTCTGGGTCATGACTCTCTCCTCCTTCACGACAACTCTCTCCTCCTTCTCCGTAACAATCCTCTCCTCCTTCGCGGTTACTCTCTCCTTCTTCGCAACAACTCACCCTTGCCTCCTCCATCACAAACACAAGCGTGTTGCGATCGTCGCACAACGACGCCTTCACTAAATCCAACTCAGCGCTCAACTCCACCCTCATCGCCACCTTCTCCTCCTCCTTCTCCTTCTCCTCGCCCTTCGGTAGTCGCTTCATCAACTCCTTCGACTCCAGCAGCAACAACGCCAACACATCCACGTCGTGAATCGTCACTGCCGCCTCGACGCACGGAACGAGACTCCTCACCGCCACCCTCTTCTCGTCAGCGTGCTCTGCGAGCTGCACATCCGCCTGCATGGCGAAGTCCGTCAGCAGCAGCCGGCGCGTGTGGTCAGCCACAAACAGGTTCTTGACGACGAACGACGCGTTCTGCGCAGCGGAGGACTGCTCGTAGTCCAGCTGGAGGGTGGAGAGCGTGAGCCGATAAAACTCCTAGAGTGAACGAGAAGGGGAAGGAGTACCGTGGGAGAGAGGCGGTAGAGGAGAGACGGCTGGTTCACGACGAGAAGGAGTTTCAGCGGACTTCGCTCCTTGGGAGAAGCTGGCGTTGTGGGAGCGGAAGGAAGACGGAGCGAGCTCGCGAAGGACAACGACTCGTCAACGAGACGCCTGATCACGCTCATGTCAAAAACGACTTCGCAGTTGCTCAGCACGACGGAGCCGCTCAGGTCGTTCATGTACGTCACGACGGCGCTGAACGCCTTCTCGTCGCAGCGGACGATCTCCACCGCATCCGTGCCCTCGCGCGCGAACGCAACCGACTGGCAATCCAGCTGCAGCTCCGTGGCGTCCACGTAGAGAGCGCTCTTCAGCAGCGCGGCGTGGTACTGCGAGGCGTCCAGCTGGAGGTGCAGGTAGCACGCATCGACGACGTACGAGAAGCGGAACTGAGCGACGATGTGCCTCTTCCTCTCCTCGCGCTTGGCGGCGGCTTCCGACTGCGACACGCTGCTCCGTCTTCGGACACGCTCCTCCTTGTCGAGAGAGAGGCGGTCGATGCTGCTGCGCAGGAAGATGGAGGAGTCCGTCACCACCTCCGACTCCTCCAACGACTGCTGGATCATCGTCACGTCCTCCTTGATCACCTGGATGGCGTCCTTGTAGTACTGCACGAGGTCGAGCGCGTGCTGGAGCTATTCGTTACGCCGTAACCGCACACTCACATGAGACGCGTTCACGACCATCTGGCAAGACTGTGTGGAGCAGTGGACGGTGTACGTCTCGAAGTTCGCCACGATGAACACGTCCTTCACCTCCACGAAGGGCGTGTCCGTGTCCAGCAGTCGCAAATCCTTGATGATCACGTTGATCTCGTTGGCCTCGCTGTACGTGTTGACGACGTTCACGCTGGGCGTGGAGAGAGTGAGCTCCTTCGACAGCTGAACCAGAACGGGGTTCAGGTACACGTTCACCACCTCCAGCTTGTTCACGAGCGCCTTCAAGTCGATGTCGAAGGAGACCAGCTCGCCTCTCTGTTGCGGCGCCTCGTTGTTGTCGCTGTGTTGTGTCTCCTCGTTGTTGTCGCTGTGTTGTGTCTCCTCGTTGTTGTTACTGTCTCTGTTGCTGTTGCTGTCTCTGTCGCTGGGACGAGGCAAGCTCGCCATACTGCGAATCGCGTTGTAGAAGGAGCACAGGTGCGTGACAACCTCCATCAGCGCGCTGGTGTTCACTTGCGCGCTCGCACTCGCCACCGTCCAATCGTTCTTGTTGCAGTTCAGGTTCAGCACCCACTCGAACGCGTTGCTGTTCTGGTCGTACAGACTGCCCGACGGGTACGAGAGGAGGACCGTGTCGCGGTTGCAGCACAGCAGCGAGTGGAGAACGATCCGGCTCTGCGCGCGACTCTTGCTCGTAACCACGCCGTCTTCCTTGCCGATGAGGAGCGAGCCGAAGAAGGAGTGGAGGGAGAAGTGGAGCAGGTCGTCGTTCTACGCGTGAAGAGAGAACGCGGAAGGGACGGGATAGAAGGGAAGAAGAGGGCGGTGGAGGAACTCCAGCACCTCGTTGCCGGCCGTCACCCAGCCGTTGACAGCGAGCGGACCGATATCGGCCTCCACGTGGTCGATCAGCGCGTTCAGTGAGAGCTTCTTCTTGGTGTTCATGCAGTGCGCGTTGAAGGAGTGCACGGTGCACATGGGCGCGAGGTCTAGCGATGACGACGGCAAGACAGCATCACTGTGCGTGACGGCGAAGGCGTCCACGGAGAGGTTGAGCAGCAGGTCCGTCGCGTCCGTGCGGCAGCAGGGACAGTGCACGTTGGTGTAGAAGAGGAAGGAGAAGGACTGGAGGGAGGCGTGCAGTGCGTGCGTCGACACAGACGGCGTGAACGGACTCGACCCGGAGGACGCTGTGGTGAGCGACAGATCGAAGTCCGTCACCCCACATTGAATGAGGTAATCGGTGTGGCGTGGAGACGAGGCAGGGGCGGAGGGAGACGAGGCAGGCAGTTGCAGAGGCGTCAAGTGGTCCAGAATCGTGTGGAGAATGGGGAACGTCATGCGGTCCTTCAGCACGTGAAGCCCGTTGCAGAACAGCTCGACACACCCCGCGGGAATGATCTCGTCCTTCTCGACGCGCGAATCCAGAAGGTAGTCCTGGTACAGCTCGGAGTACTGCTTGAGTCGGCAGTACAGCGCGTTCTCCTGCTGCAGTGCGCGCACGTGCTTCGCCAGGTCCGACCCGTACGACCGCTCGCCAAACATGCAGATGTGGTTGGTGACGGCGGGCAGCGAGGAGCCGGTCGTGAGGAGCGACGGCGTGTTCCACAGCACGAGAGGCTTTCCGCACAGCGCGACGGACATCTACTGCATCACGCGGGAAGAGGAAACGAACCTGGTGGACGGCGCACATGGCGTCCAACGTGTAGAAGCGGTTGTCGTAGGTGTTTAGCACTGCCTCCACGTGGTGCATGCGACACTCCACGAACGGCTTCAACAGGCTCTTTCTATGCATAACCCCAGCGCAGCACTCTCACGGGATCGCGTACTGCGAGTAGGAAGGAGGCGGACTCCTCTCCTTGTCCTCGCCCGCGTAGGGGATGGAGGAGTCGACGGGACGCTGGTAGGACGGGATCAGACTGCCCGGCATGTAGTAGGTGAACGACACGCTCTTCACGCTGAGCGCGACGCTGTTGATGTTGAACTTCTGCGTGACGGGGGAGACGGTCGCGGCTGCCACGCTCTCCGACAACGGTGCCTGCGACGCGCTCTCGGCGAGGAAGCGGTTGCAGAGGTCGAGAAGCGCGTTCAGCTGGAAGGTGTTCACGGAGATGTTGCACTCGTCGTCGATGTGGATGTCCACCATGTTGCTGTAGTAGCTGATGTCGTACACCGTCTCCATGTTGTGGACCGAGTACTGGATGGCGTCGCTAGCGTCGCTGGCATCGCTAGCATTGCTCTGGCTCTCCGTCACGTGCAGACAGTACTCCTGGATCTCGTTCACCTCGGTCTCCGTCAGCAGTCCAAACAAATCTGCGCGTCATCGCCTCCGCTCACACTCACTCCAGTAGGACGGCTTGTTCGACACGTCCACGCTCTCCACGCTCCCCGAGCCACCCATGTGCTTGGACAGGAGCGAGTCGATCAGTCCTTCCCACAGAGAAAACATGCACCGAATGTGGATGGTCAGGTTGGAGAGTATCGGCTCGTAGTACACGCGCACGCGCTCCTCGGACGCGCTCTCTTCCTCCTGGGGCATGGCGAGCGCGCCCTTGCTCTCGGGCGTCTTCATGCAGTCCATGCTGATGGAGAAGCTGCCCACGTTGATGCTCTTGTAGATGATGCCCTTGGCGCCCTACGCGTCAAGCCATGAACGGAGGGAGAACCAGCGGCTCCTGCCAGTTGTACTGCCACTTGTCTTCGGGTCCGCTCGACATCACCTCGATGTACTACGTGTCACTCCGTCTGACAGCACCTGCCTTGCTCGTGAGGACGCAGTGCAGGTCCTTGTGTGTGTAGCGAATGATGAGACTGTCGATGCGAACCGAGATGTTCGCCATGATGCGCTTCAGGTACCGGTCTCCCCACATGGTTCGCGAGGAAGAAGCGCTCTGTTCCTTCTCCGCGGATTCTTCCTTTGCGTTTCTACCGCATGAACACTCTCTCATTGCATTGTACATCTCTACCGAAGTGGAAGACGGCGCTTCCTTCGCGTCCTCAGGCTAAATGTCAAAACCAGACGAACGACCCGACCTTGTCTTCGATTTGGATGTCCAAATTCTCGATGTACACGCCGATGGGTAGGGATAGCAGAGAAGTCCAGGGAATGACGATCTTCAGACTCTGAGCAAAACTGGACTTGATGGCCACGGGAAGGTGGATTCCCAAGTCTTCCTCGATCGAGCTGAAGTTCAGCTCCACGTTCTGGAGATTCAGCTCCTGGCTGATGATGCCCAGCGCTACGGATCACTCCAGGGGAATGCGCGCACAGTTCACTTCAATGCCCACGATGTACTTCGATAGGGCAGACACGAGCAACGACGATACGTAGTTCCTCACGGGACTAGCGACGTAGTTGAACACGTACGACATTGGCGTTCTGCTGGCCTAGTGAATCGAGTTTCTGTCCCATCTTCAGAAGGCAAAAACACCCGCGATTTCGTGCGTCTTCCAACAAGGAGGCGAATAATATACCACTTCATTCATCCAGCTCACTTAGTCGAGATTCGCCATGTTGACGTCCTTCTCGGTGTACTTGCCGGTAGCCTTGCGACCCTTGCGCTCGAGGATGTTCTTTCTGTCCT